>Ga0326727_10016627_pt1 | contig 15476 bp, 10 predicted proteins | sample MB2enrmetagenome_FD_207643 | JGI IMG/M metagenome (GOLD analysis project Ga0326727, IMG submission 207643) | Lab enriched peat soil microbial communities from McLean, Ithaca, NY, United States - MB29MY | ecosystem: Environmental > Terrestrial > Soil > Wetlands > Peat | place: USA: New York... | reverse complement strand
TGCAGCCGATTGGCAGCTTCAAGCTGCGCGGAGCTTACAACAAGATCGCCTCGCTCACGGAGGCCGAGCGCTCGCGCGGCGTGATCACGTATTCCTCGGGCAATCACGCGCAGGGAGTGGCCTATGCCGCCCGCGCGCTGGGCTCCCGCGCCGTGATCGTGATGCCGAGCTCGGCGCCGGAGGTGAAGCTCCGCGCAACGGCCGCGCTGGGAGCCGAGATCGTGCTCGTCGGCAGTGGCAGCGAAGAGCGCCGTGACCGCGCCCTCGCGCTCGCCGCCGAGCATGGCTACACCGTCATTCCACCCTACGACGATGAGGCGATCATCGCCGGCCAGGGCACGGCCGGGCTGGAGATTCTTGAAGCGCTGCCCGAGGTCGAGCTAGTTCTTGTTCCAGTCGGCGGCGGAGGACTATCGAGCGGCATCGCCTCGGCCGTCAAGCTCAGCGGCAGCCGCTCCCGGGTCTTCGGCGTTGAGCCGGCGCTAGCCAACGATGCGCAGCAGAGCCTCCGTGCCGGACGCATCGTGCGCATCGATGCCGCGCTAGCCTCGGCCACCATCGCCGACGGACTGCGCACGCAGAGCATCGGCGAGCGAAACTTTGAGCATCTCACACGCTATCTGGACGGTATCATCGCCGTCAGCGAAGATGAGATCCGGGCTGCGATGCGGCAGATCATCACCGGCGCGCGGCTGATGGCCGAACCCAGCGGCGCGGTGGCCACTGCGGCCTGGCTCTTTCATCGCAGCGAGCTGCCGGCCAGTCGTAAGAGCGTGGCCGTCCTCAGCGGCGGCAACGCCGATCCAAAGCAGGTCGCAGAGCTATTGGAGGAACGATGAGACTCAGACGAGCGTTGCGCGCTTCTACTCGAACAATCGTAACGGCCGCTGTCTTCTGCTGCGGCATCAGCGCCGTTGCCCACGCCGCCGCCGAGCGCGGCACCGTCATCCGAACGGTCAACATCTACGTTGCTCCGGACGCGAGCAGCGCAAAGCTGGCCACGACCGAGCGCGGACGCGAGGCCGTTGTGCTGGATCGCGTCAACGGATGGGTTCACGTGATCGCCACGCTGATGGACGCCGCCTACAATCCCGATCCCGAGGCGCCCAATACGCGCAACGTCACTGGATGGATCGTCGACCGGGATTACATCAGCGAAGCTACTCCCAAAGGCGACCAGATCCTCTTTGGCGAGGCCGCCGACTGCGAGGACGAGGCCAGCCGCTCGCATGGCCGCAAAGGCGCGGCCGGAGACGCCAGGCGTCTCTACTACCGCGTCTTCGATCTCTTCCCCAAGTCTCCGCTCGCCGGAGAAGCTCTCTACCGCGCCGCCGATATCCAGTGGCAGCTCGACAAAGAGGACATGCGCACGAGGCCTTCGTACAGAAATGCTCCGCCCTCCGAGCGTCCGCAGATCGATGAGCAGGCGATGAAGCTGGTGCACAAGAAGTTCCCCGGAACGAAGTGGGCCGACATGGCCGCCTACGAGATTCTGGATAACAAGATGTGTGGCGACTGGGCCGGATCATCGAAGTGTCCGGAAAAAGAGGCTGAGGTATACGAGCACTACGCCGCCGATCATCCCAACTCTCCCAACGCCGCCGAGGCGCTCTACAACGCCGCCTACCGCTGGGCCGCGGCGATCACGATCTACGAGGGCGAGGGCCAGTCCAAGCGCGCCCCCGAGGCGCAAAAGCGCGCCATAGCCGACGCGCAGAAAGCGCTCGATAAGAACGCCAGCCCCGAGTGGAACGCCCGCGCCGAGCGCCTGCTCTACATGGTGCAAAAAGGCGTGCCGGTTTACGGCAGCGGTGTGGATTAGGCGTTATTTCCGCGCTTCTGGCTGGGGCTCGTCACCAATCTTCAACCCCTCCGCGGGAAATGCGTCCACCGCGCGCGGTCGCTTGCCGGTGAGAAACCATCCCAGCATGTACTCGCCCTCGCCGGTGAGATAGATCGTCTGCGAGCGCCGGGTGAGCAGCGCCGAATCCGACCCGGCAGAGTTCAGCATCCCGCTGAGCACGAGGAACGGATGGCCGGCGATGCTCTCCGCGTGCGCCGACTTAATATCGCCGATGTCATGCAGCATGGAGAGCTGCGAGGCCAGCGTGGTGATCGCGTTTTTGTCGCTCCAATTCGTCTGACGCAGACCGAGGCAGGCCGTCGAGAGCGCAACCAGCGTGAGGTCGCCGGACTCCGCGGAGTCTGCGGCGCTCGGCCGCAGATACAACAGCGGCTGCAGGCACGAGTAGAAGAAGCGATGCTCGCGCTCGCGATCCGGATCGCCGGCGGCAATGGCGTGCAAGCTGGCGAAGTGGTCTCGGCCCTCGTCGGCGCTCATCGCTGCCCACTCGGCGGGGAAGGTGTAACTCAAGTGCAGCTTCTTGTCTTCGAAGGTGCGCCCGTCGAGTGTACCTGCCTCGATCTGAAACGGAGACGCGATGGCCTTATCGATGGCGACAGCTGGCACCGCCGGTCCGGCGTAGAGCTCGGCAGCCGTTGGGAGATGTTTGGGCGGGTTGCTGGAGAAGACCACCGAGTTGGCCGGAGCGGAGATCTGGCGCGAGACTTTACTTACATAGCCCCGCCCGCCGAAGAGATCCTCCGGGAAGTCGGAGTGGGTGACGAACTTCAGCAGATATCCTTTGCGCTGGTAGAAGGCTACCAGAGTGCAATTGCTGTAGCCCGCGCCGATACATACGCCCACCTTGTCATCGAACGGTCCCCAGACCTTAACGTCTTTGTACTCCTTCTGAATCCCTGCAACCTCATTGTTGGCGGCCTGGTGCGGATCGGTGGTCTTGGCGAAGGTGGCGTCTTCGGCAAAGATCGTCAGACTGCCATGCGCCGGACGCTCGGTGTTTTCCGCTCCGGAGAACTCGAGCGCGAGCAGCACATGCGATCCGCGCGGCGGAATCGGAAAGTGAGAGTCGCTGCGAACTGTGAGCCTGCTCGGGATAAGCAGCTTGAAGTTGAAGAAGTAATTCTCGTATTCGGTGGCCGTCAGCCGCCCAAGCTCAGGATAGAGCGGTTGGCCGGCGATCTCTGAGACGGGTTCTGGCGTGGCGGCGGCACGCGCAGGCTGCAGCGCGGTCCCCACATCCACCGATCCGATGCGCCGCGAGTTCAAGTCGATCACCGCCGCGCGCAGGATGTAATCTCCCGAAGGTGGCTTGAGCTGCAAGGAAACGGGAAGTCCGCGCTGCCGAACCTCCTCGAATTGCTCCGGACTTAGCGTAAACTCCGCCGGGCTGATTCCCTCCTGCGGATGCTTGCCGTCTTTGCTTGCGGCCATGAAGCCGACGAGCAGCGAAGCCTTTCGCCGTCCACCGGGAAGCGATTCGAAGACGAGGCCCTCGCTCCCGATGCGCAGCTCCAGCGTGGCCGGCTTGCCGGCGGTGAGCCGCGCCGCGGTCTCTACCCCGGTGCTCTGCGGAGTGTCCGGCACCATCGCGGCCTTCAGCATCTTCCGCGGATCGCTTTCCTTCGGCGGCTCGGCGTAGAAACCGGGACGATAGTGCAACTCGACGCCGGGCTGAGTCGTGCGTAGCTCCAGCTTGTGGAAGCTGCCATCCAATTTCATTCCACGCGGAACGAAACTGAGCGTGTAGTAAGCGTCGGCGTCACCGACGGCGCGGCGAAATGCGCCCTCGTAGTCGTTCGTATTCGCCGTAGAGACGCCTCCGGTGAGCTTGGCGGTCTGGTCGGCGGCGGCGATAGCGCTCATGCGCTCCTGGATGCGGGAATCGTTTATGCCGGTCGGCATTGCGGCTGTAGCATTGTCTATCCCGCTGCTGAGCGTATCCACCAGGATGGGATAGATGGCAACCCGTGCCTCCGACATCGTCTTTCCCAGTTTATCCAACTCGTGGGTGTAGTTCTCCAGATCAAAATAGCGGGAGGGGCCGCTATCGGTCCCGGGCATTACGTTCTGCACTCCGGAGAGATACGCCGGACCGGGGCCCAGATTCAACGGAAATGAGGAGGTAAGCCAAATCAGGCTCTTGCGTCCGGGCTGGTGAGCCACAATGTCGGCGATGGCCTGCATCGCGGCCAGCGTGGTTTTGATGCGCTGGTTCGTTAAGTCGATCTGTTCGCGCCGCTGGAACTGTTGAAACATGCCTGAGCCGGATCCCGCGTTCAGCGACGGATTCGTGCTTGACGATGGTGCGGCCGAAGGAGCAGCGAATGAGCGGTCAAGATCCGCTCCTGGTGTTCCGCGCATCTGAGCTTCCTGCACCGGCTGGCCGCGGATGAAGTCGCGCACTGCGGCCAGATCGTTCGTGTAGCCGCTCACCTGCTTGAGATCGGCTCCGAGATAGAAGACGATGAAGCGCTCGTGGCCGGGAAGCTGCTCTAGCGCGCGCAAGGCAGCGTGCTTCGCCTTCGCCTGAACCGTCGGCGAGGTATTCAGCGCATCGATGACGAGAACGGTGGTTCCTGTGGCCTCCGGTGCGCGCGTCTGGCAGGCGAGATTATCGGACCATCCGCTGCCGCCCAGCGTCGGCGCGGGCATGGAGACCGAGGAGGAGAATTCGACGCTGCTCAGCGGCAGCGGATGGCCATCTTCGAAGACCTGCCATGCATCGCGATCAATCCGCGGAGGCACGCCCTGCTTGCTGCTGACGACAACATCGACGACTACCAGGTTGGATTCGCTCTTGAAGACAAAATCGCCCTCGGGTTTCTGGGCTTTGAGGGCGGGGCAGATAAGACTCGCGATCAGTGCTACTGCCAATGCGTTCTTCATGGCGATAAAATGCTACTCCGGCGCGCCGCTCACGGATAGCACCGGACTGTTAAGAATCATCTCCAGATCAGGGGAAAAGTGTGCCGGTCTACGGAGGAACACTAGACTAGACCGGCACGGAAACTACTGCTTTGTGTTCGACGCAGCCACGTCGCCCAGTTCAAGATGCGCGGCTGGAAATGCGTCCGCCTCGTGCGGATGCGCGTCGGTGAGGAACCACGCCAGCATGTACTCTCCCTCACCCGTGAAGTAGATGTACTGCGAGCGTCGCTTGTGTTCGGCATAGTTCAACTGCCCGCCGAGCACGAGGAATGGATGGTCGGCGATCGTCGCCGATTGTGCCGACTGAACCTCGCCAAGGTCGTGCAGCAGGGAGAGCTGCGAGGCCAGCGCGGTGATCGATTCCCGGTCGCTCCAGTTCGTCCGGCTCAGGCCGAGACAGGCAGGCGAGATGGCGAAGAGCGCCAGGTCACCGGCATCGTCCGCGGCTGCGTTCTGCTTCAGGTAAAGCAGCGGCTGCACGCACGAGACGAAGAAACGGTGCTCACGCTGCCGCTCCGGGGCGGCCTCGACGGCGTGATAGCGGGCGAAGCGGTTGCTTCCCTCCTCAGGAGTCATCGCGCTCCATCCGGCCGGGAACTTGTAGCGCAGATGCAGCTTCTCATTGGAGTAATTGCTGCCCTCCAGCACTCCGGACTCTATGTGAAACGGGTTGGCGATGGCGCGGTCGATGGCGATGCCGGGCACCGCGGGACCGGTATAGAGCTCAGCCGCTGAAGGCAGCTCTTTCGGTGCTTTGCTGGAAAAGGTCACCGTGTTGGCCGCAGCGAAGATCTGGTGGCCGGCTTTATCCGAGTAGCCCGGAGTTGCATTTTGCAAGACATCGGTCCGCGTGATATCGGTCGACGAGATACCGGTGTAGCCCGCAACGCCTCTTTGACGCACCGAAGGCTGCTCCTTCTCGAAGAAGCGGAACATATCCTCCGAGTAATCGGAGTGGGTGACGAATTTCAGCAGATACCCCTTGCTCTGGTAGAAGGCCGTTGTGATGCAGTTCGAGTTCCCTGCGCCGACACACACTCCCACCCTGTTATCGAGCGGCCCCCAGACCTTGACGCCTTTGTACTGCTTCTGAAGCTCCGTGGCCTCGTTGTTGCTGGCCTTGCGAGGATCGGTGGTCTCGGCGTAGGTCGCATCCTCGGCAAAGACCGTCAGCACGGCATGCGCCGGACGCTCCGTGTTCGCCGCTCCGGAGAACTCGACGGCGAGCAGAACGTGTGATCCTCGTGGCGGAATCGGGTAGAAAGCATCCCTGCGGACCGTTATTCCGCTGGGAAAAACCACCTTGAAGTTGAAGAAGTAGTTCTCGTACTTGTCGGCGGTCAGCCGTCCAAGCTCAGGATAGAACGGCTGGCCGCCCTCAGGCTCCTGCGCCTTGAGGGCGGGGCAGAAAAGACTCGCGATCATTAGTGCTACAGCCAGTGCGTTCTTCATTGCGAGGCAATGCTACTCCGCTCCGACGGTTCACGGATAGTAGCGAAGTGTAAATCCCGGGAGCTGCCGCAGACGATATCTCGTCTCGCAGCTCGTCAGCGACGAGCCGGAAGAACCGCGCCCTTCTCATCAGGTTCTTCCGTTTCCGTTAGTTACAGCCTGTCTGCTAAGCGGAAAAGTGGCCGTGAGCGTGCTCTTCCTATGCACAGCTGTTACAAGGAGAGATTATGGCAACGGCAATCATAGAAACCGATCAGCTTAGCGATGTTGTGAACGTGAACGAGCCGGCAGCGGCCGAAAGTAAGGCGGTGCAGCCGAGCTGTCCGCTGGAGAGCTTGCAGAATCGCGGTCTGCAGTGCAGTCTGTGCACGTACTACACCGTGGTAGGCCCCGTGGAGTTCATTCAGGAAGAGTGCCCGGTGGTAAACGCGGTGGTGAAAAAGCTGCTCGATGGAGCACACGCCTCAGCCCGCCCAGTCGCGCCGGGTGATTCCAAGCCTTTGCATGAGGGAGTTCAGCGTCGTGCGCTTCAGTCCAAGGCGGACAGCGGCACCATCTTCTCCCCCTACGACGCCCTTGGTCTGGCGGAGCACGTCGACGATGTGCCTGCGCTCAACGTCCGCAAGAGAAAGCGCAACCGCTGAGCGGCCGGAAGCCGAATCCAGCGGTTCTTCGGGAATCGCCAGCACGCCATCGTGCGCAAGGATGACGGCGCGCTCCACCACGTTCTCGAGCTCACGAATATTTCCCGGCCATTCTCGCCGCATCATGGCATCGACGAAATGGCCGGGAACCTCGTCGATGCGCTTGCGGAGCCGCCGGCTGTGCTTGCGCACAAGGAACTCGACCAGGTGCGGGATGTCCTCCCGGCGCTGGCGCAGCGACGGCAGCTGAATGGGGAAGACGTTCAGCCGGTAATAAAGATCATCGCGAAACTCCCGACGGATCACCAGCTCATAGAGCGGGCGATTGGTGGATGCGATGACGCGGGCATTTACCGTGATGGTGCGCGGCGAGCCCAGGCGTTCGAACTGCCCCTCCTGCAGTGCCCGCAGCAGCTTGGGCTGCAGCTCGAGGGGGATGTCTCCAATCTCATCGAGGAGGATCGTTCCCTGGTGAGCGAGCTCGAAGCGTCCGAGCTGCCGCGCAACTGCGCCGGTAAATGCGCCCTTCTCGTGTCCAAAGAGCTCGCTCTCCAGCAATCCGGAGGGCACGGCCGCGCAGTTCACCTTCACGAAAGTCCGCTCCGAGCGCAGGCTACACTTGTGAATCGCGCGCGCCACCAGCTCCTTTCCGGTTCCGGTCTCGCCCAGAATCAGCACCGTGGCATCGGTAGCAGCAACGTGATCGATCTGTTCAAGCACATGCTTCCACTTCGGACTCGAACCCACCATCTCCTCGAAGTCGAAGTCCGCGGTGAGCTCGTTTTCCAGGTAATCCCGCTCCTCGGCCAGCCGGTCCTTGAGCTTGCGAATCTCTTCGAAGGCGAGTGCGTTCTCGACGGCGATCGCAATCTGGTTGGCAACGCGCGAAAGCAGGGGCAGATCGTCGGCATGAAAGGCAAATGGCGTTAGATCGCCCACACAGAGCACGCCCAGGCACTTTTCGCCGCGCATGAGCGGCAGCCAGCATGCACTTCGAATACCTTCGGCCACCAACCTCGAACCGATTTCGCTGGGATATTCGTGCACATCGAGATTGGCGACCAACAGCGGACTCCGCTTCTGGAATGCCTCTCCGGCCGGCGATCCTTCGGCCTTGAAGAGAACCTCTTCGTGCAGCAGGCCACGGCTGCTCTCCAGCCGCAGCGCGAAGATTCGGAACTGTTCGAGCTCCGGATCGTAAAGCGAAAGGCTTGCGTAGCTGTGGCGAACCACCTGTCCCAGCGCCTCTGAGACGGCGAGGAAGAGCTTATGCAGTTCAAGGTTGGTGACCAGCGCATTGTTCAGATCGAGCAGCAACTGAAGATGCTTGTGATTGAGCATGAGCTGGTTGGGGTTGATCAAATCCGCGAACTGGGTCGGCGGGCTCATCAAGACTGAGGATAGGAGCCGCAGTCTGAGATAGATGTGAGCCCCATCACTATGCACGTTGACATCATCGAAAAACGAAAAGGGCGGGCCGTGATACCCGCCCTGTCCAGAGTTCGCTAAGGCCGCGCCTCGAACACAAGATTGAAAGGCGTCTCTGAGGCGCGCCGGAAGTGGCTGAATCCCGCCGATTCCACAACGCTGCGCATGCGCTTTTCACCAGCCTGTGCGCCCAGGCACATCGCCACCTCCTGCGAGCGCGAACATGGCGTACACAGCAAGGTGGAGAATCCGTAGTACACCCGGCCGACGGGATTGAGATTGTCCTTCAATTCGTCATTGGCGTATGGCTCTACGATCATCCATGTCCCATCGTCATTCAAAGCCTTACGCACATGAGATGCCGCCCCAACCGGATCGCCCATATCGTGCAGGCAATCGAACATCGTGGCTAAGGCGTAATGATCTCCCGGAAATTCCTTGGAAGTTGCCACCTCGAAGGTGACGCGGTCATCGACTCCTTCCTTCTTCGCGCTCTCTCGCGCCGCCTCAATCGATTCCTTGTGATAGTCAAATCCGAAGACGTGAGACTTGGGAAATGCCTTCGCCATCAGAATGCTCGATGCGCCCTTGCCGCAGCCGATGTCGGCTATCTTCGCGCCCAACTTCAGCTTCTCCGGAACTCCGGCCAAGGATGGAATCCAGGTTGAAACCAGGTTCTGTGCGTATCCGGGACGGAAGAACTTCTCGCAGCCGTGAATGACTCCGGCCTGATGCTCAAACCAGCCCATCCCCGCTCCGGAGCGGAAAGATTCTGCAATTCGCGGAACCGCAGCGAGCGATCCCAGCGCCAACTCGAACGCACCGGGAATGTACGCCGGTCCGTCTTCGGTGGCCAGCGTGAGCCTCTGCTCCTCCGTCAGCCCGAATTCCTGTGTCTCCGGATTGTATGTCACGTACCCTCCCGCCGCCTGCGAGGCGAGCCACTCTCGCACGTAGCGTTCGTCCGTACCGGTTTCCGCCGCCAATTTCGCCGCGCTCATCGCTCCCGAGGCGAGTGCCTTGTACAATCCCAGCTTCTCGCCAATCACCACCATGCCGGCGTGAACCGCTGCTCCGAGATCGCCTACAAATCGCCCGAGAAACTGGTTCAACTTCTCATTGTCAACAGCCATCGCTTACCCTCCTTTCTGCCTTCTGCTGCTTTGAGGCGGATTGGCAGCCAAATGGATTCCCGGCATCGCTGCACCGGGGCGCTTAATCCACGCAACACCCCTTACAAAGAAGCTATCGGAAGATTCATCAACTCACTCTTTCCGTGCTGGTACACTCGAATTACAGACATGAACGCCTACATCCTCGCCCTGATCCTGGGAGTCGTCGAAGGACTCACCGAGTTTCTGCCCGTTAGCTCAACCGCGCATCTGCGCATCAGCCAGGCGCTGCTTGGCCTATCGCTGGAAGACGGCTATTGGAAGATGTTCGCCATCGTGATCCAGCTCGGAGCGATCCTGACGCTGCCGATCTACTTCCGCGAGCGCATCGCAAAGTTCCTGGCCACCTTTCCGCGAGGCGAGCGCGGCGAACGGACACTCGTCAACCATCCGCTGACGCTGGTGATGATTGCCTTTGTCTGCACCGCCGCGCCGGCGTTCCTGCTCACCAAGGTGATCGGCAAGCATCTGGAGAGCCTCACGCTGATGGGCTCGGCACTGGTCATCGGCGGCATTGTGATGTGGATCATCGACGCTCTCTACGCCCGTGGCACGCTCGTCCGCCGCACCGATCACGTCGAAGAGATGTCGCTCGGGCAGGCGATCTGGATCGGCCTCTGCCAGACGCTCTCGGCGGTCTTTCCCGGAACCTCGCGCTCGATGTCGACGATCGCAGCCGGACAGCTTGCCGGAATGTCGCGCGCCTCGGCTTTGGAGTTTTCCTTCTTCCTCTCGATTCCGACGATGGTGGTCGCCACCTGCTACGACCTCTATCGCAGCGTCCATCCGCATCATGGCGAGGCTGCCGCCATCGGCCACCTGGCGATGAGCTCGCAGAATTGGATCGCGCTCGCCATCGGCTTCGTCGTCAGCTTCATCGTCGCCTACGGCGTGGTGGCCTGGTTCATGCACTGGGTGCGCACCCGCGGATTCGTTCCCTTCGCGATCTACCGAATCATTGTGGGGGCGGCGGTGCTCTGGTGGGCGATGAAGTAGGGCTGGCCTTCCCTGAACCTTTGTCATCAACGCGGCAGCCCAATTCCCGTGCGCTGCCGCTGAAACTGCGTCATAATGATCCTGCTCTGGCGTTGGATGGACGGAAGCCGTGCTCATGCGCGGCGGTAGTAGTGTCTATTCTCTGCGCGCCACATGACCTTTCTGCAAATGTTCGTTCCTACACAGAACAAGCGGCTCAACGAGCTGGTCGGCATTCTGATGATCGCCGCCTCGGTGCTGATGCTGCTGGCGCTGGCCTCCTACTCGCCTCTCGATCGCTCGCTGAACAGCGCCGTCACGGCACCCATCGGACGCCCAGCGCATAACTGGATCGGCGTGGTCGGCTCGTACTCGGCCGATCTCATCCTGCAGTCGCTTGGCGTGGCCGCCTTTCTGCTGCCGTTCATGCTCGGTGCGCTGGCGATGCGCTGGATGCGCTCGCGCGAGGTGCAGAATCCCATCCTGAAGCTCGCTTCCGCTACGGGGTTGATCGCTTTTCTTGGCGCACTGCTCGCCCTGCTGCCGTGGTCGTTTCACTTTGCCCATGCCGTGCCGGTCGAGGGACTGCTCGGACGCCTGCTCGGCGATCTGCTCGTCCGTTACCTGAACTATCCCGGCGCGTACATCGTCGTGCTGACGGCCATCGCCGCGGCTCTCTATCTGGCGACAGCCTTTTCCATCTCCGGCCTGAATGTTTGGATGCGCACGCGATTCACCTTCTTCTACGCGCTTGGCGACCGCTATCGCGAATGGAAGCTGCGCCGCGCCCAGGCCCACCAACTCAAGCTTGAGCAGCGCAAGGAACGACAGCGCGAAAAGCTGGCTCGCGCCGAGGCACGAAAGTCGCCGGCCAAGCCCGTTGCCGAAGAGATGCCAGCAGCGCCGATTCGCGTCGCCCCGGCGCAGGCCGTTGCCGTCCCAGCCCAGCCTGCGCCGGAGGATCGCGAGTCTTTCACTCCTGTGCGCGAGAAGCAGCTCGATCGCACCCGCGATGTCCTTGCCGCGCTTCAACCGGTGCAGGAGCGTCCGCTCTCCGGAATCGAGCGCATGCAGGCCGAGGCCGCTGAGCGCCATACATTGCAGCACGGTACTGCGGCCGCGCCTCCAGCAGAATTGGAATTGCCCGCGCCCGCTGGAATCGCCATCGGCGCGCGTGCCGATAGCAAGCCCCCCGCGCGCACGACCATGCCCAAGCAGCAGGGCACGTGGAAACTGCCATCGAGCACGCTACTCCATCGTCCCGAGGCGCGCCAGGCCTACGATGAGCAGGAACTCAAGGATCTGGCGCTGGTTCTCACGCAGAAGTGCGAGGAGTTCGGCGTTCTCGGCTCGGTGGTGCAGATCAATCCCGGGCCTGTGGTCACTACCTTCGAGTTCAAACCGGAGGCCGGAATCAAATACAGCCGCATCGTCGGACTGCAGGACGATCTCTGCCTGGCGCTGCGCGCCGAGAGCATCCTGATCGAGCGCGTCGCGGGAAAATCCACCGTCGGCATTCAGGTGCCGAACGAGAAGCGCGAGACGATCTACCTGCGCGAGGTCGTCGAGAGCCCCGAATTTGCTTCATCCAAGTCGCGACTGACCATCGCTCTTGGCAAGGACATCAACGGCCGCCTGCTCATCACCGAGCTCAACAGCATGCCGCATCTTCTGATCGCCGGATCGACGGGCAGCGGCAAATCCGTGGCCATCAATGCATTCATCATGTCGATGCTTTACAAGAGCACGCCCGACCAGGTGCGACTGATCCTCGTCGATCCCAAGCGCGTCGAGCTGACCAACTACGATGGCGTGCCACACCTTTACACGCCGATCATCAGCGAGCCGAAGCTGGCCTCCAACGCGCTGCGCAACGCCGTGCGCGAGATGGAACGCCGGCTGAAGCTGCTGGCGCAGAAGGGTGTGCGCAATATCGATCAGTACAACCGCCTCTTCGACGAAGGCTATACGCCCTCGCTCTTCGAGGATGGCACGGAAGAGAAGCCTCTGCCGTACATCATCATCATCGTCGACGAACTGGCCGACCTGATGATGGTCGATGGAGCGAATGTCGAGGAGTCGATCACGCGGCTGGCGCAGATGGCACGCGCGATCGGCATTCACCTGGTGCTGGCGACGCAGCGGCCCTCGGTCGACGTGATTACCGGACTGATCAAGGCGAATTTCCCGGCGCGCATGAGCTTCCGTGTCGCCACCAAGATCGACTCGCGGACCATTCTCGACGCCAACGGCGCAGAATCGCTGCTCGGCCGCGGAGACATGCTCTACCTGCCGAGCGGCTCCTCGCGGCTGCTGCGCGTCCACGCGCCGTTCGTCACGGAAAAAGAGATCGGAGCGACGGTCGAGTTCTGGAAGGCGCAGGCGACGGCGCAGTACGAGCATGGCTTCCTCGCCGCTCCGCAGGATGGCAGCGCCTCCAGCGAGGAGACGGGACTTGAAGCCGACGCCGACGACAACGATCCGCTCTTCAACGACGCCGTCCGCCTGGTGCTTGAGTTCGGCAAGGCCTCCACTTCCCTGCTGCAGCGAAGGCTCCGCATCGGCTACGGACGCGCGGCCCACCTGATCGACTTGATGGAGCGCGATGGCATCGTCGGTCCCGCCGACGGCCCGAAGCCCCGCGAGATTCTGAAGCCGCCGGACTGGATCACGGAGATGGAGAGCTAAAAGAAAATCGTCAACGCAGTTACTGATAACGACACATGATCGAACGATTTGCGGGTGAGCAGGAACCCTCCATGCCGCAGCTCTGCGACATCTACTTCCTCTCGCCCGGCGTGCCGCCGTAGCTTACCCTCCATACCACCTCGCCGGCGTCGTCGCTCACCAGCAGGCTGCCGTCGGATGCCACGGCGATTCCCACTGGCCTTCCCCACACCTGTCCGTCCGGCGTTACGAATCCGGTAACGAAGTCCTCATAGCTTCCATCCGAGCGCGTCTTGCCGTGCATCGGCACGCGGATCACCTCGTACCCCGTGCGCTCGGCGCGATTCCACGAGCCATGCTCGGAGGCGAAGATATCTCCGTGATACTGCTTCGGAAACTGCCGGCCATCGTAGAAGATCATCTCCAGCGAGGCATTATGCGGCTGGATCAGCACATCCGGCGTGATCACCTTCTCTTTCAGCTCCGGATGCTTGCCCGGATGTCGCGGATCCTGCACGCCACCCATGTACCACCACGGCCATCCGTAAAAGCCTCCGGGATCGAAGTGAGTGATGTAATCCGGCACGAGGTTGTCACCCAGCGCGTCGCGCTCATTCACAGAGCCCCATAGCTCCCCGCTCTCAGGGTTTACGGCAATCCCCACCGCGTTGCGGATTCCCCAGGCGAAGATGCGACGTCCGCTGCCGTCGGGATTGAAGGCCAGAATGTCGGCGCGCTCTTTTTCCTCCGGATGCGTGTCGCTGTCGTCGTCGTTCGAGTGTGAGCCAACCGAGACATACATGGTACGGCCGTCGAGCGAAAAGGCGATGTCGCGCGTCCAGTGTCCACCGCCGCGCAGCAATCCGCCACCGGGAAGCTCGCAGAGCTTCTCCGGCATGCCGCGCGCCTTAAGGTCGCCGTTGCGATAGGGGAAGCGCACGACTGAATCCGTGTTGGCCACGTAAACCCATTGCGGACTCGAGCCCGACGGATAAAAGGCGATGCCGAAGGGCTTGTTCAGACCACTGGCGAAGATCTCCATCTGCCGCACCGCGCCTTTTTCGTCGATTCCGCGCAGTACGCGAATGCGCCCCGCACTGCTCTCCGCCAGGAAGAGATCGCCGTTCGGAGCCGTTCGTATCAGCCGCGGATTTTGGAATCCGCTGGCATAGAGCTGCACGCTGAAGCCGGGAAGCGTCTTAGGCCACGCATTCGCCTGGCGCGGGATGATGCGTGGGCCATTGTCCGCAGAAGTCGTAGCGTAAGGCCTGGGCAGATCGCGCACGGTGATGTGGTGCACCGTTCCCGGAGACTGCGACCGGAAGTCGGAAAAGACCCCGGAAGGCTCGGAGGCCCGCACAAGCAGCGTGAAGCCAAGCAGCGCGACCGCGCAGCCCGTCAGCCAGAGAATTGCATGATTCTTCGAATCTGACCGCATATACCGGATTGGATGCGGGCTGTGTGGCAGTGGCTTTGCTCAATCTACCGCAGACCAGCGCAAATCCCTCGATCTGCCTTAGACTTGCATCTATGAAATCGCACACCGAATACCTCACCTTCAACACCCGCCACGAGCATGAGTATGTCCACATCACGCCGCAGGTCGAGAAGGCCCTCCGGCAAAGCGGCATTCAAGAGGGTCTGGTGCTGGTCTCGGCGATGCACATCACCGCCGGAGTCTACGTCAACGACAACGAAGAGGGACTGATCGAGGACATCGAGAAGTGGCTTGAGGAGCTTGCGCCGCGGCGTCCCGATTACAAGCATCACCAGACCGGCGAGACCAACGGCGACGCGCATCTGAAGTCGATGCTTGTGCACCACCAGGTGATCGTGCCCGTCACAGCCGGAAAGCTCGACCTCGGTCCGTGGCAGCGGGTCTTCTACGCTGAGTTCGACGGCCGCCGCAACAAGCGCGTTCTCATCAAAGTGATCGGTGAGTAGGTGTTACGCATGAGCAGTACAACTCAGGTAACTTGACCCACCTCGAAACAACACCGGATCATTAAGCACGCAGGAATGGTGCATCTCCATGTCTACGGGAGGATCCACCCTTCAAATCGGAGGAAGCTCCGGCGTGAAGGGCTTTGGAGTTCCACGGAAGTGCTCTATCCGGTTTTCGTTACGTTGGGGGGATTGAGATAGTTACTGTTGTTCATCGAAAAATGAGGAGTTTAATTATTCTCAGTCTGAGATGAATTAACCTGCAATCGCGTGAAGTTGCGGTTCGCATTTCCCACGTTGACAACAACTACAAAAGTTCAGAGCGGCCTGCGGTGGGCCATAAGACTGAACGAGGCACAGGATGAGCACCTCTAAGCCAATGTTTTCACCTCTTGATGAAAC
>Ga0326727_10016626_pt1 | contig 15479 bp, 15 predicted proteins | sample MB2enrmetagenome_FD_207643 | JGI IMG/M metagenome (GOLD analysis project Ga0326727, IMG submission 207643) | Lab enriched peat soil microbial communities from McLean, Ithaca, NY, United States - MB29MY | ecosystem: Environmental > Terrestrial > Soil > Wetlands > Peat | place: USA: New York... | reverse complement strand
CCGGCTCCCCCAGTTGCTCCTTCAACCAGCCGGTGAAGTCCTCCATCACCTTAAGGCCCGCCACCTTTAAATCGTAACCGCCTCGGTCCAGGTTTTTGATGGCCGTCGCGGCCTTGGCGATGGTATCGAAGGCCTTGGGGTCCAGTTCCTCCCCATTTTCCAAGGCGGCCAGCATCTTTCCCAGGGCCAGGCGCAGCCGCTCCGCCAGATTTTCGGGGTTTGCCAGGAGGGCACTGCGCTTTCTGTCCCACTCGCCTTTTTTCTGCCAATCTAATAATGTGGTAAGGTCCACCGAGAGCCGGGTGGTGATCTCCTCCAGGGTGCGACCTTCATGAACGAAGAGACGCTCCGCCTGGTTTAAATAGCTATGTTCCTTGAGGTCGCCCAAAGCTCAATCCTCCATCTCCGCCTTCAGTTTCCTGGCCAGCTTCAGCACCGAGGCCAATTCAGCGGCGGCCGCCAGGGCGTGGTCCTCCTTGATGGAATCCAGGTCCTCATCGTGGATGCGGAAGGTATTGAGCTGGATGGCGGCGATGAGCTGGTCGATGCGGATGAGGAGGGCCTGGAAGCGCTCCCGCTTTTTGGCCAGGGCGCCCTTCTTCAGAAGTTCCAAAGGATCCATTTAACCTCCCGTTCAAGGTTCAAGATTCAAAGTTCAAGGTAGGGGCGGGTTTAAAACCCGCCCGTACAGGAAAAATCAAAAGCGGCTTGTTTTTTCTGGTTTTTAAACTTGAAACTTGAACTTTGAATTAAAGGCGCTTGAGCAGCCACAGCAAATTGGGCAGGGCGTATAAAATGGCCGTGGCCGCCGCAAAGATGCCGGCGTACCAGGCCATGCGCCGCTGCATGATATTGAGCCGGTCCATAATGTCCAGGATCGGGCATTTGTGCCCCGGGTCCCGGTGGACCTGGCAGGGACAGTTCTCCTGGTGCTCCACGCGGGCCTCCAGGTTTTTGAGCCGGCTCTCCTGGTCGCTGAGGCGACCCTTGAATTGCACCTCCAGCCGGTCCAAGTCGCTGCCCAGGCGGCCGTAGAGGCGATCCAGCAGCAGCGGGAAATTCTCCCGGTCCCGGACCAGCAGACCTTCAAACAGGGATGATCTGGCCATGGCCCTAAGTCCGCCCCTCTTCGCGCCTGATGCCCGCGGCTCCAGGCGCCAGGTTCGGGGGAAACTTCCGGCTAAACCAATCTTTTCCCATCCCCTACTCCCTTCTCTCGCCATGGCTGGAACGCCGGGGTAAGTGCAATGATGGTTATGACAGACCATCAGCCCATCCAGATTTAGTTCTTGGCCCCTGCCTCGTTTCATTCGGAAAACAATTCCCAAGACCTTGATTAGCTCCAGATCGTGATCGTGGGACTGATCATATTGAATTTCTTTAAACTTTCCAGCACAGGTAGGTCATTTGACCCAGGAAAGGATTGACTGGCCAGGCCCCCTGTTAAGAGATGCAGTTCGCTCTTTTTGGCCGCGGCTGAGGAATTCCAACAGCCAACCATCCGGTTTCCAATGCTGGCCCCCTCAGGGATGCGCTTACCTCCCGCGCCTGGCGGCGCCGGCAGCTATGGCGGCCTCGGATATGCCGAGGGTATTTGTGGGCGTAGAGAAATTTAGATGGATAATGAATGGGATAAACCAAGGAGGTTGTTCTAATCGAAAAGGAAAACGGCTTTATCGGGAGATGGCACCTTAAAACGATTGCAGATCAGTGGCAGGGGAGTCTGTAAAGGGTAGCTGGCGCTGTAAATGGCGTATCTTAATAAAATAACCAAATTATTCGTTCATCCAGGTGACACCTTCCCGGGAGGCAAGGTTTGAGATAGCTGGTCTCGGCAGAGTTAGGGGTTGAATCGGGTTTTCCAAAGATGGGCAGCAAGATAGGCCAGGAAATGGGAAAGGGGCTTTTAAACACCAGTTGGGAGGGGCCTTGGGCAGAATAGTCAGCATCAGACAACCGATCTCCGCCTTTGGTCGGCGGGAAGAGGACCGCAGCCACCTTGACAATTTTTCTACAGGCCAGTATATTCAAGCGGAATTTGCCTCCGGGCCGTTAGCTCAATTGGTAGAGCAAGTGACTCTTAATCACTAGGTTTGGGGTTCGAGCCCCCGACGGCCCACCAAAGAAATCAAAGGGTTAGCCAAAGCGGCCAACCCCATTTTTATTGCAGGCTAACATCTGGGCTAACAAAACCGCCGATTCTGTGTCCTCTTCCTTGTCTTCTTTTCCCGTCCCCAGGAGAGGTCGTACTTAGCCGGGGTCGGGGTTGTCCTTACCTTACCTATTGGTCTCCTCAGAGAACACCCTCAGAAAATGCGAGAGGCATTTGGGGTATCTGCCGGACTCTCCATATCAACGGGTGCCACCTCGACGATCACCAGGTTCAGTCCCTTCCAACCTTCTTTGCTTGCCCGGCCCCTGTCAGCCGGCCCAGGGCCCCCGGCGTCCACCATGCAGCAACCGCTTGCCGCGGCCCCTCCCCAGCGCCGCCCTACGGCCTGAAGGATTTTCGGCCCCGAAACCAAAACCCGATGATAGGAGTCCCGTCCCCCCCTGGTCAATATGAGTGCCATGGAAAATTTTTCACTTTTTCGTCGAGGGCCAATCAGCAGCAGCCCCCCTGCTATAGGGCCGGCCCAAAAATTTTGATGAAAAATTCTCGCCTGTCGGGTGGGCATCTATGCCCGTAGGAATACCCCCGGGGTATGGCAAGGAAGGGGCGAGGTGAGTCATGGGTCAATATATGATGCGCATATCAGCACTCAACAAGCCGGGTGGTGAACTGTGGAGATATAGCAGTTATCGATTATTGCTGCATTGAGCATTCGCGCTGCCGATTTGTCTTTACGCTGGGTTATTCTTTGTCGCCTGATATTCTTTGGCTCAAGGGCTCTTAATCGTGCTCACAAGCCGGTGTAACCAGGCCCTCATGCCGGGGGGAATCGAAGTGAAGTGGATAATATAGCGCTTGGATGACTCATCGAGAGACTGAACCACCTTGGCATATAACTCTTCCGACTTTTCCTCCTCGGACTCAACCTCCAGTCGGAGCATTATGTTGGCGCGCAGTGGTAAATTGCCGGCTGCCTCGACTACCGCCCGCCGTTGGGAAATGGCGACTAGCGTAGCTGGATGCATCTGCTCATCAAGATGCTTGTCGGTCAGTACTGCGTAGTGAAACGGTAAGGGGTCGCTAAGCGTCGTGAAGATCGTTTCCTCCCCTTTGAGCAAGAGCTCCGGGTGGTCTTCGTGGCCCAGCAACTCACGACATCTGAGGGCCTCCCGCATGCCCTTGGCGTGGACTTTGACTTCGTCACCGAGAATGAGGCCCCGTCCGGCTGCGTTTATCAATGTTGGGGAGACGAGCACCTGCCCGCCCACGGTGAAGCTCTCGATACGGGCCGTCAGGTTGACCGTCCGCCCCACGACCCCATATTTCGAGCGCTTCGTCGAGCCGATGTTGCCCACCACTACCTCTCCAGTATGTATGCCTATCCCCATCTCGATTTCGGGCCAACCCATTTGGAAGTTATGTTCGTTTACCGCGGGCATTGCCTGCTGCATCTCAAGGGCACAGCGGACGGCGCGCTGGGCTGCGTCCGGCATCACCATGGGGGCACCAAAAAGCACGAAGATGGCGTCCCCGATGATCTCATCAATAGTGCCGCCGGTTCGGTGGATAAGCTCAACCATGGCGGAGAGATAATAATTCAGCAAGGCAACAACTGCAGTGGCCTCAAGCCGCTCAGCCAGGGCGGTGAACCCGCGTAGGTCAGACATCAGTAGGGTAACCTCCCGCTTCTCTCCACCGAGCTTGAGCCCTTCGGGCATGTCGAGGAGCACCCCCACTATGTCGTCGCTCGTGTAACGGCCAAAAGTCTCGCGGATGAACTGATTACGACGCTCGAGCTGCTGGTTCAGATTGACGAGTTGCGCGCGGGAGTCCTTCAACTGCTGAGCCATGGTGTTGAATGCAATGGAGAAGTCCCCCATGAAGTCGACCTTCTGATCTAGATCCCCGGCGGCGATCTGTTGGGTCTTCCAGGTGAGGTGCTTGAGGTTTGATTGGAGGGCCTTGAAGGAATGGGTAACCGCCATGCGGCCCGCCATAGGGCGAATGTCCAATTCTCCCTGGGCGAGCTGCGCCATGGACTCGGTGAATATGGCGAACTCGACGAGGAAGCGATTCACATAGCTAAGAAGCTGGCGGATCTCATTGTCCGGGAGGTCATCCGGGATAGGGATGGGTTGAGGGACTTTCCCTGTGCGAAGATGATGGAACGTTGCGGTAATCTTATCGATAAGTTCCTCTTCAACCGCGATCATCTCGTAACCTCATTTAGGATCAACCGTGAAACGACAGACCCTCCCCCCGGAGCCCCAGCAGTCGACCTCCTTGACATAAAAGTCCTTCCCCGAGTAGGCGAGCAGGAGGCCCGCGATAAATCCCTCATCATAAGTGCAAATCTCCTCTGAGCACACTGGGATCCCCGAGCAATCGAGGTCTTCAGCCACGGTTACCACAAAAGAGCCCTTCTCGTAATCGGCCGATTCGACGCGGAAGATCCCGATGCCGAGCTCCTTCATCGTGCGCTGGAGATCGGCAAACAGCCCATCCAAATCCTTCTTCTCGGTGAGGATGTTTTTGCAGTACTCTTCACCGGCTTTCTTGCCAGCCTCGTAAAAAATCCTGTCGGTTTTCTCGACCCCAAAATCCCGGATGAGGAGGTCGCGCAGCGTGAACTGCATCAGGCGGTACACAGCCACGTGAACCATGGGACCGAGATTCGGTCGCCCTTTTTCGATATCGCCCAACATGCTCCATTCGAATTGGCTTTCTTCTCGTTCTTCTTTAAACATGCTTCCTCCTGCCTTTTCCGGTACTGCGTAGGTGAATTACACCCTGCCTTGCGGCTGCCTATAAAACTCAGAGGAAAAGCGGATGGGAGTCTCCTCTTTCCTCTGCTCAACCCTTTGGCCCAGTCCGAATCCTTACTTCTGGGATGGATTTAAGGTGCAGGTCACGTTGGGGGAAGGGTAATTCTATGCCATGCTCTTGAAATCTTTTCCAGATCTCCAAGCAAACGTTACTCGTCACCCCGTGAATGCCATTTTTGGGGTCATTAATCCAGACGCGCAATTGGAAGTTAATGGAACTGTCTCCGAAGCCCATCAGCCGGCAAGAGGGTTCGGGAGTGGTCAAGACTCGGGGTACGGCTTTGGCCGCGTCCAGCATAAGCCGCATGGCCAATTCCAAATCCGAGCCGTAGGCTATCCCTACCGGAATCTTGAGCCGCACCAGGTTATGGCTGTAGGACCAGTTGATCACTTTGCCTGTGATTAATTCTTCGTTAGGGATGAGATACTCGATGCCGTCTCGTGTAATCACCGAGACATAACGATTCCCCAAGTAATTGATCCAACCATAGGTCTCCCCTACCTGGATGACGTCACCGGGCTTGATGGATTTGTCGGCCAGAATAATAAATCCGCTTGCCAGATTAGAAACCACCTTTTGCAGCCCAAAGCCCAGCCCTAAACCAATGGCGCCGCTAAACCAGGCGAAACTCCTGAGATTGATTCCCAGACCGCCTAGGACGAGGACTATGGCCAAAGTATAAAAACCAACTGCAAACAGCTTTTGTGCCAGGGTTTGAAACGAGGGGGATAGTTTCGGCACAGTTTCAATCCAGGCGGAAAAAGAGGATGTTACAGCCCTGCTTAGCCACAGAAATAAGATTGATAACAAGCCGCCCCATAAGAGGTGTAGTAAGCTGATGCGCAACGGTCCCAGATGCATATCTATGCTGTCGAGGATTGCTAAGATCGGGGATAAGAGGTCGGAAATTTCCAGAAGGGCCATAAGCCAGAGGACCAAAGTGACCAAAACCATGAGGACTTGGTGGATTTTTCCCAGACTTAAAGCAGTAGCGATGGTAATGATTAATCTGCTCACAATCCAGGTGAGGAGCAAAATTTCTCCAAAGTAAAACCAGCCCCGCGCCACCCCGTAATGCCTGGACATACCATTCACAATCCACAGGAGGAGAAGCCAGATTCCCGGTAAGGATAGGCGTTTAGTGAGGACTATCCACAAGCTGCCCGTAGTCACTCCCTCTTCTAGTGGTCGGATTTTTGCATCGGCCCATGGAGAGATCCAGAACCGGTAGGCAACAGAGGCAACGATCAGGGTAACGAGGATTAAAAGACAATGAAGCCATAAGTTTTCTGACAAGCCATGGGCCATACACCATTTTTCTATGAACTGGATGAGCAGAGGGACATTGGCTGATTGAGTCATTATGAACCTCAGGGAGGGTAAGTTAGTTGTCACTTATTCATTACTTCTGCTCATATTGGCCTCAGCGGCTTTTCAGCGCTTGCTTCAATCCCGGCGGTAATTCATTCCCAAACAACTCGGACCTGATGGCTGGGTGCAAGCTTGCCGATACGGCTGTGAACCTTGCCGGGCGCGCTGATCCGCTTCAGTTCTTCCCAGTTCCCTGAATCGCCTCGGCAATCTCCTGGCTGAGCTTGGCCAGCGTCCGGCTCTGTGCCGCAACCAAGGCGGCATAATCCGCACCACTCACCGGCTCGCGAATACTGGACCGATTAATTTTGAGCAGCTTTTTTTCCGGCCCCCCGAAGACGCTCCAGCGCGCCTCCAGCCAGGCGGCGTCGCCCAACCGGCCATCGCAACGAACCACATCCACTACAACCTGATAGTCGATGGGCACGGACATGCGCCAGGGATAGAGATAAATCCGTTCGGTCGACAGGAGAACACCAATATTGTCGGCCAGAACATTAGTGAAGTTATCCTTGAAGGAGCCAACCCAGCGATCGTACTCGGCTTTTACCGCCTGATTGTCGCTCGTGCGGGTGACCAGCATAGACTGGTCGAGGTAATCGGCCAGCTTGATGGGGCCGATGCCGATAACCGCGTTTTGAGCCGGGCTTTTCCTTGAGATCACCTGGCCTTCCTGTATCGAACTCAAGGCGTAAAAATGCGGCGTTTGACTCCGGCAGCCGCCTAGAAAGATGGCCGCGATCGCCAGGATGACCGGTAAGCCGCGAGAAAATGGCACTACTCTCATGTTATTTCCCTCCAGATTTACTTCCAGGATTCCCCTTGCCGCGAATCAGGGCCTCGGGATGCTGATCAAGATAATTGGCCAACTGCCGAATTGACCTGCTCATGGCAGAAATCTCCTGCAGCGTGTTCTCCAAATCTACCATCAGCGGTGAGTCTTCGGAAAGGACCCCTCTGGCCGTGGACATGGTATTATTCAAACCGGTCGTCACCCCTCCCACCCGGCTGTCAACATTATTAGCCAGCTTGCCGAAATCATTGACGGTTTTTTTGACGCCGTCCGCCAGCGGATCCACCTGGCGGTCCACCCTGGTGAGGAGTTTGCCGGCGTCCTGAAGAGTATCTTGCAGGGCACGAAGGCTGGCGGTCAGGTCCGGGTTGTTAACGAACCGATCGATACCGGCCAGGGCCGAGTCCAAATGCTTTTCCAGCCTCTTGAGATCCAGCTCCCCAAGGGCCTTGGCAAGTTTTTCGGCGCTGGACGGGCAGGTTGGAATCACGATATAGTCCTTATAGTCTTTGTCGAATTGGGCTGGAGCATAGCAGACAGCTGACCCGGGATAAAAATCAAGCTCGATCATTAACTGACCGGTAATAAAACTCTGCATAACCAGCTGGGCCCGAAGGCCCTTTTCGATGAGCTTCGCCGCAATTTTCCGGGGATTTCTTTCTCCGGCGCGCACCTTCCACCGATCCGGCTCGATTTCGATGATAACGGGGATTTGTGCCTTCAGCGTAACGAGGTCGGCTTGGATAACAATGCTGGTCACAGACCCGACCTGAACGCCCTGGAACAGCACCGGTGCGCCCACACTCAACCCCTTGATGGATTCATCGAAGTACAAAACGTATTTGTTGGTTTTCTGGAAGAATTTGCCCGAACCGAATACGACCAGGCTGGCGGCCATAATGATCACCGCGAGGACCACGAAACCGCCGATCATCATTCTGTTTGCTTGCTTAGCCATCGGTGCCCATCCTATTTGTTAAGATTTCTCGCCACGGGTTAAAAACAGGCGCAAATTGGGATCCCGGGTTTCGGCCAAAAGCTTGTTCGGGTTGCCCGTGGCCGTCATGGTTCGTTGGGAGACATCCAAAAATACGGAATTGCTGCCAATCGCAAATATGCTGGCCAACTCATGGGTCACCACCACCATGGTGGTGCCCAGGCTCTCACGCAGTTCCAGGATCAGGTCATCCAGGCGGCGCGCGCTCACCGGATCCAATCCGGCGGAAGGCTCATCGAAAAACAGGATCTCCGGATCGAGGGCCATGGCCCGGGCAATACCGGCCCGTTTCTGCATCCCGCCGCTGATCTCCGAGGGATAAAACTCTTCGAATCCCGCCATCCCCACCAGCGCCAGTTTCAGTTTGACAACCTCACGAATCTGGCCCGGGCTCAAATCCGTATAGGTTTCTAACGGCAGGGCGATATTCTCGGCCAGGGTCATGGAGCTCCAGAGCGCCCCGCTCTGGTACATCACCCCGGCACGGCGAATGATCCGGTCGCGGGTCTGTGGATCGGCTCCCCAGAAATCGACATCTCCATAAAAAACCTTACCCTTGGCCGGGGCCTTCAAGCCGATTAAAATGGTCATCATGGTGCTCTTGCCGCACCCGCTGCCGCCCATGACGATGAAGATGTCCCCCCGGTTTATGGTGAAGGTCAGGTCCCTCATAATGACAAAGTCGCCATAGGCCATGGTGAGATCCTGCACAGTTAGGTGGGCTTCTTTTTCCGTCATTTTCACTTTATCCTGAGGCGTGGTACTGGCATTCCCTCATATCCCCAGCACGTTGCACAAAACGGTGATCACCGCGGTGGAGAGGATGATCCCGACAATGGCGGTGACCACTGCGGACGTGGCCGCATCACCAACCGCCGAGGCGCTGCGGCCGCACTGCATGCCCCGCATGCAGCCGGCCAGCGCCACGATCACGCCGAACACCGCGCCGGAAAAAAGGCCGATGCCCAGATTCCAGAGACCGACCGCCTTCGCCGTCTCGTTATAGTATTCTATAAAGCCGATATGGAGCATCCCTACCCCCACCACCATGCCCCCCAGTATGCCCATGATATTGGCGTAAAGGCACAGCAGGGGCATCATCAGCGCCAGGGCCAGCATACGCGGCAGCACCAGAAACTCCATGGGTGAGATGCCCAGGGTTTTCAGGGCATCGATCTCCTGGTTCACCTGCATGGTCCCCAGCTGAGCGGCAAAGGCCCCCCCCGTGCGGCCGGCCATGACGATGCCGGTCATAATCGCCGCCATCAGGCGAACCATGGCAATGCCCACCAAATCGGCCACATAAATTTGGGCACCGAAGAGCTGCAGCTGGAGGGCGCCGATAAACGCCAGGATTAACCCCACCAAAAAACAGATGAGGGAGACGATCGGCAACGCCTGGGCGCTAACGGATTGCATTATTAAGCCCAGATCGGAGCGGCGGTACTTAGCCTTGCCGCGCAGCAGACTCAGAACGGCAACGACCGCATCGCCGATGAACTCCAGCAGTTCACCCACGGATCGGAAGAAATAGACGGTTTCGTCGCCCAAATAGGTGAGAAACGACACCCGCCCCTCCGCCTGGCGGGCATCTTTCTTTTCCGGTACCGCCGAGGCCAATTCCAACAGTCTCTTCGCCCCTTGGGGCAGCCCGTCGCTGTTCAGGCTGATTTTTTGCCGGGAGCAGAATGTGTGCAAATTTATCAGGAAGGTCAACAGCCCGCTGTCCCAATGGGCCAGCTCCCGGGTGTCGAAGACCAAGTTACGAACCCCCGGCCTGCCTTCGAGCCTTTGCTGAACCTTATCGGCCCCGGGCAGTTCACCTCCCAGCTTCCAGTGCCCGGAAAGAATCACCTTCAGCGTGTCTGCTGATGGTTGCTCCATGGTCATCTCAGCACGGGCCGTCATTGGCTTTTCCCATCGTTATTGATAGTTAATGCATCAATGGGTACAGGAGTCATGCGGCAAGCCCCATCCCTAAAAACTGAAAACCGTCCCCAGCATGGGGCCATGTAGCCAGCCATGGACTGCGATATCATTAGTGCCGCCCGAAGCATACCGGCCGCGATCGCCACCATAGATACGAATGTTTTTAGCCACCTGGTAACCCACCAAGGCCTCAAGAACACTGTCCACGTTGTTGTAAGCCACAAAGCCGAAGCCGCCGCAGTCGGCCTTTAACAGGAGGTTAAGCTTCGGGGTCAACCAAAGTCCGAAGCATACTCCTATCATGGGTTCAGCAATCGGTAGGCTTATTGTTGGATTTAAGTTAAAGGTGAGGGATCATATCAAGACCAATTCATACTTTGCAAGGTAATAATTCTCGGCGATGGCTTCTTGACAAAGGGTCAATGGGTAGCTACCCACTATCGTTACAAGATTCTTCAGCCTTAAGAGCCCCCTTCATGCCTAATGAAAACCTACCACCACGAATCCACGTGCTGGCCAAGCCCACCGGGGCGACTTGCAACCTGAGCTGTTCCTATTGCTTTTTTCTGAACAAAGAGCTGCTCTACCCCGGCAGTAGTTTCCGCATGAGTGACGAGGTGCTGGAGAACTATATCCCCCAGCTCATCGAGTCCCATCGCGCCAACAAGGTGACGGTGGCCTGGCAGGGCGGAGAACCAACCCTGATGGGGATCGACTTCTATAGGCGGGCCATCGATTACCAGAAAAAATACCAGCGGCCGGGCATGACCTTCGAGAACACCTTACAAACCAACGGCACGCTCCTGAACGAGGAATGGTGTGAGTTCTTCCGCGAGCACGGCTTCCTCATCGGCATCAGTATCGATGGTCCCCGCGAGCTGCACGATGCCCACCGGGTGGACAAGAGCGGCAGGCCAACCTTTGACCGGGTGATGCGAGGCCTCCGGCTTTTGCAGAGGCATGGAGTGGAATACAATATTCTCACCACCGTTAATCGGCTCAACGCTGATCATCCCCTCGAGGTCTACCGGTTTCTCCGGGATGAAGCTGGCGCCACCTGGATGCAGTTCATCCCGGCGATCGAGCGCCTTAACGAAGCAGGAATCTCTCTTTACCAGGAAGGGACCACTGTTTCGGAGCGTTCGGTGCGGCCGGAACAGCTCGGTAATTTCCTGATCACCATTTTTGACGAGTGGGTCCGAAATGACGTGGGCCGGGTATTTATCCAGACCTTCGAGGCTACCGTGAGAAACTGGCTGGGCCTGCCCTCCTCCGGCATGTGCGTCTTCGACGCCACCTGCGGCCATGGACTTGCACTGGAGCACAACGGCGATCTGTACTCCTGCGACCATTTTGTCGAGCCCAAGCACTTGCTGGGCAATATCCGACAAAATCACATGATGGAGTTGGTAAGCTCCGATCAGCAGCTCACCTTTGGCCGCGGCAAACTGGAGACCCTGCCCCGTTGTTGCCGGGAATGCGAGGTGGGATTTGCCTGTAAGGGTGAATGTCCCAAGAATCGGTTTCTCACCGCGCCGGATGGGGAACCGGGGCTGAACTACCTGTGTGCGGGTTACCGGGCGTTCTTCCAGCATGTCGACCGCCCCTTGAAGATCATGGCCGGCCTGCTGCGCCGGGGATATCCGGCCGCGCAGGTCATGCAAGTTCTCGCTGACGAGGATGGCAGGTCGGCCCAGGCATCTGCCAAAACCGGCCGCAATGATCCCTGCCCCTGCGGCAGTGGTCGCAAGTTCAAGAAATGTCATGGCCGAGAGGTAACCGTCCAAGTCAATAGAACTTCATTGTAGTCAACGCGGCCTCACCCTTGCCCGGGAGCCCTGAACCAGGATTCCTGGTGATGATCAACGTCCAACCCCTTAAAGGAGGGTTTATGGCAGCAGAAAAACAACCGAACATTCTGGTCATCTGGGGAGATGACATCGGCATGTGGAACATCAGTGCCTATAGCCACGGCATGATGGGCTACCGGACGCCGAACATCGACCGCATCGCGGCAGAAGGGATCATGTTCACCGATTGTTACGGCGAGCAGAGTTGCACCGCGGGCCGTTCGGCGTTCATCACCGGCCAAAGCGTCTTCCGCACCGGATTGAGCAAGGTGGGGATGCCGGGAGCCGACTTGGGCCTGCGCGGCGAGGATCCCACAATCGCCGAGTTACTGAAGCCGCTGGGCTACGCCACCGGTCAGTTCGGCAAAAATCACCTGGGCGACAAGGACGAATTCCTGCCCACCAACCACGGGTTTGACGAATTTTTCGGCTTCCTCTACCACTTGAATGCTTGCGAGGAGCCGGAACTACGCGACTATCCCCCGGAGGCGGACTTTCCCAACTTCAGGAAAAACTACGGACCCCGGGGCGTGCTCCGCTGTTACGCCGACGGCCGCATCGAAGACACCGGGCAGCTGACCAAAAAGCGGATGGAGACCATCGACGATGAGGTCCTGGCCGCGGCCACGGAATACATCGACCGCCAGGTCAAGGCCGATAAGCCTTTCTTCGTGTGGTTCAACACCTCGCACATGCACTTCCGGACCCATGCCAAGCCCGAGAGCCTGGGCCAGTCCGGCCGCTGGCAGTCGGAATACCACGACGTCATGATAGACCACGACAAATGCGTGGGCGGCCTGCTGAAGCAACTGGATGACCTGGGCATCGCCGACAACACCATCGTCATGTACAGCACCGACAACGGGCCGCATATGAACTCCTGGCCCGACGCGGCCATGACCCCATTCCGCAACGAGAAGGACTCCAACTGGGAGGGGGCCTTCCGGGTTCCGGCCATGATGCGCTGGCCAGGCAAGATCAAGGCCGGCACCGTGTCCAATGAGATCGTCAGCCACCTGGATTGGCTGCCCACCTTCCTGGCAGCCGCTGGGGATCCGAACATCAAGGAGAAGCTCCTCAAAGGTCATCAGGCGGGGGCCAAGACCTTCAAGGTGCACCTGGACGGGTACAACCTCCTGCCCTACTTGAAGGGCGAGGTAAAGAAGAGCCCCCGGGTGGAGTACTTCTACTTCTCCGACGACGGCGACCTGATGGCCCTGCGGTACGATAACTGGAAGATGGTCTTCATGGAGCAGCGGATGGTAGGGACCCTGCGGATCTGGCAGGAGCCGCTGGTGACGTTGCGGTTTCCGAAGCTCTTCAACCTGCGTACCGACCCTTTCGAGCGGGCTGACATCACCTCGAACACTTACTGGGACTGGGTGATGGATCACATCTACCTGTTTTTGCCGGCGCAGAAATACGTGGGGGAATTCCTGATGACGTTCAAGGAATACCCCCCGCGCCAGAAGGCGGCGAGCTTCACCATCGACCAGGTGCTGCAGAAGCTCCTGGGGGGCGCCGGTAGCCACTGACTACGCCGGGAAACAGGAAACCTTGCCTCCGCAGTTCCTCAGAACTCCGTGGATCTGCGGAGGCAGTTTGCCCCAGGTAATATGCAAAATTAGGTTGATGCAGGAAACCCGCTAAGGTGAGAGGCTTAAATGGGTCCTATATCGCACGTCTCAATCTCAGACGCGTTAATAATTTTCTTTTTAACTCTCGGTCCTCTCAAGGCCATCGCCCCTTTTGCGCAGGTGACCCAGGGAACCAACCCCACGTTTCGCCGGGCCGTGGCCTGGCGGGCTACAGTAATTGCCACCATCATCGTGCTCGCGGTGGCCATGGTGGGTGACCTCGTATTGGAAAATTGGCACGTTTCTGTTGCCGCGGTCGTTATCACCGGTAGCATCATCCTTTTCTGCCAGGCATTACAGCTGATCATGCAACCGCTGACGGCGGCGCCATCGCCCACCCCGCAAGGCGCTGGTCAGCCTCCACCATCCCTGGAAATTGCCAGCTTTCCCCTGGCCATTCCCGCCGTGGTTACTGCTCCCGGCATTGCGGCCATTGTCGGGTTCATGGCTATCGCCGGGGGCGACTGGACTCAAAAAGGCATCGTCTTCGCGGCGTTACTGGTGATCATGGGGCTGAACCTGGTCACCCTGCTAAATATCGAGGTGATTGTAAAGCACGGTTCCCCTTTGGTGCAACTGGTGTTTGGGTGGGTGCTGGCTGTGCTCCAGGCGGCCCTGGCGCTGCAATATATAATTAATGGTCTGGTCCGTTTGGGGGCTCTCCCCACTCTGGTCTCCTAGGGATAAGATATGGATAAGGATGAACCTCCGAAGGAGATTAATGTTTCCACCGAACTTGCCAAAGAGCGGACTCGCGAGGCTGCTGACCGAACCCTCATGGCGTGGATTCGCACCTGCCTGTCACTAATTGGATTCGGGTTTGGCATTGCCAAATTCAGGGATATTTTGGTCGAAGCTGAACATATTCACCCGGCCAGCCACATTCACTCCACCATGATTTTCGGGTTGAGTTTTATCTCCCTCGGTATGTTCGGTCTCCTCGCCGCGGTTATTCAACATTGGCGAATTCTGCAACATATCAAGTTTGAGGAGTTTCAATATACCGGGTTCCGGCCAGTGGTAATGGTAACCGCGATCTTATTGCTGCTCATCGGTTTCTTTGCTTTCATCTCCATCTTGATAAGGCTTTAACAGACCGATGAGAGATGGGGGTATTTGGTTGGAACAGATTGAAAAGAACCGGAATCTAGACCAGCCGCACCGTTGATTACTTGCCAGGATCAGCTCTTATCACCAGAGCGGTGAAAATTATAGATATGATCTGGATATCAAAACTGGTTGGGACCGCCTGGGGGATGGATCAAGTGGGCCATGACGAGAGGTGTGCTTATGAGGGGAACGGGCAGATAGAAGAAAGGAAAAGGTGGGCAATCCTAATAAAATAGCAATATAAAAGTCCAGATGCTAACACAACGATAATAACTGCAAATCGGAGATAGAGACAAATAATTAATTTTCTATTTTTCTAAATATATTAGAAATTAGTAAGATTCATAAGTCAACGAACAATTTCTTCTGAAAGGGCTCTGGTGTACATTTTGCTGGTGGCAGTGCCTAGAGCGACAATTCCAGCAACTATTGCTAAAGCAATGATAGCCCCCCCAATTATAACTGGGGAAATTAATATCATTCCATAATGACATATCCTTAACCTGGAGCAAGAACCATAACCTAGAAGCTTTTCCATATTTGATCTCCTGGCTCAGAGATAGGTGCTATATGTGGAGGAAGTTTATCAAGCAATTGATCAGGAAGGCAATCGGGGGATCCCCGATTTTTTATCAGGAAATCCCTGGTCTTATGGAGATGACCTGCCCCCCAAAAACTAATCCACATGTTAAGTTAGAGTGGTAGATCGAAGGGAGGCAAGGAGATGAGCAGGAAGCGCTATGGTCCGGAGCAGGTCGGGATGTTAGGCTTTTTTAAGAACCCAAAAAAACACGATTCCTCCAATAATCAGGAGGAGAGTATGAAAGGTTATCAGATCCCTTATTGATCCCAA
>Ga0326727_10016625_pt1 | contig 15480 bp, 8 predicted proteins | sample MB2enrmetagenome_FD_207643 | JGI IMG/M metagenome (GOLD analysis project Ga0326727, IMG submission 207643) | Lab enriched peat soil microbial communities from McLean, Ithaca, NY, United States - MB29MY | ecosystem: Environmental > Terrestrial > Soil > Wetlands > Peat | place: USA: New York... | reverse complement strand
AAGCGACAGCGACTCGACGGCGACGATCTACTACACCACCGACGGCTCGGCGCCGAGCGCGACCCATGGAACCCCTTACAGCGGCGCATTCACCGTCTCCTCGACGGAGACCGTGACCGCCATTGCAACCGATACCAGTCACGGATACGGCTACAGCGTCACCTCTTCCCAACTCTTCACCGTGGTTGAAGCCACGCCGCAGATCTCACCCGCCGCGGGTACGGTGGCCTCGGGCACGCAGGTCACGATCACCGACGCCGATCCGGGGGCAACGATTTACTACACGACCAACGGGAACCAGGCGACGACTTCTTCGACGCGCTACACGGCAGCGATCGCCGTTTCCGCGACGGAGACTATCAATGCAATCGCCATTGACACCGCTGCCGGCGCCAACTACACGCAGAGCCAGGACGCATCGGCCGCGTACGTCGTCCAGGGTGCAACGCCGACGCCGACTATCAGCACCGCGGGAGGCACCAGCGCAACGTATCCGTCCACGCTTTCGGTAACCATCGGCGACAGCGACTCGACGGCGACGATCTACTACACCACCGACGGTTCGACGCCGAGCGCGACAAATGGAACCACCTACAGCGGCGCGATCGCGGTGTCGTCGACGGAAACCATCAAGGCCTTGGCGACCGATACCGCGGCGGGAACGACAGACAGTTCCGTGGCCTCGCAGCTTTTCACGATCGTGGAGGCCACGCCGTCGTTCTCGCCCGTAGCGGGTCTTATCTCCGCCGGCTCGCAGGTCACCATCGCCGACGCCGATCCGGGAGCGACGATCTACTACACCACCAATGGGAACCCGGCAACGACCTCTTCCACGCACTACACCGGGGCTATCCCTGTCTCCACGTCGGAGACTATCAACGCCATCGCCGTCGACACGGCCGCCGGCGCCAGTTACACGCAAAGCCAGGATGCATCGGCTGCGTATACGATCTATGCCGGCCGCACCATCAGCGGATCGATGACCAGCGGTTCATTGCCTGTGATCGGCGCCACGGTTCATCTTTACGCCGCGGGGACAACGGGTTACGCAAAAGGAGCCAAGACGCTCACCACCGTCCCCGCCTCGATCACAACCAGCGCCAGCGGCGGATTCTCGCTCGGCTACACCTGCCCGGCCGCGCCTGGCGACCAGCTCTACCTGGTGGCCACCGGAGGTTCCACCGTCAGTGGCGCCACAGTACCCGGAATTGCCCTGATGGTGACACTGGGGAGCTGCGGAAAACTTCCGGCGAGCGCTTCGGTGACCATCAATGAAGTAACGACCGTGGCCTCGGCGTACGCGCTTTCAGGGTTTGCGGCCGTGAACAGCGGCGGGGGCATCGTTGTGGGAGCGCCGGCTCCAAATACGACCTGCGTCAAGTCCGGCCTGAGCACGCTGGGCAAATCCACTTGCAATTACCCCGGCCTGGTGAATGCATTCCGAACCGTCACCAACCTGGTGAACACCGCCACGGGCATCCCGCTCACCATCACCGAGTTCTACAGCGGCAGCGACCCTAACAACCTGAATGGCTTCAGCAGCAGCTACGGCGATCCTTCCGGCAAGTGTCCGGGCGCTACCTGCCTGAGCCCGGACAACCCCGTTCCATCGGTGGCGACCAATACGAGCACGGTTCCGTACCAGCGCCTGAACACTCTGGGCAACCTGCTGGCGTCGTGCGTGGAGGCCTCAGGAAACTGTGTGGGCCTCTCCAGTCTCACCGGCGGGTCCGGCGATACCTTGCAGTCGGCCCTCTACATTGCGCAGCATCCCGGAGCCTGGAGCGGCACAGCGGGCCTCTACGGATGGATTACCAGCCCGTCTGTTCCCTACACCCCGCCCTACGGAAATGCCTCCACGACGCTGAGCGCCGAGCCTAACGACTGGACCCTTGCCATCGGTTTCACCGGGGCGGGCCTGGGCATCGATCCGCAAACGGACCCCGCCGACTACCTCGACAATCAAACGCTGGCGGTCGATGTCAACGGCAACGTGTGGGCAACCGCGGCCGCGTTGTCCAGCGACCTGGGCGGCGTCAATCCGACCGGTAATGCGGTGGGCACGCTGGCCGGCTTCGACCCGCTCGGTGAAGCCCTCACCCCCCCCACCACTCTGGTCAGCGGCGCGATCGCATACGATGGCGCCAACGGATACACCTCCTATGGCGGATACGGACCCGACGTGAGTCTGGGCTCCGGAGGGGTTGGGCTCTTCGGGCAGCCCAATTCAATTGCAATCGACGCCGCCCAGCATCTGTGGGTGAGCAACCAGGGTGCCCCCGGGCAATACGATCCGGGCGGCTCCGAGCTTACCATCTCCAAGACCGCGGCGCCCGGAGCGGCAAAGAACCTGACCCTGAGCGCCTTGAGTCCTAGCCTCAACCTGGCTGACGACGGCACCAGCATGGCCGTCGACAGCGCCAACTATCTCTGGCAGTCCGCGGGTCCACTCGAACTGTGGCAATTCGACAGCACGGGGACGAACGACGCTATCGTGCCCCTCACCCTTACTTCCGCCACCAGCGGCAACGTTCAAAGCATCTGTAACTTCGCCTTCGACGTGACAGGCACCCTCTGGGCCGACGACTGCGGAACCCCGGGAAACGGGGGCCAGGTATTCGCCATTGCCCCGGATACCGGCACTCTGCTGGCAACCTACAGCGGCGCGCTTACTGCGCCGAGCCAGGGCGGCACATTGGCGGCTGGAAGCAGCGGGAATGTCTTTGCCTGCAATAGCTCGCAAACCGGGTATCTGGTGTTCAACACGTCGAATCTGGTCGCTCCGGTCAAGACGTTCAGTACCTCGAACGGCCGCTGCGGTCAGTTCCTGACCGTCGATGGGGCGGGCCAGGTATGGTCCTACGGGGCCACATCCTCCGGTCCTGCTTTGGATGCGGTGAACGGAAATGGCCAGCAGATTACCCCCAACAAGGGCCTGACGGGAATCAGCAGCGACGAGGTCGCGGCCACCGGCCTCACAACCTTCAATCAAACCGCAAGCAACGGGCAGGGCGGCATCGCTGTGGATGGGTCCGGCAATCTCTGGTTCCTGAACGGGGTTGCCGGCACTCTCGACGTCACGACTACCCCTGCCAATGCATTGGTGGAATTCATTGGAGTGGCCGCGCCTACGGTGAACCCGGCGGCCGTGGCTGCTCAGAACAGCGCGCAGGGAACAAAGCCCTGAAACCGGCGCGCCCGGACCATGATGGATTGTTGCTTCAAAGATGCGCGCCGGAAGGCGATTTGTGCCGGCGCATTTCTCCTCGACGAGCGGGAACCAGGCATGGATTTCGATGCTTCGCAATAGCGGGATCCGCCCCGATCCCGACTATCCAGAGGTCCCGGCGGCAGGCCGGCTTTTCAATCGGCGCCAATGTTAAATGTCCATGATCATTCGATGAATCGGGCCGAGTCGGGGTTGTTTTCCACATCGCCATACCGTCTCCCAACCAAGAGCGCGATTCAGGCCCGATCCGCCGCGGATTGGTGCCCGTCACAAGACCTCAACGGCTGCCTGCTCGAGCGGCCCCCTACTGATCGCGACGTGGCCATCTCCCCCCGGAGGCACGGCGCTGAACCAAGGAGCTACTCAGTGAAAGCTTTCTTCAGAACACTCGTCATTCCCGTCGCCGTGGTTTGCGCCCTGGCATCCACCGCCCGCGCAACAACCGCCCCCACGACCGTCGTCAACGCCATCGGCTCCTCGGCTCTCTTCCTGGAGTTGGGTGAGGCAGCCTATGCAAAGTCCACCCTCAGTTGCGCCTGGTCCTCCGGCGGCAAGGCCGTGGCCACCGACACCAGCAACGGCGCTGGCCTTACGGATAGCGGAAACACCTGGGCGGTCTGGGTGAGGGTGAAGTCCACCGACACCTGCGCCAACCCCGTCAATGGCGTGAGCGCTGTCTACGGCTATCTCCAGACCGATTCGGTCGTGGGCAACCGCTGCCTCTTCAACGCCCAGTTGGGCAAGTGCTCCATCAGCTACGCCGCGTCAAGCGGAACGGCCCCCGGCAACCTGATCGAGCCTACCAAGGAAGTCGCGCTCCCTGCGGTCGTTGCGAATTACCTGACCGCCCAAACGGTGAACATGGCCGGCACGGACATCCGCCCGGAAGACGCGGCCTTCGCGACCACCCGCGCCCTGACGTCCTGCGGCTCGACGACGACCCCGAGCGGCGGATCGATCGCCCCCTACCTCGGCCTCGGCTACAACCCTGGCGACAAGATCCACAGCGCTTTCAGCACCAGCACGTTTAACGTCCTCAGCTTCACCCTCCCCACCAACTATTATGTGCAGCCGGTCGGCCTGGACCCGATCATGGTCGCGGTGAACAGCACCGACGCCCTTGGGACCGGGTTCCACAACACCGCCATCACCAACATCAACAGCTCGACCCTCGCGCTGTTCCTCGACGGCTCCATCGGCAGCACCTCCGCGCTGATTCCGACGGGATCCACGGGCATTGCGGAGCCGGTTACGGTCATGATCCGCGAGCCGCTCTCCGGCACCTACAACACCATGGAATACAACGTTCCGAACACGTCCGTGATGCAAACCTCGCAGGATGTGGGCGTCAACCAGCTCGCCAGCCAGAAGAATTGCAGCGGCCAAGTGCCGGCCTCCAACCCGATGAACATTGCGAATGCAGCCGCGGGCAGCGTTCGTCTTCGCGCGATCGGCACCGGCGAGGAACTCAAGGAAGTCTTCAACCTGGGTGGTTACAGCACCGCGGACAATCTCGGCTACGCCTTCTGGGGCGTTTCCAACTTTGCCACCGCGCCGGCTACCGCCAAGTACCTCACCGTGGATGGCTACGACCCGATCGTGTCCTCCTATAGCGGCACCGCGGGCGTGATTCCGACCACGACATCCGAGTTGTCGAAGGTCAACTTCTACAATTTGATCACCGGAAATTATCCCATCTGGTCTCTGATCCGGTTGGTGACCGTGGATAGCAACACCGCGAGCATCGCCCATTCGCTGGCCCTGTCCGCGGGAACGTACTCCACGACCGCTCACCCGGATTTCGTTCCCTACTACACAAACAAGGGCCTGCAGAACGTTCCGATCGAGCGCTCTCACTTCGCGCCTCCGGGCATCGGCTTCACGGCCACGGTATCCAACGCCGGCGACGCTCCCGTCACTGGTTATGGCGCTTGCGGCACCGCGGAAGCTGGCGGCGATGTGGGCGGCGTCATTCTGAATATCGCTGCCGTCGATCAGCTCTATTGCGCTGACACGGGCAGCACGGCCGGCATCGTCGGCCGCCGCAAGTAGGCGATTGCCGGACTCATTGCCGATCGGCGATCACCGGGCGGGCGCGGCCAAACCAGGCCGCGCCTGCCCGATTCCTTGGGTCTGTTCATCGAGCCGGATGGCCTGTTCAACATCTCAGCGGGATTTCCATCTCCGCAAAGTACCTGGGTGCCTCAGAATGTACCGCGGTCTTTTCTTCCTTATCGCATTTTTGATCCCCTCTTTTACTGCTTCCAACGGGCAAAGCGCGACGCCGCCAAGCGGCGCGAACGTAGCGCCCGCGACGCCTCAAGCCGGGGACAGTTCTCCGGCGACGCCGGCTCGGCCGGAAAACTGGAACGAACTTTCTTTGTCGAAGAGCGGCCTGAATACCGCCAGCTACTCCGCCGTCGTTCTGGGCAAGGGCGAAGAGGCGGACTACACCAGGGAACTGGTGCGCGTGCAATGGCGGCGCGGCGACCCAATCGACATCTATGTGGTCCTTCCCCACGGCGTGAGCAAGCCCCCGGCAATTCTCTACCTGTACGACTACCGGTACGGCACGGAGCGCTTCCGGGATAACGGCTGGTGCGGCCGGGCCACCAAAGGCGGCTTTGCCGCAGTGGGAATTACCTCCGCGCTGTCGTTTGAGCGAATCCGCTCGCCGCGGCCAAGGAAGCAGTGGTTCGTGAGCGAGCTCGAGGAAGCGCTGGGAGCGTCAACCCACGACGTCCAGATGATTCTGAATTATCTTGCCTCCAGGGGCGACATCGACATGGGCAGGGTCGGAATGTTCGCGCAGGGCAGTGGCGGGGCGGTTGCGGTGCTTGCGGCTGCCGTGGACTCGCGCATCGCCGTTCTCGACCTGCTCGACCCCTGGGGAGACTGGCCTGACTGGATGAAAGATTCGCCCCAGATTCCCGAAGACGAGCGCGGCAATTATTTGCAGCCGGAGTTCCTCAAAAAGGTCGCCGGCCTGGACCCGGTCAAGTACATTCCGCAACTGCCGGTGAGGGCGCTGCGCATCCAACAGGTCAGGACGGAACCTGTGACTCCGGCTTCCGCGAAAGAGAAGATCGCCGCGGCCACGCTTCCTCCGGAGCAGACGGTATGGTACGAAGATGCCGCCGCGCATGCGGCCGCCTGGCGGACCGAGGGACTCGGAGGATGGATACGGCAGCAGTTGTCGCCCGCCTCGAAGTAAATGGGGCTTGAACCGGGATCTGTTTCGCTTTCCCCGGCGGCGCGCGTGGCAGGCTTTACCGCCAGACGCCGCCCCCTTCGCCATCCAGCGTGGTAGGCTGAATTCGCAACGAGGAGGAGAGCGGTTCGATCCGCTCCGCCGATTTCAACATCTGCTTCCCAGGCCGGCAATCCTCGACGAGGTAAGCGGTTGTCCCACTCCATCTCCAGCCCCGTTACCGAGCCGGAATCCAGCCTCCCAGCGCCCAGGCCGCTTTGCGTGGATCTGGACGGTACGCTGGTCAAGTCCGATACGCTCATTGACTCGCTGCTGGTGCTGGCGCGGATGCGTCCCTGGCTGCTGCTGCGGTTGCCGGCCCGCCTGCTCCATGGCAAGGCGGCCTTCAAGGCTTTTCTCTCCGAATCCATCTCTCTCGATGTGGCCCATCTGCCCTACAACCGCGCCGTGCTCCAGTTTCTTCAGCACGAACGCACGCAGGGACGCGCGATCTATCTGGCCACCGGCGCGGATCTGGCGCTGGCCCGCCGGGTTGCCGCACATCTGGGGATCTTTGCCGATGTGCTCGGCTCCGATGGCGCCACCAACCTTACCGGAAACAAAAAGCTGGACAGCCTGCGCAGCCGGCTGGGCGTAGCCGCCTTCGACTACATTGGCAATGACACTCCCGATCTGCCGCTGCTGGCTCAAGCTGCCGAGCCCATGGTGGCCAATCCCAGCCTTCGGTTGCGCATCGGGATGCGCGCCCGCGCTATCCGCCCGGCTCGTGTGTTCCAAGAGGGACCTCACCTCCTGCGGTCCTTGCTCAAGGCGGCGCGCTCACAGCAGTGGTCCAAGAACCTGCTCATCTTTGTGCCGCTGTTCTTGTCCCATGCGCTGAGCGGGGCCAAGCTGCTGACGGCATTCGAGGCCTTCTGCTGCTTCTCGCTTACCGCTTCGGCGGCCTACATTGTCAACGATCTGCTGGACATCGAGGCCGACCGGCGCCACCCTCAAAAGCGACTGCGCCCCTTTGCCTCGGGCGACCTGGCTCCCCTCATCGGGATCGGCATGGCGGCGGCTTTCCTGCTGCTCGGGCTAGTTGGGGGCAGGCTTCTTCCCGGCGTCTTCCTGGGCTGGCTGCTTCTCTACCTGGCCACGACCCTGGCCTACACCTGGATTCTCAAGCGCTTGGTGCTGGTGGATGTGCTGGCGCTCTCCGGCTTGTATATCCTGCGCCTGTTGGCCGGAGGCGCGGCCACCCTTACGCCCATCTCCCACTGGCTGGCCGGTTTCTCCATGTTCCTGTTTTTGTCCCTGGCCATCGTCAAGCGCTTTGCCGAGCTGGAGAATCTCCGCGCCAGCAATTCCACCCCGAAGAACGGCCGCGGCTACCTGCTGGCCGATATCGCGCAGTTGCGCAGCTTCGGCACCGCCAGCGCCTACGCCGCCGTGGTGGTCTTCTGCATCTACATCGCAGGCGTGGACGTCACCAAGATTTATCGACAGCCCCGCCTGCTGTGGCTCATCGCTCCGCTGATGATTCTCTGGCTCAACCGGTTGTGGCTGCTGGCCTCGCGCGGCGAACTCGACGAGGACCCGGTGGCCTTTGCGCTCACCGACCGCATGAGCCTGTCGATCGGCCTGGCGGTTGTGGGCGTCGCGCTGCTGGCGCTTTGAAGTTGGGATACTGGAAAGCCCCGGGGCTGAGAGGAGCTTTCCCGCGGTCCCCGATTGAGCGATACTCTATTCATCGTTCGATCGCGGTCCCGAACCGCAAGGAGAAGACATGGTCGTGGTTCCGCTTTCCCAACCTGCAATTGCGCGTGAAGTTCATCCGGGCGCTGCCGAGGCCGATTCCAACAACTGGGCGCGCATCGCCGCGGGAGGAACGCTGCTGGCGGCCGGCCTGCTGCTGCTGACCGGCCGGCGCCGCGCAGGAATGATTGCCGCCGCTTCCGGCGCCGCGTTGGCCATGCTGGATCAAAGACAAACCGTCAGCGCCTGGTGGCGCCAAGTCCCCGTTTACCTCGACAACGTCCAGAATCTGCTCAACGGCGTACAGAACGGGGTCCAGCAGGTGGCCGAAAAGCGCGAAAAGCTGCGCCGTGTATTTCTAAAGAACCCGAACGGCTAAATGCCGAGTTGAAGCCTCCCGGCGGGGCTGATGCGATGGGGCGTCCACTTCGGCTCCCAGACCAGATCGACCTCGACCCTGCGAATGTCGGGAATTCCGGCCAGCCGGTTATGTACCTGCTCGAAGATCAGGCCGCTCGCCGGGCACTGCGGCGTGGTCAGGGTCATGGTTACCTTGACCCATTGGCGCGGCCAGGCGGGGGTGGAATCCGGATCGGGTCCGGTGGCAACCGCATAGATCAACCCCAGATCCACCAGGTTGAGTTTCACTTCCGGGTCGTAACAGTCGCGCAGGGCAGCGAGGATTTCGGCTTCGGAGAGCATGCGCTAGTTTTGCCGCTCGACAAGATAGCGCGCCACGGCCTTCAAGCCATCGGCCCGGCTGCCATAGGGATCGAGGGCGGCAAAGGCCTCCTCGATCAGGCGGGCGGCGTCGCGGCGGCTCTGCTCGATGCCATACACTGCCGGCCAGGTGGCCTTCTCGGTGGCCTGGTCCTTGCCGGCGGTCTTGCCCAGGTGCGCCGAGTCGACCGTCAGGTCGAGCACGTCGTCCACAATCTGGAATGCCAGTCCGGCCTTGCAGCCGAAGAGGGTCAGGCGGGCCACATCCGCGATTGAAGCCCCGGCAAAGATGCCGCCAGTCACCACGCTCACCCGGATCAACGCGCCGGTCTTGGCGCGGTGGATTGCTTCGACCAACTTGGGGGTCGGCTTCAGGTGCTCGCTCTCCAGGTCCATCACCTGCCCGCCAATCATGCCGTCCACAGTGCCGACAGCACTGGCGATGAGTCCGATGATTTGCACGGTGGCTGCGGGCGGGCACTCCAGCCCTGACAACACCTCAAAGGCGCGCGTCTGGAGCGCGTCCCCGGCCAGGATGGCGATGGCCTCGCCGAAGGCCTTGTGGCAGGTGGGCTTGCCGCGGCGCAGATCGTCGTTGTCCAGTGCCGGCAGGTCGTCGTGGATCAGCGAGTAGGTGTGGAGCATCTCCAGTGCCGCGCCCAGCCTCTCAATCCCTTTCGGCAGGGTTCCGGCAATGGTCGCGGCGGCCTGCATCGCCAGCACCGGCCGGAGCCGTTTGCCCCCGGCAAAGGTGGAGTGGCGCATGGCCCCATGAATCGACGACGGCACGGTCTCGAGGCTGGGAAGCAACTCCTCCAGCGCCCGGTCGGTCAGTTCGGCGCCCTCCTGTAACAACCATTTCACGTCGACGGCCATCCCCATCATGATAGTCGAGGACCCACAAGATTTCTTTCCAGGGCACACAGCGCTGTGATCGTCAGCACGGCGAGGCCGCTCAGCCAGCGTCCGGCACGCACGTCGGGGGTTGTCGTCCAATCAACGGCCAGGTCCACTGGTCCCTGCGGTACGGGCACGGCCATTAGCCCGTCCTCGCGTCGGGGCAAGTCGTAGATTGTCCGTCCATTCAAGCGGACCCGCCAGGCCGGATAGGTTCGCAGGCGAAGAATCAGGAAGCCGGCATGGGGCGTGGACGCCGCAAGGCGCAGGTGCTCGGCCTGGTTTTGCGTGGCCTCAAAGGTGGCAGCGCAACTGCGTTGCCCGGGCTCCCAGGCGGGGGGCGAATCGGGGGTCTCCGAGGCGATTCCCAGCACCGTGGCGGGATCGCTGACCAGGCAGGCAAAAGGGAGACCGGCGGCAACCAGGGAGTTATCCGCACCGAGTGGCGCATACTCGCCGGTGCCGGCAAAGCCCTCGCCGGCTCGATAGGTCTGCAACATCCCGGCCGCCGCGTCTTCGTCGTCGCAAACCTGAAAGAATGCCTTTTCGGCGAAAGCGGTCATGCCCAGAAAAATGCCGGCGCAGCCGGCCCCAACGGCAATCCGCCGCCACAGCCGCGCCCCATTGCCGGGCCAGACGGCCGAGGCAAAGAAGACTGCCATGGGCGCCTCCAGCACCAGCAGCCAACGCCAGGGAAACTGCAGGAACCTCAGTTCCGGGAGCAGATTCCAGATCGGCCGCGAGGCAGGGAACTGGAGGAAGAGAACAGCGACTGGGATGAGGGCCAGTGGAACCCACCAGCGCGGATCTCCCGGCAAGCGGCCGCGCAGCCAACTGACCAACAGGCCTCCCAGCGCCACGGCGATCATGGCCACCGCGACGATCGAGGCGGTGCGCAGCACTGCGTCGTGATCCTGCAAGGCAGGGTCGGCGTGAACGGCAAACAGCCAGTTGTTTTCGAGCGTCTGCCCCGGATCATTGGTGACCTGGAGAATATCCACCCAGCGCCGTTCCCAGGCGGCGGGGAGGAGGTAGGTTGCCACTAGACCCATTCCCAGCATTGCGCCCGCCGAGCCGCGCAGCACCGGCGCCCACGACCGGGACGTCACAGCCACGGCCAGCGCCACGGCGGCGAGCAGATAGCAGGCCATTACGCCGACGGTCGGGTTGGAGAGCCATGCGCCTGCAATGGCCAGAGCCAGGGGGCCGGCAGAACCGTCGAAGACGCTTCTCCAGACCGGAATAGCCGGGGCCGGGATGGCTGGAGCAGAGGCCGGTGCTTTTCGGTCGCGCAAGATGAAGAGCAGTACCAGCGGAATGAACGGGCCGCCGGCGAGCTCGGCGAAGGCCGCGCGTTCGTACGCCGTAAAGAGCGCATAGCCGGAAAAGAGCGCCGCGCAACCGGCCAGGGTTGCCGGAGCGTCGTCCAGCATTTCAAGAGCCAGCGCGCGGGCGGCAAGCCCGGTGCCGGCAAGCAGAAGAAAAGTCAAGACGACCGGCACCAGGGTCCATGGCAACACAGCGCCCAGGGCCGCGCCCATCATCCAGGTCAGCGGAGGGTAGAAGACGAACCGCGGCTCGCCGGCGCCGAAGTTCGCGCTGGCCGTCCAGTGGGGGTAGAGAATTCCCTGCCGCCAACTGTTCAGGCAATCGAACCAGGAGACGAGATGGAAGTCGAAGTCGTGGCCGCAGGAGGGGCCGCGAACGAGTTGCGGGGACACGGCGGCCAACGCGGCGAGGCAGACCACCAAAGGCCCTACCGAACCGCGCCAGAGAGCGACCCTGCCAGGTCCCAGAATCGAGACCTGGGGCAACCGGCCTGACCCCCGATGCCTGTTCTCCGATCCCTCTTTCTTCATGGCGCCAGGCGCAGCGTGTGCCGCGTCTGGGCGGCCACCGCGGCGGAAGAGAAGGGAAGCGCAAACGTGGTTCCCCCGTAGTAGTCGTTCCACTGGTCGCGAAAGTAAGGGCTGAACGGGTTGCCGCTCTCGCCCAGAACGATGTTCTCCGTCGAGCCGTCGATGTTGCTCCAGTCCATGGTGAAGCGCTGCGAGGGGCCAAAGTCGCGGCCCACCTGCTTGACCGTCGTGGTGTCGCCGCTCAGCGGCTGCTCGCCGGTGCCGGCCACGCCGCCCACCAGGGGTAGAAACTTCGCCAGAGGGTGCTCGATATCCACCACGTGCCAGCTTCCGTAAGCCCACTGGCTCACATCGCCGGGAGCCTTGCCCTCCTTCATGCCTTTGCGCACGGCCTCGGTCAGCAGGGCATCCCAGTTCTTGTAGGCTTTGGGCAGCCAGTCGGCCTTGGCGTGCATGACGATCTCTTCCTCGGCAAAGCTGGACTCGGACCAGCGGTAATCCTCGGCGTCCTTGCCCAGCTTGGGCTCCAGAATCAACGGCCACAGCGCCTTGCGGGCCTGTGTCACCAGCGAGGCGGCGGCGGAGTCCGCAGTCAGCCGCCCGTCCCACGAACGCATCAGGTCGGCGGCCTTCTTCAGCCGGTCATCTACGCCCGGAGTGTGGTCGATGGCATAGGCGAAGCGATGGCCAAACTCCTGATCGACTTCGCTGTAGACATCGGTCTGCACGGCCAGCAGGTCGGCGGGCTTGAGCTGGTCGCGGCCTTCGAGGGATTTGTAGATGCGCTCGATGCGATAGGGATCGGACCATTCGTCGGTGAGACGAATCGGGGCGTTATTGGGTGTGACGCGCGAATTTGCCGTGGCGAGGAATCCGGAGGGAGGATCGAATGCATGCGGCATAAGGTCAAACGGAAGATAGGTTCCCGGAACAAGACCGGGATTGGCCCACTCGTTCGTTCCCTGGCGTAACTCAAGATACTCGTGGTGCATAGGAACTTGGTTGCCAAGGAATGGTATCGGCACCCGGCCCACTGCCTGGTAAGCAATGTGCCCCTGGTCGTCGGAGTAGACCACATTCTGCGTGGGCCAGCACCACTTCCCGAGCGCCGCGGAGAACTCCGTCCAGTTGGCCGCCACATTCATCTCGTAGACCGGCAGAGAGTTCAGCGCCGGGTCGTACAGCGTCCATCTCAGCGCCATCGGCCGCGTCTCCTTCTCCAGAATCGGATTCAGAAGCGGCCCATGGGCTGTCGATTGCACATCCAGCACCACATCCTTGCTGCCCCGCACCTTGATCGTTTCGTGGTTGACGATCAAGGGATGCCAGGTGGCATCGTTCCCTTCGTAGTTGCCCTTCCCGTCGAGCTTCTCCACATAAAGGTCCTGCACATCGGCATACAGAGCGGTAAAGCCCCAGGCTACATGGTCGTTGTGTCCGGCGATTACATACGGCATCCCCGGCAGCGTCACTCCGGCGGCGTGGTAGCCCGGCGCCTTCAGGTCGGCCATGAACCAGATGTTCGGTTCGGTCAAGCCCAGGTGCATATCGTTCGAGAGCAGCGGCTTGCCGCTGGCCGTGTGCTTTCCGGCGATGACCCAGTTGTTGGAGCCCGCCGCGCAGCCATCGCAGGAAGGCAGCCCGAGCACCGCCCGCAGTTCCATGGTGTCTTCATCCGCATCGGAGGGTACGGGCTTCAGCCCGTACATCGCTGCATCCGAATTGGAGCGGGCTTTAGCCCCTGAGGGATGCTTTTCGCCGATGCCGCCCGATCTTGTCTGGGTCCGCTCATCCTCCTCGTCGTCCGGATCGTCTTTCGCTGCCGGCTCCGGATGCGGCTGGCTCCAGTCCACCACCTGCCCAGTAGGAGGACGGTCGCGCCAGGAACCCACCGGGTAAAGATCGGCCTCCAGCTTGGGATCGTTCAACTTGGCCGCAATCCGCTCCCGCGAGAGCTTCACGTCCCAGTGCGTATCCAGCGTCTGCACCATCGTCAGCCCGATCGAGACCGAATCCTCTCCGCGCCATGGCCGTGGCTTGTAGAACAGCAGCCGGAACTCCGCCGGCAGCGAGTCCCAATGCTGCGCGATGAAGAGGTTCACGCCGTTGGCGTACTGGTCCAGCCGCGCGCGATCCGCTGCCGGCAATTGGGCGTAGATGCGGCGGGCCGTCAAGCGAATCTGCAGTACGCGCTGCGCCTTGTCGTGCTTCAACAGCGAGGGCCCGAGGACCTCCGCCAACTGGCCGTTGGCGTTGCGGCGGAAAGCGTCCATCTGCCAGAGCCGGTCCTGGGCCGTGACGTATCCCTGGGCAAAGAAGAGGTCGCTCTGGTTTACGGCCTCGATGTGCGGGACTCCGTGCGCGTCGCGGCGCACCGTGACCGGCGCTGAGAGGCCGGGCAGATGCAGGTCTCCGTCCAGCACCGGCAGCGCGGCCTTCTCCGCCGAGCGCAGCCACAGCACGCCAAACCCCGCCGCCAGAGCCGCCACCAGAGCGAGTCCGTAGACGGTCAGGAGCAGAATCCGCAGCCAGCGCCGGATGCGGCGGCGGGGCGCGGGGGCGGAGGCGCGTGCGGTCAATGGACGCAAAGAGTCGTTTTCAGGCATGGGTATCGGTCCTCCACAGGATACCACTCCGCCGGCGTCGGAGTGCTCCATTATACGGTGGCAAAATCCGTGGCGGGCACAGCCGCAGCAGCGGGCTTCCCACGGCCGTAGATGGCCAGCAGCGCGGCCAGCAACAAAAGAATGACTCCCAGAACCAGCAGGCTGCCCTCGGGACCGTCCGTTCCGCCGCTCCAAAGAGCATTCCCCGCCGGGCTGGTGGTCAGAAAATGGCCCTGCGCCGGGATACCGCTGTCGGCCGCACCGTAGAAGTAGGTTTCCGCCCAGTCCCAGGCCGCGTGGCAGCCGATGGCCCACCATGCCGATCCGGTAACGCGGACGCTCACGCAGAAAACAAAGCCGATGGCCGCGGCGGCAAAGATGCCGACCCAGTTTTCCCCGTTATTGCTTGTGTGGATGTAGCCGAAAAGGGTTGAAGTGACCCAGGCCGCCTGCCAGAAGCGCGAGCCGCGCGGTTTTCTCAAATGCAGGATCAGGCAGGGCGGGAGCCCCGCGAGGGCCATGGCATACACGCCCCAGGCGCCGTTCCCCGTTGCTCGCAGCATCAGGTCCGCGCAAACCACCGCGACAGCGCTCGACGCCCACCAGAAGTTGACGCTTCGCGCAAGGGTGAACTGGAGGTAGCAGCGGAAGGAGCCTTCCTCGACGCAGCCCACCATGAGGAAGCCGAGAGCCCAGAGCGCGCCCCACTTAAGCGCTTCAACGCCGCCAAGCGCGTCGGCGCCAAACCGCAGCCAGCCACCCCAGGCCAGTGCTCCAATCAGGGCGGAAAGGGCCAAAAAGCCCGCGGCCAGCCCCTGAAGAAAGAAGGCCACGGGGCGCGGCCCCGCGAGGTTGTAGTCCAGAATCCTCCGCTGCTCGATGCGCGCGACGATGGCGAAAGCCGCAAAGACCGCGAGCAGGGAAATCAGTTCGGTAAGCAGCGCAACGGTGGGGGTGAACACGCCCCTCGCCACCAACGGAACGAACGAGGCTACAACCGTTCCCAGGACGGCGCGGAAAGCCCGGTACAAGATCCAAAAGATCAGCACCGACCAACCGGCCCGAAGCCCCTGTCCGCCGAGAAGGACCCAGCGCCCGGCCCGTATTTCAATGGGATCGTGAGCGTCGGGAATGGGTTCCGGCGCGACGGCTGGCCTGGAGGCCTCTTCCAGAGACGGCACCTCCGGGTTCGGGGCCTGGCCCTCCTGCTCCATTGAGTCT
>Ga0326727_10016623_pt1 | contig 15483 bp, 6 predicted proteins | sample MB2enrmetagenome_FD_207643 | JGI IMG/M metagenome (GOLD analysis project Ga0326727, IMG submission 207643) | Lab enriched peat soil microbial communities from McLean, Ithaca, NY, United States - MB29MY | ecosystem: Environmental > Terrestrial > Soil > Wetlands > Peat | place: USA: New York... | reverse complement strand
TTGCCGAGTATCTCGCGCCGGCGCTGACCGCGGTGCGGCAGCCGATGCGGCAGATGGGACAGATGGCGATGGAGAACCTGTTCAAGCTGATGTCGGGCCAGGATTCAGCGGCTCAAGTGAAGGTGGAGGCGGAACTGATTGTGAGAGGCTCGACGGCAAAAGCGCCAAAGCGGGAGGAAGATCAAGAGTGATGCGAGCGTTCGAATTCTTCTTGGTTCCAAGTCAGTAGGTCATTTTACTGAGCAGAAACCGCGGGCTCGCTATCTCCCGCCGCGGATGTCATCGGCCACTTGTGGAGGATGCTCATAGGAAGCCAAAGCCGCTGCCGACGGCAGAAGGTGTCCATCCGAATCTGCCAGCCACGTAATCACATTCAATACATTCACTTTATGCAGCGAGCCGCATTCTCTGCATCTTATCTCAAAGGAACAACCGCCAACTTTGCACCTTCGCCGCCTATAAGCGGTATAATCCCACCAGCAAACCGGAAAACCCCGACGATGTCTTCCGGCTGGGAAGGATCGGAGTTTCACCGATTGCCTTGAAGCACGGATGTTCTTCCAGTTGCGTTGGTCACAGGAGACTTTATGCGTCGCGTGACCAGCTATTCTTTCTTGTCATTTGTGCTATGCCTGTCTCTGGCCGGCTTGATTGGATGCAATTCCTCCAGCGTGGAGCACAACCCCGCCGAGCCAGTGATCACCAGCTTCGCGGCCAATCCCACGGAAGTGACAGCAGGCGGGTCAGCCAGCCTCACGGCGGTCTTCATCAATGGCACGGGCGTGATTTCGCCGGGGAATATCAGCGTGACCAGCGGTACGGCGGTCACTGTTTCGCCGGCGCAAACGACGACTTATACTCTGACGGTCACGAACTCCGCCGAGAACACGGCCACACAGGCGGCGACGGTTACGGTGAACGCCGCGGCGCCGGCGATAACCAGTTTCACGGCCAATCCCACAAGCGTCACTTCGGGTTCCAGCAGCACACTAAGTTGGGTCGTGACCGGAGCAGCCGGCATTGCCATCACGCCGGGATCGTTCACATCCACATTATCGAGCGGTTCAACGAGCGTAAGTCCGGCGGCCACCACCACCTACACGCTGACCGCGACCAATTCCGCCGGCCCAACCACGGCTACAGTAAAAGTCACTGTAACGGCGTCTGGCGGTCCATTGAAGATTACAACCACATCGTGCCCGGGCGGAACGCAACTCGCGGCGTATGCAGGCTGCACAATCACCGCCAGCGGCGGCACTCCGCCTTATACCTATTCGTTAAGCACGGATGTCGTCGACTATCCTCCATTGCCTGAGGGGATGTCTCTCAATGCAACTACGGGGGCGATCGGCAGTTCGCTGATCGGCGGTCAAGGCACTTACATTCCCGAATTTGTAGTCACCGACTCGGCGAGCACACAGGCGACCGAGGACATCAGCTTCGCCATCAATGGCAGCGGCGCGTTCCTCGCGACAATCTTTCCGTCAAATTCCATCTTTCACCATCGCGTGGATGCGGACACAACAGGCTTGCCTGTGGATAACTCCCCCGCGGCGCCTATCTACAGCGGCTATTTGCCGGAGACGATCAAACCGTTCTTCGGTGATGAGTATGCTAACTTTCCCAATGGAATACCGGCGATTGAAGTTCCTTATAACCAGCCGTTCGTATCGGTGACAACCAACGAGTATGCAAACGGCTTCAACTCCGGCCCGATTCCACCGTATGCTCCGGTGGAGGGCACTGCCAACTCGACTGGAGACCGGCACGTTCTTGTTTATTTGGAGGCAGGCGGTGGAAACAACCCTGTCCTCTATGAAATGTGGATGGGAATCTACGACGGCGGTCCCTGGACTGATTCCGGAGACGGGTATTTCTCCAACGTATCTACGAATGGCATGGAACAGGGAGGATCCGATGCTGCGGGACTTCCGATAGGTCCGCTGCTCGTCAATGCCGACGAGGTCATCGGGACGGGCACGCCCAGCGCACCCAACGGTACAATTCAGCATCCCATCCGATTCACGCTCAACCATATGTTGAATTACTGGGTCTGGCCTGGTCAGGCTACGTCGGGCGTCGGGTATTGCACAACCGCGAACGGGACCGACATTCCAACATACTCACTCATCTCGCAGTCTTCTCCTCCCGCAAGCTGCACCATGTCGGGACCTGCTGGCGAGATCTACCGGCTCAAGGCTTCCGTGACGATTCCCTCTTGCGCCTCCACAAGTCCGCAAGCGGCCATCATCATCACCGCATTCCGAAACTATGGAATCATCCTGGCCGACAACGGAGACAGCGGAGGGCTGATCGGCACGCCCGATGCCCGCTGGAACAATAACGATCTTGCGTGCCTTAAAAACCTCATTCTGTCCGACTTCGAGCCGGTCAATGTCTCGAGCATCATGGTCGGGTCTGACAGCGGCGCCACGAGCAAATAGCCGCTCCGCTCTTCTGGTGGCGCGGCTTCACGAGCCCCGCCTAGCGCTTGTCAGCTCAACTCGCAAATTGGAATTCGGCGAAGTCTGAAAAGCACTAGTCGGGGTCCGTCTCTGCGTCGCCGGCGCAACTTTTTGGCAGGCTTGCTGGCAGCGCACCGGCGGCCGCGGCTTGGGGCGGCATTGTGGAAACTATAGATGGATCAACCCGCGCTGCAATGCGCTCACAACAGCTTGCGTACGATCGCTCACGTTGAGGCGCATGAGAATGACGCTGACGTGGCACTTGACGGTGGACTCGGTGATGCCCAGATCGGAGGCGATCTCCTTGTTGCTTTTGCCGTGGACGATGAGATCGAGAACCTCGCGCTCGCGGGCACTGAGATTGGAGTTGGGGATGCGCGAGTTGAGTGCGCGGGTGACGGGCTGGGGCAGAAAACGGCCGCCGCCGTGGACGCGCCTTAGTGCGCTGATCAGAGCCTCGTGGGGCATTCCCTTGATGATGTAGCTGCGCGCGCCGGCTTCGAGCGCCTGATGAATGTCTTCGTCGCCCTCGTAGGTGGTGAGCACGACAAATCTGGCGTTGCGATGGCGGGACATCACGGCGCGGATGGCGTCGACGCCGCTTATTCCGGGCAGGCGCAAATCCATGAGCGTGATGTCGGGAAGAAGCTTTTCGAAGAGCTCGACGGCCTCCTCGCCGCTGCCGGCCTGGGCCACAACGGTCATATCGGGCGTGGCGTTGATGATGGCTGCAATGCCGACACGCATGATGGGGTGATCGTCGACAATTAGCACTTTGATCTTTGCCGCTTCCTTCATGCCGGTCTGTTCATCTCCGCGCTGTTCGTCCATGGCGTGCCTCCAGCTTGCTCCTCTTTGACTTCCGGTGTAAAGCGACGTCAGAGCGCGTCGAATCATGGTGGGGCGAATCAAGGTGGGTCGAGGGCCGTGATGACCGGAAGCGCGTTGCCATCGCTATCGAAAAAGCTGCGGCCGCGCAGCGGCCCTTCCGCGGCGGGCTCCCACCAGAAGACGCCCTGGCCGAGTCCGTTGGGGACGCCGCGAACCGCCGCGTTGAGGGCGCGAAGAAACTCGAGCTGGCCCTCGGGAGTTTCGGGGAAATCGGCTTTCTTCGCTGTTATAGCGCCCGGCGTCCAGTTGTATGCAGTCTCGACCACGATGATCGGAAGCCGGTAGCGCAGGGCAAGATCGTGCAGGTTGCCGCGGAGATTCGCCAGGTTGCCGTGCCAGAACGGATAGTAGGAGAGTCCGATCACGTCGAAGGGAACATGGTGCGCGATGAGGTTGTCGTAGAACCATACGGCCGCGTCGTAGTCGCCGCTGCGCTCAATGTGGATCATGATGCGGGGTTTGGGCGCGGCGCCGCGGCCCGCGTTCACGCCCGCGATCCCGGCTTTGAGCAGATCGGCTAAGTTGTCCCAGTTGCCGGGCAGCTTGCCGTCGGGCCAAAGCATGCCGTCGGTGATTTCGTTGCCCACCTGCACCATGTCGGGCATCAGGCCCTGCGCGGCTAAGGTAGCGATCGTGTCGCGCGTGTAGGCGAACACCTGCTCGACCAGTTGCTTGTGCTTGAGCTTGCTCCACGCCGCCGGCGTGGGCTGCTTCGCGGGATCGGCCCAACTGTCGGAATAGTGCAGGTCGAGCAGAATGCGGAAGCCCAGGTCCTTGGCGCGGCGGGCGAGGGCCAGCGTGTAGGGCAGATCGTTGGGGAGCTTGTCCGGCGCGGCAGCAGGGGCGTGAAAAACGCGCAGCCGGACCCAGTTGTAGTGGTGCTCGCGCAGGAGAATGAGCACGTCGACAGGCTGGCCGTTTTCCTTGAAGACCACGCCATCCTGCTCGCATTTCGCGAGGAAGGAGACGTCGGCGCCGTTGGCGTAAGTTTGGGCGAGCGCGGGTCGGGAGCAAATAAGCGTCAGAGAGAGGACGATGACAAGAGCCAAGGTTGCGCGCAAGGCGATGGTTGAGGCGCGGCATGTCGGCCGGATGGACCGAGGCTTATGTCCAGCGGCTTGGCGGAATACCCGCATGGAAGCACCCCCGGCATCCATCGTCACTCCTGGCCTATCTCGATCTCGAGCTGGTACTCGGGAATCAGACGCAGGCTCTCCAGCTTGCCGATCTGGCCGTTGGCGGCGAACTGCGGAGGTTGGGCGAGCTCAAAGTAGACGGGCGCATCCTTGCGCAACGGAAGAATGCTGAGTTCGAAGCTGCCTTGGCCGTGGGGCGCGAGGAAGCGCGCCAGGCCCACCATCCAGGGCTTGCCGTTCCAGAGGTCGTCGTCGAGAAGCTTATCTTTTGCCGAGAGCCGAGCCATGTCGCCTTTGTATTTCACTTCGAGAAACAGCTCACTCAGGTCATCGAGAGAGCCAGCGGGAACCGCAATCGACCATTTGGCAACCTGGGGTAGTTCGCCCGCACCGGGTGCCTGCGCCACTCGATGCGAACGCCAATTCTGCGCCGGGCCGAACTCAACGGGAGGCGCTTCGCCAGCGGCCTGTGTCTGCCGGTAGTCAAGTTCGGCATTCCACTTCGGGACTTCGGCGGTAAAGCTGGACGTCCGATCCGTTGCAGCGGCCGGGACGAGCGGCACATTGGCCTTGAGCGGAACTGGCGTGGGCGGCGTGAGAACGAATTGGAACTGCGGCGCGTCGAGAGAGCGCAACCAAAGGCGCGCGGGACGCGCATCGGGATCGGCGAGGAAGTCCTGGCCGGTAATGAGCAGATGATCGCTGCCGGCGATGCGCACCTTCCATGCATCTTCGGCTTGCTGCGCCGTGAGTACGGCGAGACGCAGGGATTTGCCCTCGGAGGAAACCACGTCGATCGACGAGTTGACGCCGGGGTCGATTCCGGCGACGTAAAGGACTCCGGAATCGGTGGTGGTTTGGCCGCTCGAAGCCTTCACGGTGCGGACGGTTGATGCGTCGAAGGCGAATTCAGGCGCGATTCCGGGCGCCGCTTCGAAGTAGACGGTCTCCATCCCCGAGTTTTCCAGGCCGGAACCTTTAAGGCGCGTGAACAGTTGCGCAGTGCTGTAGCGAAGTGTGATGCCGCCGAGCCGCAGGTTGAACGGCCAGATAAAATAAGCGCCTGAAGGCAGATCGATGGGATGGCGCGGGACTGCGAGTGTGGAGCTGGAGAGCGCGATGCCGGGCTTGCCGCCGCCAGGTTTCGCGTCAGGGCCGGGCAGGCGAACGAGAAATTGCGCAGCGCGGCGCGCGGGCATAGAGGCTCCGCGCACGTAGTTGTTGAAGAAGATGAAGCCCGCGTCTCCGCGGGAGCGCACTGCTACGCGCGGAACCGAGAGATCATTGGGGCCGCGGGGCTGCGCCTCGGGAGCGTGCACGGCCATGGGCGCCAGATCGGCTCCGAAATCGTTGAGAAAGTAGTTGAAGACTTTCAGTTTGCGAAAAGAGGCGCGCTCCTGGCCGAATTCGCCGAGCGGCGCCTGAAAGTCATAGGACTTAATGGGTAGATCGTTGGGATAACCTGTGTCTTGGGACTCCTCTAAAGTGGTGAGCTTGCCATCGGGATTTTCTCCGCCGTGGAACATGTATGTTCCGTAGAGGTTCACGCCGGAACCGAGCATGACGGGGACCATTGCAGCAACGTCGTCGGGCGCGATCACCGGACGGCGATGGTATGTGTCTTCGACGCCGCCGCCGATCTCCGCGGTGAGGTAAGGCAGAGAATCGGATGCCGGGGGCGGAGCACCAGGCTCGCCGCGATCGGCGTTGACATTGGCGGCGACGCGGCTTAAAAAGCGGAAGGTGTAGACTTCGGCGGGCGGAAGCTTAGCGATGGAGCTGTCCCAGGGCGCGTCAGGATAGCCGCCGTAAACGGGAATGACCGCACGCGGGGGCACCACGGCGTTGTCCCAGCCGGTGACGAGATAGAGCGGCACGTCGAGGCCGCTCGCGAGGGCGAGCTTTTTTAGTTCGAGGATGTGGGCTGCGCCGGCACGCTGCCCACGCTTGGCATACTCGTTTTCAAGCTGGATGCCGATGACGGGACCGCCATCCTTCCAGAGCAGTCCCTTGAGCTGTTCGCCGATCTGCGCGTACCAGGTGCGAACCGAAGCCAGATACGCGGGATCGTTTTCGCGCGTGGGGCCCTGCTTGAGCACCCAATCGGGCAAGCCGCCGTTGCGCACTTCGGCGTGGTCCCACGGGCCGATGCGCGCGATCAGAAAGATGCCGTGTTGGGCGCAGAGCTGGGCGAAGGCGCGCAGGTCGCGCTGTCCGCTCCAGTCGAACTGGCCCCGCATCTCCTCGTGATGAATCCAGATCACGTAGGTGGAGATGACATCGACGCCAGAGGCCTTCATCTTGAGGATCTCGTCTTCCCACTGGGCGCGCGGGTAGCGCGAAAAGTGGAACTCTCCCGACACGGGAAGCCATGGTTTTCCGTCGAGGGTGAGGAAACGGTTGTTCAGGCCGAGAGTGACGCCGGAGGGGGTGGTGGAGGAGCCACGGTCGTAGCGCGCCGGGCCGGGTTCGCGCCAGGAATGGCTGGCATCGATGCGAATGGGTGTGGCGACGGTTTGCGCGTGCGCCAGCGCGGCAAGCCAAAGCGTGCTCGCTAAAAGAATCCCGGGAACCGCGCAGGAAAGGAAATCCCAAGGCTGGGAGACTTTCGAGATGAGTCGTGCACGAGACAACATTGCAATAGGCTCCAGGCCTGCCAGTCCCTCTCGAGTGGGTCTTCGAGCATCGCAGTCGCGAAAGACCACTGTATTCCCCAGGGGAGTTTTTTTGATCCGCCGAAAGTCGGATCGAGCGGCGATTTTCGCCGAATTCCTTCGGCAGCGGCCATCGGCTTCGCGGTATACTGAGCGCCGCCATGCATAGAGTTCGCGCATTCGCTGTCTGGCTCGCGCCGGCCGCCTTCGTCATCGCTGCGCTTCCTTGCGCCGCCGCGCAGACCGATGCTTTTTCCGGATACACGCGGCATCTGTGGCAGGCATCCGATGGTTTGCCCGAACAAACCGTCCAGGCCTTCGCCCAGACGCGCGACGGCTACCTGTGGATCGGCACCAGCGGCGGACTGGTGCGCTTCGATGGAGTCCATTTCACGGTCTTCGACCGGCAAAACACCCCGGCGCTTCATGAGAACAGCGTCTTTTGCCTGATGGTTTCGCGCGATGGCGCGCTTTGGATCGGCACCGAGGGCGGCGGCATCGCGCGCATGGTCGATGGCCGCTTTCAGTCGTGGACGACGAAAGATGGACTGAGCAGCGACTTTGTGCGCACCCTGTTTCAGGATGCTGCGGGGATCCTGTGGGCGGGAACCGACAACGGGCTGATGCAGTTCAGTCAGGGCCAATTTGTGCGGGTCGACGGCACCGCGGCTATCCCGCAACTCTCGGTGCACGTCATCTTTCAGGATCGCGCCGGCCGGCTCTGGGCGGGAGGGTACCGTCTGGCGTGCATCGAACACGGGGCGGCCCGCATGGTTTCCCTCGGCGCCGGATTCGGCCAGAATATGGTCAAGTCCATCACGCAAACCCGCGATGGAACCATGTGGGTGGGCACGGTGGCGGGCCTGGAGTCCATGACGCCGGGGCAGGATGGTTTCCGGCCGGTGAAAGGCATTGCAAGCACGGTGCGGACTCTGCGGCAAACCGGCGACGGCGTGTTATGGGTCGGAACCATCGGGCAAGGAGTCTTCCAGTTGCTTGATGGCAAGTCCGCGCACATCCTCGCGCCCGCCGCCCTGCCCAGCAACACGGTGCTCAGCTTGTTTGAAGACAGCGAGCACAACTTCTGGATCGGTACGCAAACGGGCATGCTTCGGCTCACGCGTTCGCCCGTCAGCATCATCGCCTTTCCCACGCCGAGCGACTCCGATTTCGGAACCATTTACCAGGATCGCGACGGCAGCTTCTGGGCTGCATCGGCGCAGCTCTTCCAATGGAAGGACGGCGCGTTCATTCCCGAAAGGCTGCCCGGCTCCAGCGGCGTCCATGTTCGCAACGTTTTTCGGGACCGCTCCGGAGCGTTGTGGCTGGGAACGGACGGCAGCGGTTTATTCCGGATCGCGGGCGCGCGGTCGGCGCATTTTTCTACGCTCAACAGCTTCATTCGCGCCATCGTTGAGGCTCACGATGGCAGCATGTGGGTTGGAACCGACGGCGGTCTCAATCACATTGTGATGGAGCGTGGGAAACAGGCCATTCACACCTACGATGTCGGCAGTGGGCTGGTCTATCCAAGCATCCGCGCGCTGTTGATCGATCACGCGGGCGATCTCTGGGTGGGAACGGATCGCGGCATCAATCACGTGCGCGGCGATTCGTTCCTCAACGATCCTCGAATTGCGCCGCTCGCGCAAATGAAGGTGTGGGCCATCCACGAAGACTTGAGCGGAAGCCTCTGGTTCGGCACGCGCGACAACGGCCTGTACCGCTTGCGCGAGGGCAGGCTGGCGCACTTCACGACCGAAGACGGCCTGGCCAGCAATGCCATCTACGAGATTCTCGAAGACTTCGAGGGCCGCCTGTGGATGAGCGGGGCGAACGGAATCTCCCTGTTGAACCGGCACGAAGTGGATGCGCAGGCCGAATCGCACCCGCGTCATCTGGCGTTGACTTTCTACTCCACCGCCGACATGACGGCCAACACCGAAATCTACGGCGGCACGCAATCCTCCGGCTGCATCACCGCTGCGGGCGACGTCTGGTTTCCCAGCAATCTCGGTCCCATTCACATCTTCCCTCTGGAGCAGCCGCGGCTGCCGCTGCCGCCGCTCACCATCCAGGCGGTCCTCGCCGATGGCCGGCCGGTGGCAATGCGCGAGCCGGTGGAGCTGCGGCCGGGCAACGGACGCCTCGAATTCCATTTCACGCCCATCCGGCTGGGCTCTCAGGATGGCTTGCGCTTCCGCTACATGCTGGAGGGCTTCGAGAAAAGCTGGAGCGCGAGCACTTCCGCGCGAACCGCTGATTACACCAACCTGCCCGCCGGCCGCTACCGCTTTCGCGTCGAGGTCTTTGAAGCCAGCAATGCCAATGCGTTCAGCGAGGCTTCCATCGCGATCGTGCAGAGGCCGTACTTTTATCGCACCCGGTGGTTTCTCTCCTCCTGCGTGGCGCTGATTGCTCTGCTGATTTACTTGAGCTATCAATACCGGGTGCGGCAGGTGCGGGGCCGGTTCGAAGCGGTTCTGGAGGAGCGGAGCCGTCTGGCGCGGGAGATGCACGACACCGTCATTCAGGGATGCACGGGGGTTTCCGCGGTGCTGGAAGCGCTCTCGATGGAGGGCGCCAAGGACGGCGCGGACACCACTCTGATGGGTATCGCGCGCCAGCAGTTGCGCGGCACCATCGATGAAGCGCGCGAGGCCATCTGGAATTTGCGCCAGAAGAGCGACGCCGGCAGCCTGGGGCAAAGGCTCGAGAGCATGACCCGGCAGGTAGGCAGCGAATTTCAGGTGCCGGTTGCGTGGTCGATGAGCGGCACGCCCTTCGCGGTGACCGAGCCCGTGGCGCACGACCTGCTGATGGTGGCCCGCGAGGCGGTTCATAACTCCATGCTGCATGGCCATCCGGCCCACGTGAATGTAGCGCTTACCTACAAGAGCAGCGAACTTGTTCTGGATCTGAACGATGATGGCTGCGGGTTCGATCCCCAGCAGATGGACCGCGAGAACGGCCATCATTTCGGACTCAAAGGCATGAAGGAGCGGGTGGAACGGTCAGGCGGGAAGTTTCATCTGGCCAGCGCACCCGGCAACGGAGTTCGCATCGAAGTACGATTGCCGCGGCGGGGATGAGAAGAAGGGGATAGGGAGCAAGAAGTAGCGAATGGTAGCAGAGAACAGAACCCCGCGCCCAGCGGCGAACAAAACAGAGGCCCGGGCATCGCGCCCGGGCCTCCGGTGAAGGTGTGAAACTAGAAGCTTAAGCGGAGCGCGCCTTGGAAGATACGCGGATGACCGCTCGAGCCGGAGCCGTTCAGGCCGCTGATCACGCCAAAAACGCTGGGGGCCTGATTCACGGTGGACGACGGGTTGGCGAAGTTCGGATGGTTGGTGGCGTTGAAGGCATCCCAGCGGAACTGGAAGGTCTTTCCTTCCCTGACCGTCCAGTTTTTCATGATCGATGAATCGATGCCAAAGACGCCCGGTCCCCAGTAGGCGTTCCTGCTGGTGTCGCCAAAACCGCACCATCCCGGCGTTTTATCGGCACAGGAGACGGGAAGGGTGAAAGCTGCCTCGTTGAAGTAGCCCTTGTTCGGGTTAGCCCAATCCGAGCGGCTGCCTTTGCCCATGTTGGCGGCTACGTTCGGGACGAAATCGGCCCGGTTATTCCACATGCCGACTCCGGGGTCCGTGTTCCACTGGCCAATCGAGAAGGGGTTGCCTTTTTGCGCGGTGACGATGCTGCTCAACTGCCAGCCGCCGACCGTCTCTGCCATCAGCTTGCCCTTTTCCTTGAACGAGGGGGCCTGGTAGATGAAGTTACTGATCCAGTTCCACGGCATATCCTGGTTGGCATTGCCGCGGTTCCATGCGGCGCTGATCGGATTGCCCAGCGCCGGATTGCCGAAGGAGATGTTGCTGCTGCTAGCGATGTCGAGGGTATGCGACCACGTGAAGCTGGACTGCACCTGGAGGCCGTGCCACAGGTGTTGATCCAGGCTCATCTGCAGCGAGTTGTAGCTCGCCGTCGCCCAGCTCTGGTCCTCGAAAATGTCCCCCAAGCTCGAGTTCACGGGCAATTTTGAGGCGTACGGCGGGTTCATGTCGATGGCCACCGACAGGTGATCGGTTTCACTGCCTACATAAGCCATGCGGATGCCCGTCGCCGGGGTCAACTGATGCTCGATCGAGACGTTCCAGGCATAGGTTGTGGGCAGCTTGAAGTTGCGCGAGAATTCCTGGCCGACCTGGCCCTTGGGAATGGCAATGTTTTTTGCAGGCTTGTAACCAGTCGTCGCCCAGGGGAAAGTCCCCGGGAAAGGACTTGTGGGATAGGGAGAGCCAGCGCCGCTGGCAGACCAGGGGTTATCAAAGGGGATAATCCCGCCGGACAGGGCTGTATCGGCGCTGCAGGGCCAGCACCATCCCGAGAAGTTAAAGGTGGGGCTGAAGGGGGCCACGTCGGCCGCGTGGTTGTACTCCGAGTACTGCAGCGGACCGGTGAAGATGCCGAAGCCGGAGTGGAAGACGGTGTGCGGCAGAGCCCGGGGCTGGTAAGCCATGCCAATGCGAGGCTCCCAGTAACCGTAGTCGCTGTTCATCAGGGTATCGGGCACGCCGGGGTCGCCGGGGAACAGAAGTCCCGCGGGAGCATTGGCAAACACGGTGCTTTGCTTGCCGGGGGTGCTATTCGCAAAACCGGCAACGGTGTTCGCGCCGGGGACCCAGGCCGCGCCGCGACCGTTCTCGGAGACGGGAGGCGTGTTCGGATCCCAGCGCAAACCGAGGTTTATGGTCAGATTGGGAAGAATCTTCCAGTCGTCCTGGATGAAGGGACCAACCTGCCAGCCGGCCACATTGGCAATCTCGCCAGCGCCTTGCATGTACCCGGATGCGGCGCCCAACAAATAATCGGCCAGGTATCCGCCCCATGGGGAACAGTTGGTTTGGGGGCCAGTACTGGGACAAGAAATGCCGGTATAGGAACTCACGCCCCCGCCTGTTCCACTTCTTCCAAACCCGATCAACGGCTGCGTCGGATACTGCGTATTCTCCTCCGCGTGCTGATGCAGCAGGTCGATGCCTGCGGTGAAGGAGTGCTTGCCGAGGATTTTGTTGAGGGTATCCGTAAAGCCCAAAGTGTTGCGGACTTCCGCCGAGGGCTCATCCCAGCCGCTCTCAAAGCCGTAGTTCGAGTTGATGCGCAGAGCGCCCATGTAGCAGCTGCCCGAGGGCTCGTTGACCCCAATACTCACGCCATTGGAATCCTCGCTGTTATTGGAGAAGCACATCGGCTTTCCGTCGCTGCCCAGTTCCTGAGCGCCGCTGTGCGCGCTCATCTGCGTCATGAAGACCGAGACGGTGTTGACGGTGCTCGGATTGATCGTCCAGTTGTGCTGTATCAGGTTGTTGAAATAATAGTCCTCGTTCCAGAAGGTGGCCGTCCACGACTGGTGGTTGTAGGCGCTTTCCATGTTGCCCGGAACGTCGGACGAAGGTTGCGCATAATAGTTGGTAAACGAGCGCAGGGTGAGCGTCTGCGCAGGCGAGAGGTTGTAGTCCACTTTGAGGGTGCCCTCGTCGTAGGTGTTGTGGACGGCGGGATAGGTGTACATCATATCGCCGTCGGCCCTCTGCACCCCGGGCCTCAGAGTCGCGGTGTTGGCCACGATATTGGTGCTCTTGATCATGCCATTGTTGGCAAAATAAAGCGCGGCCGGAGATAACTTGGCAATACTGGTGTCGAGCTGGTTGGGCTTGCCGCCGATGGTCTTGAAGGGGCCGACCAGGTTGGTCGTGACGCCATCGGATGACAGACCGCTGAAGTCGCCCGTCAGCATGGCGGCGGTTGGCGTGGTGGTCAACGAATCGGTTGAGTTAAAGATGTACTTGGTGCCCTGGTAGTTGCCGAAAACGAAGAGCTTATCCTTCTTGATCGGCCCGCCGGCAAAGATGCCGTACTGGTTGCGCCGCAGCGTATCGGGCGAGTGGCTGAACCAGTCGGAGGCGTCCATGTCGTTGTTGCGGACATACCAGAAGGCGCCGCCGTGCAAGGCATTGGTGCCGCTCTTGGTGGCGATGGAGACCACCGCGCCGGGCGCAAAGCCGAACTGCGCGCCGTAGTTGCTGGTGATGACCTTGAACTCCTGCGTGGCGTCGGCATTGGGAAACGGCGCGGTCAGCAGGTTGTAGTTGTCCATGTTGGTGACGCCGTCGAGCATGTAGAAGGTGCTGCCCTGGCGGCCACCGCTGGCGCTGGCGCCGGTCTCGGTCGGGAAGGAGAAGCCAGTCTGGATGCCTTCGCCGCCGTGACTCAAAATGTTGACGGTGCCGGGCGCCAGCAGAACCAGGCTCGAAGGATCGCGTCCGTCGAGCGGCAGCTCGGAGATGGCGGCTTCATTGACCGTTGCCCCCAGCTCGGCCGATGTGGTGTTCACCAGCTCCGCGTCGGCAGTCACGATGATGGTTTCATTGGCGGCCGAGGCCACTTTGAGGCGCACGTCCTGGGTGGCATACTGGTCGACTGTAATGACGATGCCTTTCTGCACGTACACGGCAAAGCCTTTGGCGGCGATGGTCAGCGAATAATTGCCCGGCATCACCGGCTTCAGCAGGTAAATTCCAGTGTTATTGGAAGTCGCCGTCTGAACAAAGTCGGTATCAGCGTTTTTGAGCGTGACGGTCGCGTTGGCGACGGCCGCACCCGAAGGATCAGTGACCTGCCCGGTCAGACTGCCGCTCGTGCCTTGTCCGTAGGTAAGCACGCCAGAACCGGCGAGGGCCACTGCGATTACGAGCACCAGAGCTCGCAGGCTCTTTGTCCTGAAAGTTTGCATATTCACCTCCCGAAGTGAATGCAAAGGGCCGCGAAAACAGGCCACAAACGACTCCAGCCATCCATCGGCTCTTTTGAAATCGTTTTCATTTCGAGTTCGCGGAACCTTGCGGCGCCAGGCGCCAGTTGAATTGCATAGACCCATCCCGCCGTTTCCGACGCTCCAGAAATCGACTTTTCTGAGTCGTGACGAACTGTACTCTCTCTGGAACTGCCCATGTATCCGCCAAAAGTAGGATCGGGACAAGTTCTGTGCAGGAGATTGAACGGAGGAAGTGGAACCTGGGCTGCCCGGTAGTTGATTTGTGTCCCGCAAGAATCTTGTCCGCGAGCACGACGGACGATTCTTAACGACTAAGAGAGATTTCCGCCCTCGCCCGCAGCATCTCCGGTATCATTTCGGTCGCTTCCGCTTTGTCGCCTTCCGATGTCCCTGTAACACCCCGTACGGTCAGGTCAATATCGATCGTAGATCGAGCAGACATAAAGCGAATTCCCAACCCACACGGACACTTTTCGCTGAATGAGTTGAGGGGGCAGTTGAGAGCATCAGTGGGGCTGGAATTGAAGCAGGGTCCTTGGTATTTTCCCCGGTATCGGCTAGAAACTCAGAAGGAACTCGCACTAACTAATTGAAATAATTGGCTCCTCAGGTAGGACTCGAACAGTCCCGCCTCATCCAGCCCCTTGCGTAAATCCACATCGATTTTGTCACAAATATTTGAAAAAGCAAGGGCTACGTCACTTCTTCTCTGCCACTGATTACATCCTCCGAAATCGCTAAAATCGCGCGAATGGGCATCCCGGCGGTACAAAAGCAGTACATTTTCGGATGTCAGGAGCCGAGAGAATCCCTTCAACATCGAATTCCTTGACTGGCACACAAATCATGCACTCACTGAAAATGCATCCGCGGCGGGGTGGCGGTCCTTAGTCGTCCTAAGTCTTAAATCCCACTAGGCCATCGGTTCGCCCACCGAACCCAAAGCTGGTTCAGCAAGGGATTGTCGCAGACAGCAATGGCTTCACACACGCCATCAATGCACTTTCTGCGCCGTGCAGCATCAGCGGCAACAACCGCCATGAGATTACTAAACGCCTGCGGCGCATCTCCGAGTCGTGCAAGTGCACCGTATTCCTTAGGAGACAATGCGTTTCCCACCAATGCATCTACCCGCCTATTCATCTCTATCCAGATCGGGCCGGCATGATGCTTGGGAAGCGCCAGGGAAGCCACTGGCAGTCGGACACGTCCGTTTTGCGTCCCGGCACGTTTTTCACATGTTGTGCGTTGACCAGGCAGACCTCGAGGCCGCGAGCCTCCAGAATCTGATAAATCGGAATCCAGTAAACGCTTGTCGACTCCATCGCGACGGAGCGAACTCCGCACTGCTGAAGCCAATCGGCCAGCGCGTGAAGATCACGGGTAAACGTGGGAAAGCGACGTACGGGCTCCGGATCACGATCGGCACCCACTGCGACGAACAGCTCGCTCGCTCCCATATCTATCCCAGCAGCATCGGGATGCAGGACCGGCAGCTG
>Ga0326727_10016621_pt1 | contig 15485 bp, 12 predicted proteins | sample MB2enrmetagenome_FD_207643 | JGI IMG/M metagenome (GOLD analysis project Ga0326727, IMG submission 207643) | Lab enriched peat soil microbial communities from McLean, Ithaca, NY, United States - MB29MY | ecosystem: Environmental > Terrestrial > Soil > Wetlands > Peat | place: USA: New York... | reverse complement strand
ACAACTTGACGATCACGACGAGGACCACGAACGCATGTGTGGAATCGTAGCGGTGTATTCGCGCCGGGAGCCTGTCTCCGCGGCGACGCTGGAACGCGCAACCAAGAGCCTTTACCATCGCGGCCCGGACGGGCAGCGGCAGTGGATTTCGAGCAATGGAAAGGTGGGGCTGGGCCATGCGCGGCTGAGCATCATCGATCTCTCCACCGGGGACCAGCCGATTGCCAGCGAGGACGAGCGGACGCGGATTATCGTGAACGGCGAGTTTTACGGGTTTGAGGCGATCCAGAAAGAGCTGCAAGGGCGCGGACACAGGCTGCGCACCAAGTCAGACAGCGAGATTGCGCTGCACCTGTATGAGGACTTTGGGACGCAGTGCCTGCACCACTTGCGCGGCGAGTTTGCCATGGTGCTTTGGGACCAGACGCGGCGGCAGTTGATGGCGGCGCGGGACCGGTTCGGGATCAAGCCGCTGTTTTGTGCGTGGCACGAGGGGACGCTTTATCTTGCGAGCGAGGTGAAGGCGCTGTGGCGGCGGGGGTTCCGGCGCGCTGGGACGAGCAGGGCGTGTACAACTCGGTGTCGATGGGTGGGCACATGGGAAGGACGCTCTACGACGGCGTCTTCCAGATTCCGCCGGGATGTTTTCTGTTGGCGACGAGCAAGCATGTGCAGGTGAACCAGTACTGGGACTTCGACTACCCGGCGAAGGAGAACAACCAGGCGACGCGGCGGGATGAGGAGTATGCGGAGGAGTTCCGCGCGGTGCTGGAAGAGGCAGTGAAGATCCGGCTGCGTGCGGATGTGCCGGTGGGCGTCTACCTGAGCGGCGGGCTGGACTCGTGCGCAGTGCTGGGGCTGGCGGCCAAGCACCATCCGGGGGCGGTGAAGGAGTTCACGCTGACGTTTGAGCAGGCTGCCTACGACGAGGGTCCGATTGCCAAGGAGATGGCGGCACGGGCGGGCGCCGAGTTTCATCCGATTCCGATTGTGCAGCGGGACCTGGCGGACAACTTTGGGGACGCGATTGCGCAGGCGGAGACGCTGTGTGTGAACGCGCACGGGGTGGCGAAGTACCTGCTGAGCCGCGCGGTGCGGGATGCGGGCTACAAGGTGGTGATCGCGGGCGAGGGATCGGACGAGATTCTTGGAGGGTATCCGCATTTCAGGCGGGACATGCTGCTGTATAACCGCGAGGGACAGGACGAAGCGGCGATTGCGGAGCTGCTGGTGTGGCTCGACCAGCACAACACGGTTTCGCGCGGGCTGCTGCTGCCGGATGGCGAGATCGGGTCGATGGAATCGGTGAAGCGGATTCTGGGATACACGCCGACCTGGATTGAGACCTTCAGCAGCAGGCAGGTAAAGATGCGGCTGCTGCTGGACGCGGGGATGCAAGAGAAGTATGGGGTCTCGGAAGGCAACTACGGGATCTTGGACGAGGTGGACGTGCGCGGACAACTGAAAGGCCGCGACGAGCTGAACCAGTCGCTTTATCTTTGGTCGAAGACGGCGATGGCGAACTACATTCTGACCATGCTGGGCGACCGGATGGAGATGGCTCACTCGATCGAGGGAAGAGTGCCGTTTCTGGATCACAAGGTGGTGGAGACGATTGTCCGCCAGCCGTTGAACCAGAAGGTGCGCGGAATGACGGAGAAGTACGTGCTGCGCGAGGCGGTGAAGGACGTGATTACCGATCAGGTGTACCGGCGGCAGAAGCATCCTTTCCTGAGCCCGCCCGCGACGCTGAGTCCTGAGGACACCTTCAACACCTACGTGCAGGACATGCTGCGCGGACCGGTGCTGAAGGCCCTGCCGTTCTTCGACCAGAAGAAAGTCGTGGGTCTACTGGACGAGCTGCCGGGGATGGATGTGGGGGCGCGGACAGCCAACGACCAGATATTGATGCTGCTGGTGAGCATGTGCGTGCTGCAGGAGCGGTACGGGCTGGCGGGATGAAGCACGGGCAGTGCGGAGAGTCCCTAGACAGCGTAATTCCGTACCGACCAGAATGTAGCGCCGCTCTCCAGACCGGCTGTCATGCGCGCCGTCCACGCCCGCACTTGTCCGGAAGCAATGACCAATTCACGCAGTCTGAACACTAGAGGTCATCTCATAAACACCATTCAGTCCGCGCAGGGCGTCCCTCAGTGGCTAAAGCCCCCAATTCTATTGGGTTTTTTACGGCACGACTAAAGCTGTGCCCTTTCAAAGCCGGTTTATGAGACAGCTTCTAGTGCTCATCCTTGCCGGGGCGGAGCATGAGGTCCTTGATGGCTTCGCGGGGGTCTTTGCCTTCGTTGAGGATCAGCTCCATCTGTTCGGTGATGGGCATTTCGATCTGGTGCAGGCGGGCGAGGCCGAGAGCGGCGCCCGTGGTGCGGACGCCTTCGGCGACCTTTCCCCCTAAATTCTCAAGAATCTCAGGGAGCTTGCGGCCCTGGCCGAGGGCTTCTCCCACGGTGCGGTTGCGGGAGAGCGAACCGGTGCAGGTGAGGACCAGGTCGCCCACGCCGGAGAGGCCTCCGAGGGTCTGGCGGTGGCCGCCGCAGGCCACTGCGAGGCGGGTGATCTCGGCGATGCCGCGGGTGATGAGGCCGGCGGCGGAGTTGTGGCCGAGGCCAACTCCGGCGGCGATGCCGGCGGCGATGGCGATCACATTCTTGAGGGCGCCGCCCAGCTCCACGCCGATGACGTCGGTGCTGGTGTAGAGGCGGAGCGTCTCCGAGGAGAAGGCCTGCTGGACGCGGGCGGCGACGGCCGGGTCATTGAAGGCGACGGTAACGGCGGTGGGCTGGGCCTGGGCGACTTCCAGGGCGAAGCTGGGCCCGGAGAGCGCGCCGATGGGGAGGGTGAGGTTGGGTTGGCCGGACTGATAGAGGGGGATGCAGGCGGCAATGACCTGGGTCATGCGCAGAAAGGTCGAGCCTTCAATGCCCTTGGTGGCGCTGACAATGATCTGGCCGGGCTGTAGGTGGGGCCGTATGCGGACGAGGGTGGGGCGGAGAAACTCGGAAGGGACGACGGAGACGAGGATCTGGGCGTCGCGGGCGGCCGATTCGCTGGCGGTGATTTCGATCTCGGGTGGAATGGGGAAGCCGGGCAGGAAGAGGGTGTTCTCGCGGGCGGCGGCGATCTCGCCGGCGGCTTGAGGGCTGTGGGCCCAGAGGGCGATGTTGTGGCCGCCGCGCCGGTGAAGGGAGAGGGCGAGGGCGGTTCCCCAGGCTCCGGAGCCGAGGATGAGGATGCGGCTCATGGGTGGCCTGTCTTTCGCGCGGGGAGTGCGAAGCGGGATTCCGTACCGGCCAGGAGGCGGCGGATGTTCTGATGGTGCTTGGCGATCACGAGGGCAGCGACGATGCACTGGACGGCGATGAAGAAGGGCGGGCGGGGTCCGGTGACCAGAAGCCAGGCAAAAAAAGGAAAGGCGGCGGAGCCGAGGATGGAGGCCAACGAGACGTAGCGGCTGAAGTACAGCACGAGGAAGAAGACCCCGATGGCGGCAAGGGCGGCCCATGTGGAGGCGACGAGGAAGACGCCAAAGCCGGTGGCCACGCCTTTCCCGCCGCGGAAGCCGAGCCAGGCCGGGAACATGTGGCCGAGAACGGCAAAGAGGGCGGCGAGGGCCTGGGCATTGCGGTGAGCGGAGAGGTCAAGTGGGCCGGAGAGGACGAGTGTGGCGAGGATGGGACCGAGCCAGACGGCGGCGCAGCCCTTGAGCATATCGAGGAAAAAGGTGGTGGCGCCAAGAGCCTTGTTGCCGGAGCGGAGGACGTTGGTCGCGCCGATGTTGCCGCTGCCGAGGTGGCGGACGTCCTGCTTGAGGAAGATGCGGACGAGCAGGTAGCCGGTGGGGATCGAGCCGAGCAGGTAGGCGGCGGCCGCGATGAACAGGATGGCCTGGAGCATGACGAAACCGAGTTTAGCAGGTCAGTGGGGCAGCGGGTCGGCCGCCGCGGTGGGGCGGACGCGCTTGCGAACAGCTCGGCACTACGTTGGTTCCTTCCTGAACTGGGGCGCCCTATCTTCCAGGATTGGGTGGGGCCTTGGGGCGCGCGAGTTTGACTTTGAAGGCCGCGCTTGAAATCCTCTCGGGTTCTCCAACTCATGGCTGGCGCGCCCTCTGAAGCAGCCGCAAGGCTGAGGGCGGTGGGGTCCGCCTTGAAGGCGGAAATGGACACAGAGGTGAGTTCATGCGTTCGGCATGGTTTTCATTCGCCCTTCTTTTCTTTCTTTCGACAGGTACAGGTTTAGACGCCCAGACGGGAGGCGCCGCTCCGCGGCGGTGACGCAGCGGGTGGACGCCGCGCTGCGGACGACGCTCAAGGGCAAAGTGCATCCGATGACGCGGCGGGAGTTCGACCGAGGCGAGGCGCCCGGGGATCTGGCGCTGGGGCGCATGGTGATGATTCTGAAGCGCAGCCCGCAACAGGAGGCAGAACTGGAGCGGCTTCTGGAGGCGCAGCAGAATATCCACTCCAGCGACTACCACCGCTGGCTGACGCCGGAGCAGTTCGGGGCGCGGTTTGGGCCGGTGGCGGAGGATGTGGAGGCGGTGACCGAGTGGCTCAAGGCGAGCGGGTTCGAGGTATCGTGGACCAGCAAGAGCCGGATGTTCATCGAGTTTTCAGGCAGCGCTGCGCAGGTAAAGCAGGCGTTTGGAGCGCCAATGCACAGCTTCGCGGTGAACGGGAAGCAGCACTGGGCGAATGCGGGCGATCCCTCGATTCCAACGGCGGCGCCGGCGGTGGCGGCGGCGGAACGACCGACCCGGGAACCGCGGCCGGAACTTATTCCTTTACGGTAACGACGACCACAGGCAGCGGGACCAGCCTGATCACCGCAACCACCCAGGTTTCCGTGCAGGTGAACTGAGGGCCGGGAACGGCGGGGTGGGCGGCTGGGTCGCAGGTCTCAGAGGCGAAACCCGGGGTCCCCGCGCTTTCGCCTCAGGGAGGGCGCCGATGGCGGGCTTGCGGGAGTTCTGCCCCGGCAACTGGTCGAGCAGGACGACATTGAGCAGGGATTTGTGGACCTGAATGCGGCGGCCGTAGCAAATGAAACGCAGCTTGTGAAATCGCTTGAGGAAGAAGCGGACTTGGGAGGGGGTGACGCCGATCATCCCGGCGAGGGTGTCCATGGTGACCGGGGGGATGAAGGTCTCCCGCTCTTCCGCTTTGCCGAACTCGGCCATCAAGAGGAGGATGCGGGCCAGGCGCTTCTCATTGGAGTTGAAGAGCTGATCGACGAGATCGGCGTGGGCTCTCATGCCGCGGGCGAGCAGGAAGGCAAGGAACAGGTCGGAGAAGGCATGCTCTTCACGCAGAGCGCGGATCATCTCTTCCCGGTCGATGACCAGCGCCCTGCATGGCGTAACGGCGACGGCGGTGGCGAGGTGGAGTCCGGGGACGGCGGCGAGGGACTCCTCTCCGACGAAGTCGCCGGGGGAGAGGAACGTGAGGGTGGCCTCCTTGCCGGCGTGCGATACCACGGTGAGCTTGGCGCGGCCGCTCTGCAGATAGAAGACGGAGTTGGCCGGATACCCCTGGACAAAGAAGGTTTCCATCGGCTTAACTTCGACGAGTCTTCGTCCAAGGCCGGTGTGGGCCAGGAAGGCGGCAGGTTCAAAAGCAACTTTGGCAGGATCGCTGGTTGACATGGCCCCCCTTTGAGCCGGCCTGGATGGGACTGCGATGTGCGGCTCGTGTTTCAAGGACCTTCCAGGAAGCCGTTCAGAGCGCAGGCGCAGAGCCGTCCGGGCAGCTTGGGACCGGCGCAGGCTGGGTTCTTCTTTCCGGGGAGAACGTACAGCCTTCCAGGCGGATTCCGCAGCCTCCGGGTCCCGCCACACTAAAGTCGCCTCGATTATGGCGCGCACGGGGAATGGGGTCTGTACGGTTTTGCTCTACTTTTGCAGGTGGGGCCGTCGGCTCCGGGTCAGATTCCGGAGAACGGCTGCGGCGGGCATGGGGCGTGGCGATGCAGGAGGGGCAGGCCGTAAATTGAGGAACGAGGAGCAAGGCGCATGAAGATCGCATTTCTGGGATTGGGCAAGATGGGCTCGGTGATGGCGCCGCGTCTGCTGGGCGCGGGGCGCAAGGTGACGGTGTGGAACCGCAGCCGGGAACGGGCCGAGACGCTAGTCGCCGAGGGGGCGCGAGTGGCTGGCGCGGCGGCCGAGGCCTGCGGCGGGGCCGATGTTGTGCTGACGATGCTGTTCGACGATAGGGCGCACGAGGAGGTTCTGTTTGCGGGCGGGGTCCTGGAGGCGATGCAGCGGGGGGCGTTGCACATCTCGCTGAGCACCATCGGCGTGGGCCTGAGCGAGCGGCTGACGGCGGAGCACGCGCGGCGGGGGCAGGGTTTTTTGGCGGCGCCGGTGTTTGGGCGGCCGAAGGTGGCCGAGGAGGGGCGGCTGTGGATTGTGGTGGCAGGGCCGGCCGAGGCGATCGAGAGGGCGCGTCCGCTGCTGGAGCCGCTCTCGCGCGGGATTTCGGTGGTGGGGACGGAGCCGCGGCAGGCGCACGCGCTCAAGCTGGGTGGGAACTTCCTGATCAGCGCCATGATTCACGCGCTGGGCGAGGCGTTTGTCTACGCGGAGGACCAGGGGATCGATGCGAAGGTGTTTCTGGAGACCGTCAACAGCGCTCTGTTCCAGTCGCCGTTGTACGCGGCCTACGGGGACGTGATGCTGCACCCGCCAGAGCGCCCAGGGGCGACGATCGAGTTGGGGGCGAAGGATCTGGGGCTGCTGCGAGAGGCCGCGGCGGGACGGGGAACGCGGCTGAGCCTGGCGGATAACCTGGCCCAGGTGTTTGCCGAGGCGCGGAAGGCGGGATTGGGGGACGAGGACTGGGCGGTGGGCCAGTACCGAATGGCGCAACGGCGGGCAAGGCTGGGGAAGTGACGGAGGCTCTTGTTGCAATCCCCTCGGGCCGACTGAGTACGATAGGGTCATGAGCCTGCAAGGAAAGATTGTCTTCATCACGGGGGCGAGCGCCGGCATTGGCGCCGCCACTGCTCTTGCGTTTGCCGCCGAAGGGGCGCGGCTGCTGCTGGCGGCACGGCGCGCGGGAAAGCTGACCGAAGTGGCCGCGCTGGCCTTGGACCGCGGAGCAGCCGCGGTGCACTCGATCATCCTGGACGTTCGCGACTCGCGGGCCGTGCAGGACGCCATCGACACGCTTCCGCCGGAGTGGGCGGAGATCGACATCCTGGTCAACAATGCCGGCCTGAGCCGCGGTCTGGACAAGCTCTACATGGGCGAGATCGAGGATTGGGACGAGATGATCGACACCAACGTGAAGGGGCTGCTCTACGTGACCCGCGCGGTCGTGCCGGGGATGGTGGTGAGGGGCCGGGGACACGTGGTGAACCTGGGCTCGACGGCGGGCGAACTAGCCTATGGCAACGGGGCGGTCTACTGCGGCACCAAGGCCGCGGAACGGCTGATCACCGACGGGCTGCGGCAGGATGTGCTGGGAACGCCGGTGCGGGTGACGTCGATCGATCCGGGGATGGTGGAGACCGATTTCAGCCTGGTGCGGTTTCACGGGGACACGGAGCGGGCGGCCAAGGTATACAGGGGCCTGACCCCGCTGACACCCGAGGATGTGGCCGACGCGATTGTGTGGGCAGTGAGCCGGCCGGCGCACGTGAACATTGCGCGGGTGCAACTGACAACAGTGCACCAGGCCAACTCGCTGCTTTTCCACCGCCAGGGGTAGGACCGGCGGCGGAGGGTTTAGCCCATGGCCTGAATCTGGCCCTCGATCTGCTCCAGGGCAGCCTCAAGGGCGGCACGGCGGCCGGGGTTGGAGGTTTTCTGAGAGAGGATATTCTCCCTCTGCAGACCCAGCGACTGTCTCTGGCGTTCGCGCTCGGTGCGCTGCTTGTCCATGATCCGCCTTGCGTCCTCGGATTGATAGCCGTTGCCTGGATCTCCGGCGGACGAGGGATGCCCGCCAGGGCGATTGCGGGTGTCCACTTCCGATTGCTGAGCGGTCGTAGCCATTTGACCTCCGCGGATTTGCTTTGTTGAAGCACGAGCCATATCTTCATTCTACGTGGGTTCAGGCGGACTGGAGCCAGGAGAATGAAGATAACCAACAGGAAGGAATGGAGGAAGGTGTATGCGGGCCTGGCAGATTTCGTCGTTTGGCGTTGATTCTCTTGAGTTTGTGGAGCGCCCGACGCCCAGGCTGGGAGCTGGGGAAGTGCTGGTGCGGGTGCGCGCGATTTCTTTCAATTATCGCGATCTGCTGATGATCAAGGGGCTCTACAACCCGAAACTGAGGTTGCCGCGAATTCCCTGCTCGGATGGGGCGGGCGAGGTGGTGGAAGTGGGCGAGGGGGTGACCCTCTGGAAGATCGGAGACCGCGTAGCGGGCATCTTCATGCAGAACTGGCTCGACGGAGAGCTGACGCCGGCCAAGGCCCGCGGGGCGCTGGGCGGCGATATGGACGGGATGCTGGCCGAGTATGTGGCTCTGAAGGAGACCGGGCTGGTGAGGGTGCCGGAACACCTGAGTTTTCAGGAAGCGGCCACGCTGCCGTGCGCGGCGGTGACCGCGTGGAACGCGCTGGCGGCCGGGGAACTGAAGCAGGGAGCGACGGTGCTGCTGCTGGGAACGGGCGGCGTGTCGACGTTTGCCCTGCAACTGGCGCGGTTGGGGGGCGCGCGGGTGCTGGGGATATCGTCGAGCGACGAGAAGCTCGAGCGCGCCTTCAAGCTGGGGCTGGATGCGGGACTGAACTACCGCGAGAATCCCGACTGGGACCGATGGGCGATGGACGAAACCGGCGGGCTGGGTGTGGACCTGGTGGGCGGCGTGGGAACGCTGGCCCGGTCGCTGCGCGCGATCCGCATGGGCGGCACGATCTCCCAGGTGGGCGTTCTTTCCGGATTCGTGGAGACTTTGCCGGTGGCCTTGATCCTTCACAAGCAGGTGCGCATCCAGGGCATCTACGTGGGTTCGCGGAAGGACTTCGAAGAGATGAACCGGGCGATCTCGCTGGCCCAACTGCGGCCGGTGGGGGAAAACTTCTCCTGGACGCAGGCTCGGGAGGTGCTGGGGCGGATGGAAGAGGCCTCGCACTTTGGGAAACTGGTTCTGACGGTGGGATAGGCAGGCTGCGGAGCAGGAGAGCTTAGCCGGCGAGTCTGGCCCAAAAGCACCCCTCCGCGGCTAAACAGGCTGCGGAAAAAACTCAACTTTTCGGGCTTTGTAACAAGGGCACGGCTTCAGCCGGGCCGATAAAGCCTTTTGAATGAATAGGGCTTTAGCCCCTGAGGGATGTATTTCGGGCATTTCGGCCCATACCAGGACTTTTTCCGCAGCCTGTAAAGCCCAAGTCGAATCTACTGGCTTTGTGCGGGGGGTGAAACCCCCGCCTCCCTCCGAATTGAGTTTTTCCGCAAGCTGTGGCGCCTGGAGACGAGGGAAGGAATCGTCGCCGAGCGTCAGTCCGTCTCGCTGGAAAACCTCTCGCGCAGAGCGCGCCGCAGCAGCTTGCCGGTGTGATTGCGGGGCAGACCGCCGGGATCGAGGATCCAGATGCGGCGCGGGGCTTTGTAGGGGGCGAGGTTCTTGCGGCACCAGTCCAGCAGATCGCTTTCGCTGGCCTGGGCGCCGGTGTGGAGTTCGACGGCGGCGACCGGGATCTCGCCCTTCTCCTTGTGGGCCAGGCCAAAGGCGGCGGCGCGGGCTACCGCCGGATGGGCGGAAATTGCCTCCTCGAGCTCGCGGGCGTAGACCGAGTAGCCGCCGGACTTGATCACATCCTTCATACGTCCCACCAGGCGGATCAGGCCGAGGCGATTGCGGGTGGCCAGGTCGCCGGTGCGCATCCAGCCGTCGGGGGTCAGCAGGCCTTGGTCCTCTGCCTTGTCGTTCCAGTAGTGCGGAAGGAGACCGCGGCGGCGGACCTGGCACTCGCCGGCGACGCCGGGTGGTAGAGCGCGGCCGTATTCGTCGGCGACCCGGACGTGAAACGGCGGCACCGGGAAGCAAAGGTCGCCGCTGCCCCGCATGAACGACAGGTCGACACCCATCATCACCAGGCCGCCGAGTTCGACCATGCCGTAGCCGTTGAGCAGGACCGGCGGAATGCGCCGGCCGCCGGGTAAGCGGGCGAGCGCGCCGAATTGGCGCAGACGCTCGCGCACTTCCGATGGCAGGTGATCGCTGGCCGAGAGCCAGAGGCGCACGCTGGCCAGGCGGGCAGGGTCGGGATGGCTGTTGACCAACTGATTGAACATCGTGGGGACGCCAACCACGGCGGTGACGCGAAGCTGTTCGACGATGTCCAGCGCGCGGGCGGGATCGAAGCGCGTCAGGAAGCAGCCCCGAATGCCGGCCATGAGGCCATAGAGGGCAATGCTGACGGCCATGATGTGGGACCAGGGCAGTGCGACGAGGGCCAGGTCCTTGTTTCCCAGCACCATGCCGGCGACGACCGAGGAGGCGCGGGCTCCGAGCAGCGCTTTACTGGACAGGGCCGCGCCCTTGGGGAAGCCGCTGGTGCCGGAGGTATGAAAGACGGCGATGGTGGCGGAGGGGTCGATGGCGGAGGGGGGGAAAGGCGCGCCGGCGGCGGCATCGGAGCTGGGGACGCGGAGGAAGCCTGGCAGGGTTTCCGTCTCCTCGTCTGCCTGAATCCAGGCACGCACGTTGAGGGCGGCGCGATCGGCGATATTGCGTTCGAAGACTGCCTTGTCGGTGACCAGAATCTCGATGCCGCCACTCGCCAGGATGCGGCGCAGTTCGGCCAGGGTGAGCATGGGATTGAGCGGCACCGCAATTCCGCCGGCGCGGATGACTGCCAGGAACCAGCGAAAGCAACGCGGGTCGTTGGTGCAATAGATGGCGACTGGCTGGCCGGGGCGCATGCCGGCGGTGCGGCGGAGAAAGGCATCGATGGAGCGGAGTTCGGCGTGCAGGGCGCTCAGGCTCCGCGGGCCGCTGTCCTCGATGGAGACTTCGCGATCTCCTTCGCGCCGCAGCATTTCGTCCACCAGGTTGGCGACAGTGACGCCGCGGTCGCGTGAGAGGCGAATGCGGCGGAAGATGTTCATAGGGCGGGGACCGGCTTGCGTCCCCAGTCGCTGGCGACGCAGTAGTGGAAGAGGTGGTCGAGGTAGTCCATCACCGGGGGCGGACAGAGGCCGGCAGGCGCAAGCAGGCGCTCGGCATTGGCGGTATCGAACTGCATGCGCATGGTGAAGTAGTCGCGGTAGGCGCTGCCGTCACGCAGCACGCGGCGCTTGCGTCCCCATAGGGTCAGGTACAGCAGCGGGCGCACGGCGGCGAAGAAGAACCTGGGATCGACAAAGCGTGGCTCGCGCACGTGGAAGTACTCGGACGCGCGGCGCGCGATCTGCTGGATGGTGGCGCTGCCGTGGGGGCCGGCGCAGAGATGGACGGTGGCGCCTCGTGCGGCGGGGTCGAAGGCCAGCCGGGCGACGGCGGCGGCCACAAAGTCCACCGGCACAATGTCCAGCACCGCGTCGGGAAAGCCGGGGACGGTGCGCCACAGGCGGCGGGCGTAGATCTTCAGCGGCCAGTACATCATTTTGAAGCTGGAGGTGACGCCGGTGCGGGAATCGCCCACAACGATGCTGGGGCGGAGGATGACGCCGGGCAGCGAATCGAGGCGGGAGCGGACCAGGGCTTCGGCCTCGGCTTTGGTCTGCTCGTAGGTGTTGCGGTAGCTCTGGCCGACGGCGAGTTCGTCTTCGCGCACCAGGCCCTGGCGCTCGCCGGCCACGTAGGCAGTGCCGATGTAGGCCAGGCTGCGCAGGCCGGGCGCGGCGGCGGCGAAATCCAGCACGCGGCGGGTCCCTTCGACGTTGATGAGGCGGGCCTCGGCGAGCGTGTGATCGAAACGCACTGTGGCGGCGCAGTGAATGACACGGGTGACGGCGGCGGAGAGGCCTCCCCACGCCTCGGCGTCCAGGCCAAAGCGGGGCTCGCCCACATCGCCGGGATAAACCTGGACGCGGCGCCGGTCCTCCGGCGGGACCAGCAGATCGGCGCGCTGGCGGCCCGATTGTCCAGGGCGCTCGCGGACCAGCAGCGCCAGCGTAGCTCCGGGGTGGCGGGCGAGCAGTTCGCCGACCAGCGCCGCGCCCAGGAAGCCGGTGGCGCCGGTGACAAAGATGAGTTCTTCGCTATGCATGGGGACACCGACCTCAGTGGGTGCGCAACTCGGAGGCCGGTGAACGTGACCGTTGTGCGCCCAGGGCAAGCAGCAGATTCAAGCCAGATTATAGTCTGCTGGGTGGCAGGCCCGGAATGGCGCGGCCGGACCCGGAATGGGCCATTCACCGATCCGCACCTCGCTTTTGGCGTATTTTTCATCCTGGGGGCGCGGACATAGGATTATGGTTGAGGTCACCGTGGCGGCCAAGGAGAATCCTGGCCTGCGCGGGAAGCGAGGAGAACCATGCCGGAAATGCCTTTGGGAATGCCGACGCAGGCGGGATCGATCAAGCAGCAGAAGACGGCCATGAGCGCCGAGGCGCTGGCGCAGTCGTTTCTGGACAACCTGTTCTTTGTGCAGGGCAGGAGCCTGGAACGGGCCACGGTGAACGATCTCTACATGGCCCTGGCGCACACGGTGCGGGACCGGATTGTGGAGCGGTGGATCTCGACGGTGAAGAACTACCAGGTGCAGGACGTGCGGGTGGTCTGTTACCTGTCGGCCGAGTTTCTGACCGGGCCGCACCTGGCCAATAACCTGATCAACCTGGGCATCCACGACGAAGCGGAGCAGGCGATGCGGCAACTGGGGCTGGACCTGAACCGGCTGATCGAGCAGGAGGAAGAGCCCGGGCTGGGCAACGGCGGGCTGGGGCGGCTGGCCTCCTGCTTCATGGATTCGCTGGCCACGCTGGACATTCCGGCGATCGGCTACGGGATCCGCTACGAATACGGAATCTTCGACCAGCAGATTCGCGACGGCTGGCAGGTGGAGACGACCGACAAGTGGCTGCGGCTGGGCAATCCCTGGGCGCTGGAGCGGCCCGAGGACGCCTTCGAAGTGAAGATGGGCGGGCACACGGAAAAGCACACCGACGCCAACGGGCGGCTGCGGGTGCTGTGGGTTCCGGGCAGGGTGGTGCGCGGGATTCCGCACGACACCCCGATCCTGGGCTACAAGACCAACACCGCCAACACCATGCGGCTGTGGTCGGCGCAGGCGGTGGAGAGCTTCGACTTCGGCACCTTCAACACTGGGGATTTCTTCGGCGCGGTTGCCGACAAGGTGGAGTCGGAGAATATCTCCAAGATTCTCTACCCCAACGACGAGGGATTCCAGGGCAAGCAGTTGCGGCTGGAGCAGCAGTTCTTCTTTGTGTCGTGCAGCCTGCAGCACATTGTGAAGATTCAGGCGCACGCGCAGCGTCCGCTGGGGGACCTGCACCGCAACTTCGCCATCCAGATGAACGACACCCATCCGGCGATCTCGGTGGCGGAGCTGATGCGGCTGCTGGTAGACGAGCACGGGCTGGAGTGGGAAGCGGCCTGGAATACCACGCGGCACACGCTCTCCTACACCAACCACACCCTGCTGCCGGAGGCGCTGGAGCAGTGGCCGCGGGGGCTGTTCGGCTCGCTGCTGCCGCGGCACCTGGAGATCGTCGACGAGATCAACCGGCGGCACCTGGAGGAGGTGCGGGCCAAGTTCCCCGGCGACGAGGACCGCGCGCGGAGGCTTTCGCTGATCGACGAGAACGGCGAGAAGTACGTGCGCATGGCGCACCTGGCGTCGGTGGGCAGCCACGCCATCAACGGGGTGGCGGAGCTGCACACGGAGCTTTTGAAGACCAACGTGCTGCGCGACTTTTACGAGCTGTCGCCGGAGAAGTTCTCCAACAAGACCAACGGCGTGACGCCGCGGCGGTGGATGGTGCTGGCCAATCCGGGGCTGACCAGGCTGCTGACGGCGCGTCTGGGGGCGGGGTGGATTCACGACCTGGAGAAGCTGCGCCGGCTGGAGCCGCTGGCCGGCGACCGCCAACTGCACGAGGAGTGGAGGGCGGTGAAGCTCCACAACAAGCAGCGGCTGGCGGAGTACATCCAGGAGCGGCAGGGGATCGCGGTCGATCCGCACTCCATGTTCGACGTGCTGGCCAAGCGGCTGCACGAGTACAAGCGCCAGCACCTGCAGGTGCTGCACATCGTCACGCTGCTCAAGCGCATTCATCGCGATCCCAACGCCGAGGTGACGCCGCGGACCTTCCTGTTCGGGGCCAAGGCCGCGCCCGGCTACCGCATGGCGAAGCTGATCATCAAGCTGATCCACTCGGTGGGCGAGGTGGTGAACGCCGACCCGCTGGTGAAGGGCAGGCTCAAGGTCGTCTTTCTGCCCAACTTCAGCGTCAAGCTGGGCCAGCGCGTGTATCCCGCCGCCGACCTGAGCGAGCAGATTTCGCTGGCCGGCAAGGAAGCCTCCGGCACCGGCAACATGAAGTTCTCCATGAACGGGGCGCTGACCATCGGCACGCTGGACGGGGCCAACATCGAGATCCGCGAGGAGGTGGGCGCGGAGAACTTCTTCCTCTTCGGGCTGACCACGCCGGAGGTGGAGGAGCGCAAGCGCGCCGGCTACCATCCGCGCCAGTTCTACGACAGCAACGCCGGCCTGCGCGAGGTGCTGGACGCGATTGCGGGCGGCGAGTTCTCGCACGGCGACAAGGGGCTGTTCGAGCCTCTGGTCGGTTCGCTCTTGACCAGCGACGACTACATGCTGCTGGCCGACTACCAGTCGTACATCGACTGCCAGGACCGCGTGAGCCAGGCCTACAAGAACCAGGAAGAGTGGACGCGGATGTCGATTCTGAACGTGGCGCGGATCGGCAAGTTCTCGTCGGACCGGTCGATCCGGGATTATTGCGCGGACATCTGGAAGACCTGGCCGGTGAAGATCGAGTTCTAGGGTCGGCCGGCGGAGCGACCCCTGCGGAATCGGCCTGTTTTGGCGCAATTTCGGCTCAAAAACGGCGAAAAACCCCTCAAAAACGCCCAAAATCGGGGGGTTGAATTTACTCTTTAGCGATCGGGGTGACTCTCTAACTCATTGATTCCGCAATTGTTATTGAATACCCGGGTCCCGAAAAGTGGCTCTCACAGGGTAGGGGGGGTGGGGTGTCGCGCTTTTTTGGGGGTGATTCGGGCCGGGAGGCCCGGCGGCGAGCCGGTTTTGCCGGCTCGATGCCCTATGGAAGATTGTGCGCCGAGTGCGGCTAATTCTACGCAAGGGGAAGGCCAACCTTGGGTTGTCGCGAACTGAGGGGGAGCGCGGTGGGTTGTTCGCGTCGACTGACAGCAGCGCCAAAAAACCGGCGCTTACCGAGTCCCGTATGCCTTGAGTTCATCCGGGCCGATCTCGGAAGAAGGCACAAGCCGATAGTGCTTCTCGTCCACGATGACCACGCGCCCATCCTCGATCGCCAGTTCGAACATGGCGATCTTCTT
>Ga0326727_10016620_pt1 | contig 15486 bp, 14 predicted proteins | sample MB2enrmetagenome_FD_207643 | JGI IMG/M metagenome (GOLD analysis project Ga0326727, IMG submission 207643) | Lab enriched peat soil microbial communities from McLean, Ithaca, NY, United States - MB29MY | ecosystem: Environmental > Terrestrial > Soil > Wetlands > Peat | place: USA: New York... | reverse complement strand
AGAGCGAGGTGAGGGAGTAGGCGAGGGTGCCGAAGAAGCGGTCGATGAGGCGGATGATCTCAGGCAGATTGGCGCGGCGGACGGCGGCGCGGATGTCGTTGGCGAAGGCGGCGAAGGCGGCGACGTCAGCGGGGTCTGTGGCGGTGTAGCGGCGGACGGCGGCGGAGAGGTTCTGGTCGCCGAGGTGGAGGACGGCGTAGCAGATTTCTTCGGACTCCTCGGTGATGCGGGAGCGGATGTGGGCGCGGCCGAGGGCGAGCTTGCCGCTGCCGGAGTTCATCGACTCCTGCGCGTCGCGGTGCAGATCGAAGCAGAAGAGCTCGCCATCTTCAGGGTAGCTGCGGAAGATGGAGCTGATGGCATAGTGGGCGCCGACCTGCTCCAGGCCGATGCGGATGCCGCTGACGTAGTTACGGTAGAGCTCGGCGCCGTCGCCAATCTCGGGGAGGTTGGATTTGGCGCGGGCGAGGATGGTGAGGAACTTCTGCTCGAGGTCGATGCCGGTCTGGCCGAAGAGGGCTGTATCGCCGAAGAGCTTGCGCGCGAGTTGGAGGACGCGACCGGCGTAGGCGATGATCTGGACGGTCTCAATGCCGGAGATCTCGTCGAAGAACCAGCCGCAGGAGGTGTACATGAGCTGGGTGTGGCGTTCGAGCTCGAGCAATTCGAGGACGGTGATGCGCTCCGCGGGGGTGAGGACGTGGGTGGCGTGGCGGGCGAAGAAGCGGTCTTTGGAGGCGGAGGAGCGGTCGAGGACGATGTCGATGTAGGCGTCGCGCGCGGCCCAGAGGTCAACCAGCAGAGGCGCGGCGAGCTGTTCGGCAAGGGGAGCGGTGGCATCGCGCAGGAAGTCGAGGGCTTCGCGCAGGGGCGCACGCCACAGCTGATTCCAGCCAGGCTCCTTGCCGCTGTTGCAGCCGCAGTTGGAGCGCCAGCGCTCGACGCCATGGACGCAGGACCAGGAGGTGTCCTCGACCACTTCGGCCTCCCACTGAGGAGGGAACTTCTCCAGGAACTCGCCATAGTTGGTGAGCTTGGCGTGGCCGTTGTCTTCGATCCAGTGCATGGCGTAGGAGAGCGCCATCTCGCCGTATTTGTGGTGGTGGCCGTAGCTTTCGCCATCGGTGGCGACGTGGGAGAGTTCGGGACGGGCAGGGGTGGTGGCTGAGGCGGCGTGAAAGCCGTCGAGCAAGCGGCTGCCGAAGGACTCGCCGCTGTTGAGCAGACCTTCGAAGGCGATGGCGCGGGAGGTGGGGCCATCGTAGAAGAAGACGGCGATGCTGCGGCCCTCGTCGAGGGAGATGAGGTAGGGACGGGTGGGGTCGACGGTGGCGTTAGGGGTGGGGGTCCAGGGGGACTGGTTGTCAGTTGTTGGTTGGGAGTCTTCAGTTGCGGCCGGCGCGATGGGACGGATGCGGGCGCATTGGTGGGGGGCGAGGATGGTGAACTTGATGCCCTCGGCGGCCATCAGGTCGAGCACGCTGCGATTGACGGCGGTCTCGGCGAGCCACATGCCTTCGGGACGGCGGCCGAAGCGGTGCTCGAAGTCGGCGATGCCCCAGCGGATCTGGGTGAGGGCGTCCCTGCGGCTGGCGAGCGGCATGATGATGTGGTTGTAGACCTGGGCGAACGCGGAGCCGTGGCCGCTGTAACGCTGGGCGCTGGCGCGGTCGGCGTCGAGAATCATGCGATAGGTGCGGGGAGCCTGGTCGGCCATCCACTTGAGCAGGGTGGGGCCGAAGTTGTAACTCATGCGCGCATAGTTATTGACGATGCGGACGATCTCGTTTTTACGGTTGGTGATGCGGGAGGCGCCGTTGGGCGCATAACACTCGGCGGAGATGCGGTCGTTCCAGTCGTGGTAGGGCGCGGCGGAATCCTGGATCTCGATGGTTTCGAGCCAGGGGTTCTCGCGCGGCGGCTGGTAGAAGTGGCCATGCACACAGACGTAGCGGTTGGCAGGCGGTGCGATGGGCTTGGCTGGCTTCGAGACGGGACGTTTCACCATGGACAATTAACAAGGGTATCGCGAGGGAGGGACGCGGTGACGAGACTTATCAAATATGATAACTTGGTTGTTGTGCGCAGTGAAGAGCGGGAAGCATGGAACGTCGATTTCTTTGCGGAAGGAGACGGCAGTCGACCTGTACAAGACTGGCTCGACAGTTTGCCGGCGGAAGTTCGCGGTAAGGTGATCGCGCGGATCGATCTGCTCAAAACGGGAGGCCCGACGCTCGACTTTCCTTACACATCGCAGATCGAGGGCAGACTCCGTGAAGCCAGACTGCGGATGGGAAAGACCCGTTACCGGGTGTTGTACTTCTTCGACGAGAACAGGAGGGCGATTCTGCTGCACGGATTCACAAAGAACACGGCTTCTGTCGAAGAGGTGGACAAGAGAATTGGCCGCGCCCGGATGGTGAAGCACGAAGCCCACCCGGAAGCGAAGAAGCTTGCAAAGGCAGGCAAGACGGATCGAACGAAAGCGAAGAGCAAATGAAAGGGGAGGGCCAAATGAAAACTGCCTGGGACCGTTATGTTAAGCAGCAGCTCAAGACTCCCGCCGTTCGACAGGCATACGAAGAAGAGACCAAAGTACTGAGCATCGGGGTGGAGCTTGCGAATCAGAGAAGGCGCAAAGGGCTGACGCAGGCGCAGGTCGCGAAGCAGATTGGAACGAGTGCTCCGCAGCTTAGCCGGACGGAACGGCGTCCGGAAAATGTGAATATGCGCACGCTGATTCGTTATGCGGAGGCGGTCGGCATGGAGCTGGACATCAAGCTGGTGGCCAGAGGATAGAGGCTTCTAGTCGCCGGGGTGGGGAGTGAGGGTACCGGCGGCGAGGTCGCAGGCGCGCCAGAGGTACCAGCTGGCGACGGAACACCAAGGGTGCCATTTTTTTGCGCGCTTCTCCATCTCGGCGGGGGTGGGGAGGTCGAGCGGGGTGACCTTGTCGGCCGGCTTGAGCTTGCCGAAGGTGAGGGCGAAGCCTTTGCGGACGCCGTAGTCGCTGGTGGGCAGGACGTCGGGACGGCCGAGGCGGAAGATGAGCATCATGTGGACGGTCCAGACGCCGATGCCGCGGACCTGGGTGAGGTGCTCGATGATCGCGACGTCGGACATGCGGCGGATCTGGGCGAGGGTGGGGACGGTGCCGTCGAGGGTTTTGGCGGCGAGGTCGCGCAGGGCTAAAGATTTGTTGGCGGAGAGGCCGGCCGCGCGAAGCTGCTGGTTGGGCGCGTCGAGGATCTGCTGCGGGGTGGGGTGGTGCTTCGCACCGTTCTCGACCGCTTCGCGCTGGTCTGAGGTTACCGCGGGGAGCAGGAAGCTCTCCAGCAGGCGGCGGTGGATGGTGGCGGCGGCCTTGCCGTGGAGCTGCTGGTAGACGATGGATTCGACCAGCGCCTCAAAGGGGGATTGGGTGCTGGCGATTTGCAGGGTGAAGGGGCCAGCGCGCTGGATGAGACGGCCGAGTTTGGGATCGGCGGCGGAGAGGTACGCGAGGGCGGCGGCGGAGTCGTAGCGGGGCGGGCGGGGATTGTGCTTGGGGCGGGGCATTGGGTTAAGGTACAAGGCGCCGGGCACCAGGCGCCAGGAGGGATTGTCCCGGCGGCGGATGGCGGCGGGTCGCCTACAGAAGCCGTGTTTCGTAGTTCTGTTTGGCGAGGAGGGTGACGGCCTTCTTGTCGAAGGAGACGAAGGTCTCCGCGCCGAGCCATCTGCCCTCGTAGGCGATGAGCCCGTCTGCAAAATCGCCACCGGCTTGCAAGACGGCCAGTCCAGCCTCGACCGCCGGCCGATTGAGGGTGACATTTGCGGTATCGGCCAGCGCCCGGATGGCGGCTGCGATGTCCTTCTGGTCGAATTCGTATAGCCGACGCAGTACCCAGACAAACTCGCACAAGCATGGGAGGGTTACCGCGATGACGTCAGCGCTCTTCAGAATCCTGTCGGAGGCCTCTGCCTGGGTTTCGTCGTCACGCACGGCAGCCCGAATGAGCACGTTGGTATCGACCGTAATCTTCATCTCCCGCCTGCCCAGCCATCCTCGATTGCCTGGTTGATCTGGTCGATGGTGGCGGTTTTCTTAGTCCGGCCCGCGAGCAGACCCAGGAAGCCACTGATCTTCTTCGATCGCCGAGCCGCTTGCAGAACGCCCCGCCCACCGGGGAGCAACTCGAGTTCAATTTTTTCTCCGGGTTGAATACCAAGGTGCTGCAGGATCTCTTTGCGGAAAGTAACCTGTCCCCGCGACGTGACGGTGAGTGTCTTCATGGCGATATTCCTCGATCCAAACAGCTTAATCCATAGTAATGCAAAGTTGCATGATTGCCAAAGACGAGGCCAACGGGGGGTGCGGGTCAGCTTGAAGCCTGACACTCAGGGGCTAAAGCCCAGACGAGGAAGAGGCAGATCATGGCACGGCTGAAGCCGCGCCCTTAACCAGCCGAGTCCAAGCTGACCCGACAGATGGCGCGAAATGTTTTGCCGAAGGATGGGCATTCATGGCAGACTGATGGCTCGCAGTTCAGTGTCGGCAGGGATCGGCCTGCGGCATCGTGGGGCCAGAGTTCGATAATCGGATATTCCTAAAAATAAAAGTACTTGCGCGGGGTCAGGGCCGGTTGGATTTGGCAATTTCCACTGCTATACTCGACTTCTCGATAGTCGTGAAGAGCGTGATCTGCGTCACTGACAAAAGCAGTTTTTGCGAGGCTATTTCCGCTGCTATACTCATCATTCCGCACGCAAGATGGCTTGAGATGAACTGACCGCCGCCGCGCAAGGCCTGCCGGCCACCGCCAACCCGATCCACCACCAACCCGTCGTTCGCAGCATCCACATCTTCCATCGAGATCAGGCAGAGGACACAGGAACGCACTCATGGCGCAAGTTTTTGACCGCAGTTCGAACGCGCTGGCCCGGGCAAGTCTGGTATTGACGGGCCTGATTGTGATCGCGCTCGGCGTCACGCTGGACCAGTTGCAGCGTTCCCCGTGGGTGACGCGGCAGGGGCAGAGGGCGGACCAGCCGATCCCGTTTAGCCACAAGCACCATGTGGAAGGGCTGGGACTGGAGTGCCAGTACTGTCACACCACGGTGGAGGTATCGAGCTACGCGGGCATACCGCCGACCAAGACCTGCATCAACTGCCATGCGCAGATATGGACGAACGCGGCGCTGCTGCAGCCGGTGCGGGACAGTTGGGCGACGGGGCAGTCGATCCGGTGGATCAAGGTGCATGACCTGCCCGACTTTGTGTACTTCAATCATGAGATCCATGTGAATAAGGGCATCGGGTGCGCGAGCTGCCACGGGCGGGTGGATGAGATGCCGCTGATGTATATGCAGAACAGCCTGCAGATGGAGTGGTGCCTGAACTGCCACAGGAATCCGGCGGCGAATCTGCGGCCCACCAGCGAGATCTACAACATGGCGTGGGCGGGACCGTCGAGCGACAAGCCGGTGTGGTGCGGGGAGACGGGCAAGGGAGCTTCCGGAGGCGGCCCGACGGCGCAGGCGGTGAGCTGCACGACCAAGGACCCGGGAGGCAACAATCCGCAGGTCGCGATGCTACAGATTAACGATCCAGGGACGACGATGAGCGATGTTTCGCCGGGCTTGCAGATGCAGGCGAGCACGCAGAAGTTCACCAGCCAGATGGATCTTGGCAAGTATTTGACGGCGCAGTACCATATCCGGCCACCGAACGAGCTTACGAGCTGCGAGACATGCCACCGATGATGAATACAGGGAACAGGGGACAGGGAATAGTCGCCCCAGCGAGCCAAGACCGCTCGCCGGGGACCCCGACAGGGAACAGCGAACAGCGCCCGGTCGCAGGCGTGGAGTTGGTGACCCAGATTGCGCCTGCGAAGCTGACGCTGGCCGAGGTGCGGGCGAAGCTGGATGGCAAGAGCGGCAAGCGGTTCTGGAAGAATCTGGATGAGTTGGCGGAGACGCCGGGCTTCCACGAGATGCTGGAGCGGGAGTTTCCGCGGCAGGCGAGCGAGTGGGTGGACGCGGTCTCGCGGCGCGGCTTCTTGAAGGTTATGGGCGCGTCGCTGGCGCTGGCCGGGCTGGCGGGATGCACCAAGCAGCCGGATGAACCGATCTTTCCGTATGTGAAGGCGCCGGAAGATCTGATTCTGGGCAAGCCGATGTACTTTGCCACGGCGTTTCCGTTCCCGACCGGCGCGATCCCGGTGCTGGTGAAGTCGGACGCGTTCCGCCCGATCAAGGTGGATGGCAATCCGGACCATCCGATGGCGAAGGGCAAGTCCGATGCGTTTACCCAGGCGACGCTGCTGGACCTGTACGATCCGGACCGGTCGAAGGAAGTGAAGTACCGGGGGCAAACCAGCGACTGGGCAGGCTTCCAGCAAGCATTTTCGACGGCGGTGAAGAAGAGCGGGGATGGCACGGGAGTCTACTTCCTGAGCGAGACGATTACGTCGCCGACGCTGGCGTCGCAGTGGAAGCAGGTGCAGGCGAAGTATCCTGCCGCCAAGCTGGTGCAGTGGGAGCCGGTGAATCGCGATTCTGCGATGTCGACCTCCAAGGCGGCCTTTGGGAGTTATACGGACGCGCAGTACAAGTTGGAGAATGCGGATGTGATTCTGTCGCTGGATGCGGACTTCCTGGGTGGGATTGCGCATCCGGGCTTCCTGCCGCTGGCGGCGGCGTATGCCGAGCGGCATCGCTACGAAGCAGGCAAGACCATGAACCGCATGTACGCCGTGGAGACCATGGGGACGGTGACCGGGTTCAAGGCGGAACACAGGCTGGCGCTGAAGCCGAGCGATGTTGAGAAGTTTGCGCTTGCGCTGGCGGGAGGTTCGGGCGCGGAGCTTGGCGATCCCGAGCAGCAGAAATTCTTTGCGTCCGTTCAAAAGGACCTCCAGGCAAATGCCGGCAGGTGCGTGGTCATCCCCGGCGAGCAGTCTGCGTGGGAGGTCCACGTTGCCGCGTACGCGCTGAATGCCAAGCTGGGCAACGTGGGCAAGACGGTGATCTACACCGAGACGGTGAACCCGCTGCCGAGCGAGCAGGTGGCCGACCTGAAGGCGCTGGTTGGGGACATGAACGCCGGCAAGGTGGAGTGGCTGGTGATGCTGGGCGTGAATCCGATCTACTCGGCGCCGGTGGACCTGGAGTTTGCGGCGGCGTTTGAGAAGGTGGCGAACACAGCGCATCTGGGCTCGCATGTGGACGAGACGGGCGCGGTGAGCGTGTGGCATATCAACAAGGCGCACTATCTCGAGAGCTGGAGCGACGCGCGGGCGTACGACGGGACCATCTCGATTATTCAGCCGATGATCGCGCCGCTGTATGGCGGGCACAGCGCTCACGACGTGCTGCAGTCGCTGCTGGACAATCCGCAGATGTCGGCGTTCGATGCGGTGCAGGGGAATGCGAAGACTTATCTGAAAGGCGATTTTGGGACGGCTTGGCGCAAGGCGCTGCACGATGGCTGGGTCGACGGCACAGCCTTCACCCCCAAGCCGGGACCAACCAACACCACGCTGCCGGCCGCGAAAGCCGCTGCTCCCGCGGCCAGCGCGACACAGGCAGATGCTCTGCAAATTGCTTTCCGCTCCGATCCGTCGCTCTACGATGGACGTTTCGCGAACGTGGGATGGTTGCAGGAGCTACCCAAGCAGATCACGAACCTGAGTTGGGACAACGCGGCGTTGATGAGCCTGGCAACGGCGGAGGGGTTGGGCGTCAATCAAAATGATGCAATTGAGATCAGCGCGAACGGGCGCAAGGTAATTGCGCCGGCGCTGGTGGTGCCGGGACATGCGGATGGCGCGGTGACGGTGCATCTGGGATTTGGGCGCGGGGCCGAGGCCGGACGGGTGGGAGCGGGGGTTGGGTTCAACGCTTACCTTCTGCGCACGTCGGACCACCAGCACACGATCCGGGGAAAGCTTACCCGCACCGGCGACATCTATGACATCTGCGTGACCAAGGTGGAGGCGATCGAACACCGCGGGTCGTTCGCGCAGCAGGACCTGAACATCAAGGAGTCCGACAAGGAAGGCACGTATTCGCTGCCCGGGCACGAGGCGATGGAGCGGGCGATCATCCGCTACGCGACGCTTGCGGAGGTGACGAAGAATCCTAACTTCGCGCACGAGAATGAGGGCGATGTAAAGGGTGCGTTGATCAATAAGGTTGGCTACTCGCCGCTGGGTGAGAAGCCGGGCCACGATGAGAGCTTCTTCCCGGATGCATGGCGCTACGACCACAAGGATGTTTCGTCGCAGACCATCCAGAACAAGTGGGGCATGGCGATCGACCTGAACTCCTGCATTGGCTGCAATGCCTGCGTGGTGAGCTGCTACGCGGAGAACAACATTGCGGTGGTGGGACGCGAGCAGGTGAAGATTGGCCGCAACATGCAGTGGATCCGCATCGATACTTACTTCGAGGGCGATCTGCATGCGCCGCGCGCGCACTTCCAGCCGATGGCCTGCCAGCACTGCGAGAACGCGGGATGCGAGCAGGTGTGTCCGGTGGGCGCGACGGTGCATACGCCGGAAGGCCTGAACGCGATGGTCTACAACCGCTGCGTGGGGACGCGTTATTGCCAGAACAACTGCGTGTACAAGGTGCGGCGATTCAACTTCCTGCTGTACTCGGACTTCGACACCGAGAGCCTGAAGTTTATGCGCAACCCGGATGTGACGGTGCGTTCGCGCGGCGTGATGGAGAAGTGCACTTACTGCGTGCAGCGGATCGAGGCGGCGAAGATCGAGGCCGACAAGGAGAACCGTCCGCTGCGCGACGGCGATGTGGTGACCGCGTGCCAGCAGGCCTGCCCGGCGAGCGCGATCACCTTTGGCAACATCAACGACGCGAACAGCGAAGTGGCGAAGCGCAAGGAGAAAGAGCGCGACTACCAGGTGCTGGCAGACCTGAACTTCCGTCCGCGCACGACGTACATGGCAGGCGTCATCAACCCCAATCCGGAGCTCGCATAAGATGGCGACCAAGTCTCCCATGCAGGACCCGAAGCTGGACCCGATGATCGACCCGCGCACGGGCGAGTACGCGGTGATTGCGCCGGGCCACAACTTCAAGAGCGTGACGCAGAAGATCGCTGGGCTGGTGCTGACCTCGAACACGCCGCTGGGCTGGTTTGGCGGGCTGGCGGTTGCGGGCGGCGTTGCGACGTTTCTGATCATTGCGCTGACGTGGCTGTTCCTGAAGGGCGTGGGCATCTGGGGTGTCACGATTCCGGGCGCGTGGGGATTCGCGATCATCAACTTTGTGTGGTGGATCGGTATCGGCCACGCGGGCACGCTGATCTCGGCGATTCTGTTGCTGTTCAAGCAGACCTGGCGGAACTCGATCAACCGCTTCGCCGAGGCGATGACGATCTTCGCGGTGGTCTGCGCGGGCATGTTCCCGCTGATCCATGTGGGGCGTCCGTGGGTTGCGTACTGGCTGTTCCCGTACCCGAACACGATGAATGTGTGGCCGCAGTTCCGCAGCCCGCTGGCCTGGGACGTGTTTGCAGTATCGACTTACGCGACTATCTCGGTGGTGTTCTGGTACATCGGCATGGTCCCCGACTTTGGCACGCTGCGCGATCGCGCGACCACGCCGGTGGCGAAGTACTTCTACGGATTGCTGTCGATGGGGTGGCGCGGCTCGACCCGGCACTGGATCCGGTATGAGACGGCGTCGCTGCTGCTGGCAGGGCTTTCAACGCCGCTGGTGCTCTCGGTGCACACGGTCATCAGCTTCGACTTCGCGGTAGCGGCAATGGCGGGCTGGCATACGACGATCTTCCCGCCGTATTTTGTTGCCGGGGCTATTTACTCGGGCTTTGCGATGGTGATCACGCTGGCGGTGCCGATCCGCAAGTTCTATCACCTGGAAGACCTGGTGACGCTGCGCCATCTGGACAATATGGCGAAGGTGATGCTGGGCACGGGATGCATCGTGGGTTACGGCTACTGCATGGAGGTCTTCATGAGCTGGTACTCGGCCAGCCATTGGGAGTTCTTCATGATGTGGAACCGGATGTTCGGACCGATGGGCTGGGCATACTGGGTGCTGATTCTGACCAATCTGGCGATTCCGTTGACCACGCTGTGGTCGCGCAAGCTGCGGGTGAATGCGCTGTTCCTGTTCCTGCTGTCGTTTGTGATCAATACCGGGATGTGGTTTGAGCGGTTTGTGATTGTGGTGACCAGCCTCTATCGCGAGTATCTGCCGAGCAGCTGGGGCACCTACCGCGCGACCCGCTGGGACTATATGACGTTCATCGGCACATGGGGGCTGTTCACGTTCCTGTTCCTGCTGTTTGTGCGCTTCCTGCCCATGATTCCGATGTCGGAGATACGGATGATGCTGCCGCAGACCAAGATTCCGCCGGACCAGGCGGATGCCGAGACTGTTGTTGAGGAGACGATCTGATGCCGCCGCGCGAGGGAATCTACGGACTGCTGGCGGAGTTCAACACTCCGGGCGAGTTGGTGCGGGCGACCGAGCAGGCGCGCGCGGAGGGCTATCGCCGCATGGAGTGCTATACGCCCTACCCGGTGGAAGAGGCCGCGGAGGCGCTGCACTTCCACAAGAACCGGGTGCCGCTGGTGTGCCTGCTGGGCGGGGTGATGGGCGTGACAACGGCGTTTTTGATGGAGACGTGGATCGCGGTGTGGTCGTATCCACTCAACATTGCGGGCAGACCGCTGTTCAGCTGGCCGGCGTTTATTATTCCCGCGTACGAGTGGACGATCCTGTTCGCCGGACTTTCGGCGGCGTTCGGGATGCTGGCGCTGAATGGGCTGCCGCAGCTCTATCATCCGCTGTTCAATGCGCCGAACTTCCGCGATGGCGCGACCACGGACAAGTTCTTTCTCTGCCTGGAAGCGCACGACCCCAAGTTCTCCATTATCGATACGCGGGCCTTTCTGGAGCAGTTCTCGCCGGTCTCTGTGGTGGAGGTGGAGCACTGATGCAGAGGCCAGGTTCAAGGTTCGAGGTTCGAGGAGAAGCAAATACGGAGGTTCTGACGCTGCGCGCCAGAATGACGCGCCGAGGGGCGCGCAGGATGCTGGCGGTGGGGGCGATGGGGGCTGCGCTGTTGCTGGCTGGATGCCGGCAGGACATGCACAACCAGCCGAAGTTCATCCCGCAGCGCGGCACCGATTTTTATGCGGACGGACGTTCGGTGCGGCCGCAGGTGGAGAACACCGTGGCGCGCGGACAGCTCCACGAGGACACGTACTTCTATACCGGGCTGATCGACGGCAAGGAAGGCGATGTGATGCCGTTTCCGGTGACGATGGAGGTGCTCGAACGCGGCCAGGAGCGGTTCAATATCTATTGCACGCCCTGCCACTCGCGGGTGGGCAATGGCGCGGGCATGATTGTGCAGCGCGGATACCGTCCGGCGGGAAACTTCCATGCGGCGCGTCTGATGGCAGCGCCTCTGGGCCATTTTTTCAATGTAATGACGCATGGCTTCGGCGCGATGCCGGACTACTCGGCGCCACTGCCGCCGCGGGACCGGTGGGCCGTAGTCGCCTACATCAAGGCGCTGCAATTGAGCCAGGCTGCGAAGCCCAGCGATGCGGCGCCGGGGGCGCAGATCGAGCCGCTTTCGGCGATTGCCGAGCGTGAGGGCCTGCCGGCGAACTTTGCGAACGACTGGGCGCTGCCACCGACCGCGGTGTACGGCACGCCGAACAACCAGGACAACGGCATTCCGGCACCGGTTGAACCGCCGAAGAACTCCACCGGGGCCGCGCAGCCTGCAGCCGGGACCAAGCAATGAACAAGCGGGAACAAGCGATGAACACGATCCATCTTCCACAAGGCCGATAACCAATGTCATCTGGACACGAACAACACGGAGAACGCGGCGGACAAGCCCAGCACGGGCTGCGGGTATTGCCGCAGTCGCTGGCGGCGCCGGAGGTGCTGGTGGCGTGGCGGATGCGCGCAATCGTCATTGCGGTTGTCTTCGCGGCGCTGAGCTTTCTGTGTTTCTCCTGGAGCGCCGAGGGGCGCAACCACCTGCTGCGCGCCTACCTGATGGGCACCATGACGTGCTTCAACTTTGGCGGCGGAGCGCTGGTGCTGTTGATGTTGCAGTATGTGACCGGCGGCAAGTGGGGGCTGTTGCTGCGGCGTCCGCTGGAGGCGATGACGCGCACGCTGCCGCTGGTGGCCCTGCTATTTATTCCCACCCTGGTGCCGGCGCTGGGCAAGCATCTTTACCAGTGGGTGCTTTTTCCGGATGCGGATTCCACCAACAACGCGCTGCTGCATCATTGGATCACCAAGGAACAAGCGCTGACGGCAAACTTCAAGCGGCCGATGCTGAACCCGTACGCGATGATCGTGGAGTACGCGGTGATCTTTGCCATCCTGCTGACCTTTGTGTTCCTGCTGAACCGGTGGTCGCTGGAGCGCGATGCCGATCCCTTGCGTGGGACGGACGTGAGTTACGAGCGCTGGCGGACGAGGTTTGAGAACCTCAGCGGCCCGGGAATACTGGTCTACGTGATTGTGCTGACGGCGGTGGCGATCATCTGGATCAAGTCGCTGGACGTGACCTGGTATTCATCTATCTGGGGACTGCAATTCCTGGTGGCGCAGGGCTATGGAGTGCTGGCGCTGAGCATTCTGAGCGTGATTCTGCTGTCGCGCTACGAGCCGATGAAGACGCTGTTGCGAGTAACCGAGCAGCACGATCTGGGCAAGTTTCTATTTGCCTTCGTGATGCTGAACATCTACCTGACATTTGCCGAGTTTCTGATCATCTGGTCGGGCAACCTGCCGGACGAGATTCCGTGGTACCTGAACCGCATTCATGGCGGATGGTGGACCATCTGCTCGCTGGATTTTGTGTGCCACTGGCTGATCCCGTTCTGCCTGCTGCTGTCGCGCGACCTGAAGCGGAACAAGCAGAGGATGATCTGGATTACCTGCTTCATGCTGTTTGCGCGCTGCGTGGACATGTTCTGGCTGATCGAGCCGAACTTCGCGGACGCGGCGGGCAATCTGCATATTGCCGGCAACATCGGCATCCTGGCGTACATCACGGTGCCTGCGGCGATGATTGCGCTGTGGGCGGCCTACTACATGACGCAGTTGATGGCGCGGCCGCTGGTGAGTACGAACGATCCACACCTGGAAGAGATTCTGGAGCCTGAACATGCACACTGAAGGTCACGACATGGGCAAGGACAGCGTGGGCGACACCAAGCCGGCCAATGTTGCGGGCAAGCTCGACCCCGAACATCCGGGTTACGAGACCACGGACGTCAATCCGACGGGCATCGTGGTGTTCCTCGGCGGGCTAGTTGGCTTTCTGGTCATCTTCTTCTTTGTCTGCTACGGCATGGGGAAGGTGATCAATAACCTGTGGGCCAAGATGGATGGGCCCGCCACGAAGTGGACGACGGCGGCGGGCATGGTTCCGGCGGGCAAGGGCAAGGACATGGAGAGCAATGCGGATATCAGGCAGCAGGAGCTCCAGCAGATCACCTCGAACTTTCCTGAGCCGCGGCTGGACATAGACGACGGGAACCAGGCCACTGCCGACCTTCATGCGCGCGAGGACCTGCTGTTGGAGCATTACAGCACGGTCGATGGAATGCCGGGAACGATCCGCATCCCGATCGAGCGCGCGATGGAGCTGGTTGCGCAGCGTGGGCTGCCGGTGGAGAGCACGGCAACGGGGCCCAGCGATTCGGTTGCGTATGCCGGCAAGCCGGAGATCCAGGCGCCCTTGACGACGGGATTTGCGCGCACCGGGTATGAGTTGACTGCGATGGAAGCGCGCGAGCAGAAGATGAATTACGGCAAAGCTGTGGCGGCGCAGGCGGAGAAGTGAAGACCAGTGGAGAACAGGCGCCAGGTAAGAAGGAACAGTAGGCGATAGGGATGATGGATTGGCGGACAATTCGGCGGACGGCGGCTGCGGGCGCGATGGGCGCGGCGCTGTGTGCGTCTGCGTTTGCGCAGGTGTCGAGCTACGGGGACAAGCAGGCGGGCGAGAACAGCGGCGACCAACTGCCGACGGTGCTGCAGAAGGTGGGCGTGGAGCAGCACCTGAACCAACTGCTGCCGCTGGATGCGCAGTTCGTCGACGACACCGGCAAGACGGTGCGGCTGGGAGATTACTTCGGCAAGCGGCCGGCTATCGTTTCGCTGGTGTATTACAACTGCCCGATGCTGTGCTCGGAGGAGATGGACGGGCTGGCCGGCGCGCTGGAGATGGTGAAGCTGACTCCGGGCAAGGACTTCGACATTGTGATCATCAGCATCGATCCGAGCGAGACGCCGGCGATTGCGGCGAAGAAGAAGGCGTTCTATGTGAAGCGCTACGGCCGGCCGGAGACGGCCAGTGGATGGCACTTCCTTACCGGGCAGCAGGCGGCCATCGACGCGGTTTCGAAGGCGGTGGGATTCGGTTATGTGCGGGTGCCGGGATCGGATGGAAAGCTGGACCAGTTTGCGCACGCGAGCGCGATTGAAGTAGCGACGACGGATGGCCATCTGGCGCAGTACTACCTGGGCGTGGAGTACTCGCCCAAGGACATTATGCTGGGGCTGATTGAGGCTTCGGGCAACAAGATCGGCTCGCCGGTGGCCAATATTTTGACGTATTGCTACCACTACGATCCGCAGACCAACAAGCATTCGCTGATCGTGGCGCGTGTCGTGCAACTTGGCGGAATGGTGACGGTGGTGAGTCTAGGCAGCTTTATGTTTGTGATGTTCCGGCGGGACATACAGCTTGGCCGGGAGCACGATTTGACCAGCAAGCGAACGGATGGGGACGACGAAGGATAACGATGGGAATTAGTCCAGTTCTATGGCAATTTCTGATTAAGTGGCTCAACAACTCCGCGTTGTTTCCGCGGGAGGCGTCGACCATTGCGCCGTACATGGACGCGCTGTATTTCTTTCTGTTGGGGATGACGATCACCGGCGTTCTGCTGGTCGCGACCATTCTGGTTACATTTTCGCTGCGCTATCGCAAGTCGGTGCATCCGGTGGCGACCCAGATTGAAGGCTCGACCCTGCTGGAGGCGACCTGGACGATCATTCCGCTGGGCATCTTCCTGATCACGTTCGTTTGGGGCGCACTGCTGTATTTCCGGATCTACAGTCCGCCGGTCAACTCCATGAACATCTACATCGTTGGCAAGCAGTGGATGTGGAAGGCGGAGCATCCGGGCGGGCAGCATGAGATCAACGCGCTGCATGTGCCCACCGGGCAGCCGATCCAGTTGACGATGATCTCGCAGGATGTGTTTCACAGCTTCTCCATTCCGGAGTTTCGCATCAAGCGCGAGGTGATTCCGGGGCGTTACAGCACGGTGTGGTTCGAGGCGACAACGCCGGGTGAGTATCACCTTTTCTGCACGCAATACTGCGGGACCAACCATTCGGCGATGATTGGCACGATCACGGTGCTGTCGCCGGCAGACTACAAGAAGTGGACCGAGG
>Ga0326727_10016618_pt1 | contig 15487 bp, 8 predicted proteins | sample MB2enrmetagenome_FD_207643 | JGI IMG/M metagenome (GOLD analysis project Ga0326727, IMG submission 207643) | Lab enriched peat soil microbial communities from McLean, Ithaca, NY, United States - MB29MY | ecosystem: Environmental > Terrestrial > Soil > Wetlands > Peat | place: USA: New York... | reverse complement strand
CGACACCAAGCCGGGGCTTCCGCCTGAGTGGCGGCAATCGCACTAGCAGAAACTACGTGCCGAATCCTTGTTCGGACGAACGCGGTCCGTGCTTTCAACCAATTGACCAACCTGTATCGCGGAGGAGATCTTCATGAAACGATTCCCTAACTGGACCTATACACTTGCGGTACTCGTCGCCCTTCTGAGCGCCAAGACTGCCAAAGCCGATCCACAGTCTTTCGCGGGGCAATGGGACGCCACCCTCACCTTGAACGGAACCGTGATCCCCTTTCGCCTGGATGTATCCGGCAAAGACGTGAATCTCACCGGAACGCTTTATAACGGCTACCTGAAGCAAACCACGACTAGTGCCAAGTTCGAGAAGGGCAAGTTGGTATTGAGCTTCGACCAATATCTCACAAGCATCGTGGCCGCTGAGGAGCACGGCAAGCTGACAGGCTCTGTGCAAGGCAGATTTGAAACCGAGCGTTATCTTGCCAACTATCCCTTTGCCGCAAGCCGGCATGTGGATACGGCCGCGGCCCCGGCGAGTGCCCCCTCCATCGAGGGCAACTGGGAAATCGAGCATGAGAGCCCCAAGGGCGAAAAGGCGTGGCGGTTTATTGTCAAGCAAAACGGCGCAGAAGTCTCTGCCGCGATTCTGCGCGTCGATGGCGACACCGGAGCGCTGACGGGAAGCTATCAAGACGGCAAATTCGTGGTGAGCCACTTCGATGGATCCCGGCCTCTCATTGCTGAAATATCTCCATCAAGCGATGGCACGTTGAGCATCCAGCTAAGAGGCTCCTATGTGCCCACCAAGCCACTGATCGCCTATCGTCCCGATGTCGCACGGAGCCGGGGATTTCCTGAACCGGCTGATTTCACCAAACACACTACCGTGCGCGATCCTAACGAACCCTTCAGCTTCAGCTTTCCCGACATCAGCGGCAAACTTGTGTCCAGCAACGACAGCCGGTTCAAGGGTAAGGCCTATCTCGCCATCGTGACGGGAACCTGGTGCCCAAACTGCCACGACGAAGCACAGTACCTCGTGCAACTCTACAACAAGTACCACGACAAGGGTCTTGAAATTGTGGCGCTCGACTTTGAAGAACCGGAGCAGCAGGAAGACCTGCACCGCGCCAAGGCTTTCATCAAAAAGTACGGCGTACCCTACACCTATCTGATCGCAGGCGCACCCGCGGAGATGTGGGAGAAGGTTCCGCAAGCGGTTAATTTGAACACATGGCCGGCTACGCTTTTCGTCGGAAAGGACGGGCTCGTCCGCAAGATTCATGCGGGCTTCGCCGCTCCCGCCAGCGGGGACTTCAATGTCGAATTGAATACGGAATTCGAAAGCGAGATTGAGCAACTCCTCGCTGAGCGGGAATCGGATCACGCTTCGGCCGATGGGCCCGCCAGGACCGGACGCTAAGGCTCCACCGTCCCTGTAGCAGTACGTGGTGGATTCCGCATTGGGCGAGGTCAACGCATCCAATGCGGAATCTCATTTTGACGCAAGCGTCCGATGGTTCTCTATCGATGCAGCGAATTCAATTCTTCCACCTTTACCGAAGGAGTCTTGCTTGGGGCTACTACAGCAGTTCTGCCAATGGCTCAACGACACCGCGCCCGCAACAGCGCTCCGCGAGTCGATCTGGATGTTTCCCATCGTTGAGACTGTGCATGTTTTGGGCATCGCATTGCTCGCCGGCACAATCGCCATTCTCGACCTTCGTCTGTTGGGGGTTCTATTCCGCGGCGAGCGTGTAACAACGGTGGGCAAACAGGTGCTGCCGCTGGTTTGGACGGGATTCGCGGTTCTCTCCATAAGCGGCGTGATGCTCTTTGCCGCTGAGGCAGCAAAGTCCTACTCCAATCCAGCGTTTCGCCTCAAACTAGCCTTGTTAGTGCTGGCGGCGCTCAATCCGCTTGTCTATTACCGCACAGTGTACAAGCGAATTGCCGAGTGGGATAGCTCACCCGCAATTCCGTTGCAAGCCAAAATCGCGGGCGGCATATCGATTACTTTATGGACTGCCATCATCGCCGCCGGACGCGCAATCGCCTATTTCAATTGAAGGGTGAGTATGAATCTGTTATCTCTATTTCATTGGCTCAGCCACTCCGCAGCCGGCCTCTATATGCAGCGTTCCTCGTGGGCCTTTGCCGTGGCCGAAACCGTTCACCTGATCGCGCTTGCCACGCTGGGCGGGACGGTGCTTGTCGTTCACCTCACCACGCTTGGGTTGATTCGCCGCGTCCCTATTGCCAAGTTGGCCACTGAACTGTTCCCCGCTACAATTGGCAGTCTCGCTGTCCTGCTCGTCACGGGCGTGCTCATGGTTTCCGAAGAGGCGCTGAAGTGCTATTACAGCCAGGGTTTCCGCGCCAAGATGCTTGCCCTCGGCCTCGCGATTGTCGTCTTCATTCCGCTTCACGCTATTCAAGCAAAGACAACTCGAGAGAGCGCCCCGTGGTGGCTAAAGGTTGGGGCTGCAGTCTCGTTGCTGCTATGGATCAGCGTTGGTTTGGCCGGACGCGCCATCGGATTCCTATAAGACTCGCAGGTTCTTTCCTGCGCCCATCTATCTTCTACTTTGCAGTCTATTCGCCATAAAGCAGCCCCCGAATCCACGTATTTGGATCCGGGGACTTGAAAATGCAACTTTCATTCCGCATCAGAAGAGAATCTTCAATGCCAACTGCGCATTGAACGGTTCCCCCGGCCCTATCCCTGGAGCGGAATTGTAGGCGCCGATGGTTTGACTGATGGAGCCAAATGCATTGGCGCCCGAGGCAAAGGTCGCACTCGGTGATCCGAGATTTGTGCGATTGAAGATGTTATAAAGCTCGACGCGGAACTGTGTTGTGATGCGTTCCGTGATGGGAGTGTTCTTGAAAACGGAGAAGTCCACGTCGCCATAGCCTGGCCCCCAAATCTGGTTGCGGCGCTGGGTCTGGGAATAGGTGCCCGGTGACGGTGCGGCAAACGCTGCCGTATTGAGCCACTGCACCTTGGTTGATACGCCTGAGGGAGTGATTCCAGATCGTGGACTCTGACCCGAGACCAGAGCGGCAAACTGCGTCTTGTCACCCGTTCCAGAGTTGTCAAGCGACCGGTTGCGAACGGTGAAAGGTTCGCCCCCATGAAAACTGATCAACGAGTTGGCTTGCCAGCCGTTCACCAAAAGGTCTGGACCATGAGCAAACTTCGGTAAGGCATAGCTGAATACGCCCGTCAGCGTGTTGCGGACATCGTAGTCACTGTTGCCGTAATTCAGCTTCAGGCCATCCACGCCAGCAATATTGTTGATCTGCGGCAGGGCATAGGTGTTGCGATACTGCGTTAACTGGTCGAGATTGTGTGCCCATGTGTAGGCAACCTGCGATGTGAGCCCGTGCCAATTCTGTGAGCGCAGAACTGCCTGCAACGAGCTGTAGTTGGAGTTCCCGTTGGAGCGCAATTCATTGATGGCCTTCCAGCCGGTAAAGGCCCGCGACGATTGAACCACTTTGCCCGAAGTGTTGAGCGCCGCGGGATTGATGTCGAACAAGGTAATCAGGTGACGGCTTTCGGAGCCCACATAGCCCACCTGGAGGATCGCCTTGCCACCCAGACTCTTTTCGAGTTGCGCATAGAAGTTGTAACTGACCGGAGTCCGGAACTGAGGAGAGACTGAAAAGCCTCCAAGGACAGAAGCGGTCGAAGCGGTGGCAAAGAAGTTTTGTCCGGAGACGATGCTCTGTGTACCGGGGTTGGAAATGGCCTGCACGGGATCTGCACCGCCTGGATTGCCTTGCACTCCGGTGGCGCCTCCGTTCCCCGGATTGTTGCTCAGGAATGGGTTGAGGTTTGGCGTGTCGTAATAAATCCCTGCACCCCCACGCAGGACCACGCCGGCAAGCTTGGCGGGCGAATAGTTGAAGCCAATCCGCGGACTGAAATCTGTCCACCGTCTGGGGCGAAGATTGCTCAAGCCACTCCCGAGGAACACAGGCTGGGCTGTTACGCTGTCAAACACCGACAGATTCTTATCGCTGTTGTAGAACGGGCCGGTGTAGTCGTAACGTACGCCGTAGTTGATCGCAAGATTGGACAGCAGGCGAAAACTGTCTTCGCCAAACAGTGCAAAAGTGTTCTCGTAGGCCCAGCGCTCCTGGTTTCCGTCTTGGATCGACGAACTGGATGACGAACCGATCAGGAAGTCGGCCAGCGCTTTGGAATTTGAATCGACAGTTGCATCGTAGGCCGTTGCACTGCTTGTACTCCATGGTCCGGTTAAGCCATTGAAGGTAATTGAGCCCAGGGAACTCAGGAAGTAGAACTCATCGATTTGTGCGTGCCGGTACTCTCCCCCTGCTCTGAGAACATGCTTGCCGAGAGTCCATGTCAGAGCGTCATCGACGTGCCCGGTCAGGTCGCCTCGGCCTTCCGGGGGCGTAAGCCCTACCTGATCGAAATTTCCTACAACAATGTTGGGAGCGCCATTGGAAAAGCGCGATCCAGTAACAAGACCAGCCAGTCCGACCTTCTGGGTATTGTTCTTGTCGTGAAAGATCTGGTTGAAGTAGCTGACACCGAACTGCAGTTGGTTCGCCACCGGGGGCCGCACCTGTGTGTTCAGCACCAGCGAGTAATTCTGATCATGCAGCGGAGCCACCTCATAGTAATCGCCGAGCGCAGAGCCCACGGGAGCCGTCTGGTTGCCCTGGCCCGCAAACCAGTGGAACGAGAGATCGTTCTTGCTGCCGATGTGATGATCGAGCTTGACCAACCAGTTGTAGCTGAACCCAAACTCATTGTCCGGCGAAAAATAGTTGTTCGTTGTCGCCGAGGAAACGGCAAGGGCTTTCGCAGGCCACAACGAGGATAATAAGGCCGCAGTGACAGGATTTGCCGTCAGATTGTGCTCTTTGAGCAGAGCACTGGCAATCGCCTGATAGCCAGAACCAGGAACGGTTCCGACGGCATCGGGATTGATGCTGAACTTCTGATATTCAAAGGCGACAAAGTAGAAAGCCCGGTTGGGCAAGATGGGACCACCCACAGTGAGGCCGCGATTCTCGCTCCGGTTCTGTGGCTTCGCAAGTCCGGCCGGCAAAAACGGATTGGTAACCGAGAGAGCTTCATTGCGGATGTACTCATAGGCCGATCCGTGAATCTGATTTGTCCCGGATTTGAGGGCAAGGTTCACTGTTCCACCGGGGTTGCGTCCACTCTCAGAGCTTGCATTGGTCTCCAGCGTGTACTCCTGAATCGCATCGATCGGCAACTCAGTTCCTGCGATGCCGGCGACTCCTCCCTGATTGACGGCTGGAATGTTATGCCAGAGATCGTTGTTGTCGGTGCCGTCGATCTGAAAGTTGACGCCGTTGCGGCGCGATCCATTTACAGCGCCGGAGGCCTGGTTTTGGTACCCTGCAAAGCCGGGTTGCAGCGCAGTAAATTGCAGGAAATCCCGCCCGGCAACCGGCGTGTCCTGGACTTGCTGATCCAGAACAGTGGACTGCGTGCTGCTCTCGGTGTCGAGTGTCAAGCCAGATGCAGTGACGTTGATCGTCGTGGTATCTTTGGCGACCGGCAAGGACGCATCGATTCCTGTGATATTGCCTGCGGTTACCTGCACATTGTGCACTACACGAAGTTCGAACCCTTGTGCAGCGATGCTGATCATGTATCGGCCAACTGGAAGATCGCGCAGGTTATATCCGCCTGCACTTGAAGAAACTACCGTATGAGTGACACCAGTCGTCTCTTCCGCAATGGTGATCCGAGCGCCTGCAATGCGGCCTCCCGTTGCATCGGTCAGCGTTCCGCCAATGCCTCCGCGAAACGTTTGCGCATTGCAGGTCGCAGCCGCAATCAGCAGCAGCATTGCAGCTGCCAGGCTCCACCAATGGTTTGCATTCTGTTTGAGTTGCGTCATAACATCTCCTCCTTGATTTTGCGAGTTAGGGGTTGTGAACGGCCGCGCACATCCATCTGCTTTCGCTGCATGGACCTCCATGGGCCGACCGCTCAGAAAACGCAAGATCCGAGTACGGCACTTACTCCACGGCGTGCGGGTCCACGTCGCGAATTGGAAGATCCCAGTGATTGGCCGTCAGTTCCCAACGCCTGTTCTCTTCTTTCTTGCGCAATTCCGCGTCGGGAAACAGGGACTTTTCCACTTCGCCACCATGCGTTGCAGAGGCGGCATCTTTGTAAGTGATTTCGATGCGGTAGTCCCAGCGCGATTCTTCACTGGTGTGGAGACCGGGGCGAAGCACCAGGTAGTTGGTCACGTAGCCCAACTCCTTTTCCTTGTCGAGTGTGGCAATCTGGTATTTCAGGAAGAGCTTCCACCACTCCTCCTGATACCCATACTTGATTCGATATACCCACTCAACGAGGTAGGGCTTGGTCGGCGTTTGCGCCTGAGTTTGCAAAGCGCCGAGCGACAATGCGGTCACGATGGGGAATAGAGCGACGAACAAAAATGCGAAGATGCGCCTTTGCATAACGAGAAACCTCCATGAATTGGATTGGGGGCAGCCCCGGGAAGGACTGCCAAGCTCATTGGATTGCAGTGCATAAGATGGCCAGAGGGCAGAATGAGCCGACTAAGCTGCGGACTCGCGCACATGAACTGCGCAAGCCGAGAAGTCAAGATGAGCAAGCTGTCTGTAGTCGGCCGCAAAGACACAAAACCCGCTTACGCAGGACGCGAAGCGGGCAGGTTGAAATACAACTCGATTAACCGATATAGGTTAAGCGCAACAGGCCGGCATCGCATGGAAAGTAGCAGCCATGCGGCAACAATGCCTATTGGAATAGAACATCATGAAAATACCGTAGCTTTAGTTCGTTGTCTTGTCAACAGTATTTCTTGAGCAGATTTGTGAATTCTTTTTGTAAGTCTCTCGGCAATTCGCAATTGGATCGGAGCGCCTGCCACAGGCACCGTCTGAACTTCTCACTCTGAACCGCCTGCCTTGTGGTGAGCTTTGTTATCGCCGCGTCCACACGACACCAAAGCAATATTTATCCACTCAGCGCAGGGCTGCGTAGAGGCTCCATGATTCAGAAACGAGCATGTATCCTTCACAGCCTGCTCAGGCGTTCACAACCCTCATCGAGATCATGGTCCCTTTTCGCAAAACAGAAGCGCAGAAGAGATTCGCCGCGCCCAGAGCGGAAGAACGCGGACCCGGCGACCGAAGCGACTCCGGTGCGCGCGAGCAGGAAACGGGCTTTTTCTGCCGCGGTCTTCCCTGGCAGATGAGGCGCTTTGGCCAGAACGTAGTAAGAACCCGCGGGGACCGAGGGCTCGAGGCCCGCACCGCGCAGAGCGCTGAGGATGCGGGTGCGCTTGGCTTCGTGATCGACGGCCAATTGAAGATAAAACTCGGGGCCCAGTTGTTCCAGCCCGGCGGCAACTGCGTGCTGCAGGGCCGAGGGCGCGCAGACGTACGTGAGGTCGTGGAAGTAAGCAATGGCGCCAAGCCAGCGAGAATCGGCGGTGACATAGCCAACACGCCAGCCCGTCACGGAAAACGTTTTGGAAAATCCGGAGAGAACGATGGTGCGCTCTTTCATGCCGGGAAGAGTGGCGGGACTGATGTGGCGTGCCGCTCCATAGACGAAGTATTCGTAGATTTCATCGGTGATCAGGAAGAGATCGTGCTCAAGAACAACCTCAGCGATGGCTTCCAGTTCGTCGCGGGAGAAGACCTTTCCGCTGGGATTGGCCGGGGTATTGAGAACGAGTGCGCGGGTGCGTGGAGTGATGGATGCGCGCAGAGCGTCTATGTCGAGAGACCAATTTGGCTCGGCCAGCGGGACGAAGACCGGGACGACGCGCATGGCCTTGAGGGTCTAAACATGATAGCCGTAAAAAGGTTCAAAGAGCAGGACTTCATCGCCGGGATTGAGCAGCGCCATGGCGGCGGCATGAAATCCACCGGTGGCTCCAGATGAGACAAGGATCTCGCGGTCGGGATCGTAGTCAAGAGCGTAGTCGCGGAACTGCTTGGCAGCAATAGCCCGGCGGAGGCGTTCAATGCCGTCCAGACGGGTATAGATGTTATGGCCGTCGCGGATGGCTTGAATCGCGGCTTGTTCGACCACGGCGGGAACCGGAGTGTCGCAGATGCCCTGGGCCAGGTTGATGCCGCCGAGGCGGTCGCACTCGACACTCATGGCGCGAATCTCCGACTGCAAGACGCCGGGAGCGAGATGGCTGAGAGCAAGCGACGAGGAGGCAGCCGGCGGGGACTTGCGTGTTTGGGATGACTGAGCAAGCGTGTTCGTCACGGGAAGTTCCTCAGGGAAGAAGTTCGATGAAACCAGCTTGGCAGTTTGCAGGGCCGCAGCACGCAATCGCGAGGCAATGGACCCACCTTTGAATCTGGAGCGCCGGGCGGGAATTGAACCCGCGAATACAGGTTTTGCAGACCTGCGCGTTGACCGCTTCGCCACCGGCGCTTTGGAACAATTGACCGTAGTCGGTAGAGACCGGCAATCGTCAACGGTTCACTCAAAATGAAAAACCCACCGCGCCTTGTGGCGGGTGGGTCGTCGGATCAGAGATTCCCGCTTTGGAATCTAGCCCAGCGCACACGCCCGCGCAGCGCAGCCTTGACAGCAGCACACACACATCGCGGAAGTGAACCAATGAGCCATCTGATCCTCTGCAAGTCGAACGCCACCCATCGGCGACTGACTTATTGTTTGTAGATTAAGTGCAAAGCCAGAACATGTCAATCCCCGTTCGATCAGGGCATAGGCGCTCTCACGGCGCGCTGCTTTTGCCCAGCAGCCAATGTTGACGCGCCGGCTGGCCGTTGTGCTACCATCGAACAAATTGAAAATCAGGATTGATCAAGTGACGATGCTCCCTACTTCTCGAATGTCTATGACCATGCGCACCCCAGGCGGTGACAGGTCAGCTTCGGCGGTTTGAGGTTCGTCTCAATCTCCATACTGACAGCCGCCTGGGGTTCCCTCTGGCGGCCTCATTGTTTCTGGATACTTATTGCCTATATACCGAGGAGATTGCATTGAGCACACAAGACCTGCAGGATTCTACAGTTGCCATCCACGGCGGCCGAGCACTGGATTCTCACGCCAGTTCGATTCTCTTTCCGCTCTATCAGACCAGCACCTTTGCGCACGATGCCGTCGGCGTCGACAAGGGCTTCAGCTATTCGCGGGTTTCCAATCCCACGGTCGACGCCCTGGAGAAAGCCCTTGGTGCACTGGAGGGAACGCCTCCGGCCGTCTGCTTTCGCACCGGCATGGCCGCCATCACTACGCTCATGCTATCGGTACTGAAAGCCGGCGACCACGCGGTGATCTCCGACGTAGTCTATGGCGGAACAATGCGCCTGTTTCGCGAGGTCCTCGACAACTTGGGAATTACCTCCACGTTTGTTGACAGCTCCGAGGCCGCAAACGTTGAGGCAGCGATCATCCCCTCAACCCGCATCGTCTTCCTTGAGACGCCCGGCAACCCAACACTGAAGCTGACAGACATCGAAGCGATCTCGCAGATTACCAAACGGCATTCGATTCTGCTCGCGGTCGATAACACCTTCCTGACTCCACTTCTTCAAAAGCCTCTCGAACTCGGTGCGGATATTTCCGTGCTTTCGACGACCAAGTATATCGACGGCCATAACGCAACAGTCGGCGGATCGCTCGCCACGCGCGATGAAAAGCTGCTGGAGCGTTTCCGTCTGATTCGCAAAACCATTGGCACGACGCAGGCTCCCTTCGAGGCGTGGCTTACGCTGCAAGGCATGAAGACTCTTCCGGCTCGCCTCCGGTTGCATTGCGAAGGAGCGTCGATCATCGCGCAATGGTTGGAGAAGCATCCGGCAGTCGAGCATGTGTACTACCCAGGGCTCGACTCATTTCCGCAAAAAGCATTGGCAGAGAAGCAGCAACGCGCTGCCGGCGGCATGATTGCATTCGAGCTGAAGGCCGGGTACGACGCGACCATTCAAGCACTGAACCACGTGCAGCTCTGTTCGCGCGCGGAAAGCCTGGGCGGGCTGGAGACGCTGATCACGCATCCCTCTTCAACCACTCACGCGGATGTTGAACCAGAGCTTCGCAAACGGCTGGGCATTACGGATGGTCTTGTCCGCCTATCGGTTGGGCTAGAAGCCCCTGAAGATATCATTGCCGACCTGGAACAAGCCTTCGCTTCCGCCGGTTGCGGCAGCGCAACGAAAGAGGATTTCCGTGAAATTCGCTAGCCGCCTTGTCCGTTTCGATTCCGCGCCCAGAGGCCGCTTTTAACCGATCTCCACTTTGATCGATCCAACCGCAACCTTCGAGCAAGAGCACACAGATTCGTTTGGAGAACCGCTCTAATACCCTGCCGCCTTGCCAAAGTGACTGCGATGATCCTGGCCGCCTTCGAATTCGCCGGTCTTGGGATCCACGGCAATGCACTCGCCGTTGGACCAGCGGCGGTCCGTAATGTTCACATCGTAGCCCATGGCGCGCAAACTCGTAACTACCTCCGGCGAGAAGCCCGGTTCCAGATAGAGTTTGTCGGGCAGATACTGGTGGTGGAAGCGTGGCGCGTCCACCGCCTGTTGAATATTCAGGCCGCCCTCGGTTGCGGACAGAAGGATATTGGCCACGGTGGTGATGATGCGCGCCCCTCCCGGAGAGCCCAGTACATAGCGGAGTTTTCCATTTTTCAGCACAATGGTGGGAGTCATGGAACTCAAAGGGCGCTTTCCTGGAGCAATCGCGTTGGCGGGCCCCTGGATCAGGCCAAACATATTGGGCGCGCCCACTTTGACAGCAAAGTCGTCCATCTCGTCGTTGAGCAGAAAGCCCAGCGAGCCAGCCGTTACATTCGAACCGAAAACACCATTCAGCGTGGTCGTAACAGAGACGGCGTTCCCCTCGCGATCAACGACGGAGTAATGCGTAGTGTCGTGCGACTCCGCGCGCAGGCCAGCGGTTTTGGGCGCCGGCGGCAGATAGCCTTCTGGCCGTTGCAGAGTGGTGCTGGAAGTGGCGGAGCCGGCGCGGATGCTGGCGCGCCACGCCGCCGCATATTTCTTGCCGATCAGTTCGGCTGTGGGAATGCGGTTATAGTCGGGGTCGCCGAGATAGTCCGACCGGTCCATGTAGGCGCGGCGATACGCCTCAGTGATCAGTTGCATCGATGCAGCCGTACGGTCGCCCAGCCGAGTCAGATCGAAACCTTCGAGAATGTTGAGCGCACTCATCAGTCCGGCCCCACCGGAGGAAGGGGGCGGTGCACTGATGACGGTGTAGTCATGGAAGCTGCCGGTGAGCGGCTTGCGTTCGACCACGCTGTATTGGGCCAGATCGTCGAGCGTGAGGAGCGCGCCACCTTTCTTCAGCTCCTCAACAATCTCATGCGCCATCGTGCCGTGATAAAAGTCATCCGGATCGGCAGCAATGCGTGCAAGAGTGCGCGCCAGTTCGGGCTGTTTGAAGGTCTCTCCCGGTTTGTAGAGATCGCCGCCACGCTGAAAGATACGCTTCGAATCGGCGAAGCCGGCGAAACTTGGCGCGGCGAGTATCTTGACTTCCTCGTCGGTTAGCACAAAGCCTTCCGCCGCGAGCTTGATGGCCGGAGCGATCACTCGCTTGAGACCCAGCTTGCCGTATTTGCGCTCGGCATAGACCAGGCCGGCCACTGAACCAGGAGTCGCAATCGAGCGGTAGCCAAGGATGCTGACGCCAGGAATGACTTGCCCCTTGTCATCCTGATACATGGCTTCAGAAGCGGCGAGAGGCGCCTTTTCGCGGAAGTCGATGAAGGTGGATTTGCCGCCGTGGGTGCGCAGGAGCAGAAAACCTCCTCCGCCCAGATTGCCCGCGGCCGGATAGACAACGGCCAGTGCAAACCCAGTAGCCACGGCGGCATCGACCGCATTGCCGCCTTCTCGCAACACTCCCAGGCCAGCGTCAGTGGCCAGGTGGTGGATGCTCACCACCATGCCGTGCCGAGCTCGCACCGGCTGCTCATCGCGATAGGGAATCTCCTTCAGCGCGCTATCTTGTGCAGCGCAAAAGGATGAGATGAATGGTGCGGCAGCGATCAAGGCTGCCAGGGCAGGAGCGATAATCCGTAGCTTCATGGTGTGGTGACAGAATAGCGCGAAAAACGCCGGGCGTTGCTATTTTTGAAAAAATGTTTCAGTGCTTGTTGTTGACTTTGAAGGCCGATCTGTGTCAGGTTAAGAGAATGAGTTCATCTAGCATGACCGTCTTCGCATCGATTTCCAGCTGTCGCTGCACAGCATGGGCGAAGAACTGTGTCTGCTGACGCTGACGCGTAACGTTCTTTCAAAAGGCCCACAGACTTCAGTCTGTGGGCCTTTTTCGTTGGACGTATTTCTTCCCTGAATCTCCCCCGAGCAGAAAACCTGAACAGCTACGGAAGACATCTTCCCCCATCCTAACCATTTCCAATGGAGGCGCCATGAACACCCTGCAAACACATCCGCTGCAAAGACTTGCCCACATTTTCCCCGGGTTGCTCTTTGCCTTCATCCTGATTGCGTCGACTTCAACTTACGCGCAGACCTTTCGCGGCGGCATCAACGGCACACTCGAAGACAAGACCGGGGCCGTGCTTTCAGACGCCAGAATCACCGCCACAGACGAAGCGACGGGCGTTGTTCACTCCACTATCACGTCTGCTGCGGGCACCTTCATCTTTCAGGATCTTCCCCTTGGCATCTACAAGATTCACGCGGAAGACACTGGCTTCCGGCCACTCGATGTGAACGGCGTGGCTGTAAGCGCGGGCACCATTCATACTTTGCCGTTGCAGTTGTCGGTTTCCGATTTGAACACTACGGTTGAGGTCTCAGCCGCTGCCATTGCACTGGATACAACGGCTACCCAGCAGGCCACAGTGCTTGCCGAACAGTCGTTGCAAGACCTTCCCTTGAATGGCCGCGACTTCAAAAAGATTGTTGGTGTCGTTCCCGGCTTTGCCGGCTATACCGGCGTTCTTGGCTCAGTCAACGGAGCGCGCACGAATCAGACGAACTGGCAGATTGACGGCACGGATAACAACGATTTGTGGGCCAACAACTCTGCCATCAACCAGAGCGGCATTGGCGGCATCGCCGGCACCGCGCTTCCCATCGATGCCATCGATCAGTTCTCACTGCAAACCCAATCAACGGCCGAAACGGGCCGCAATCCGGGCGCAATCGCCAACGTCGTAGTTAAATCTGGAAGCAACCGACTGCATGGAAGTGCGTACTACTACAACCGCAATGAAGCGCTGGCGGCGAATCCGGTGTTTGTGCCGGAAACAAAGCAGCGCTTTCAGTCCTACGGCTTCTCGCTGGGCGGTCCGATCCGCCACGACCACACCTTCTTTTTCACCTCGTTTGAGAGGCAGCAATTCGTTCTGGGCGTACTGACCACGGGCACGGAGCCTTCGGCTGCCTATCAAACCGAAGCGAAGAACCTGCTCGCGGCCAATAACATTGCGGTCAATCCACTCTCTGCCGCGCTTCTGGGGCTGTTGTGGCCTGCCTCCGCATTGACTGGCCCCGCCACCGCGAACAACTACGTTCCTCCGGCTGAAAACGGATTTGACAACAACGGAGTCATCAAACTGGATCACAGCTTCAACGACAAGAACAACATCTCCGCGCGCTGGGTTGTTGGCCAGGGCAATCAGACCGCTCCGGTGGGCTCGTATCTCAAGTCCTACTACGAGGTTGCGCCCATTCATGTGCAGAACTACTCCGTTGTTTACAACAGAGTGTTCACGCCGCGGCTGGCCAATCAGCTGCTCTTTGGCGTCAGTTCCTACAATCAGGTCTTCAGCGACTTTGACCACTCTTTCGATGTGAACAGTCTGGGCTTGATTACCGGGGCACAGAAAGGGGCGCCGGCCATCAAGATCAGCGGCTTCGATCAGACCGGCGAGACGCCTCCTGAGGGCCGCAACGACATTACTGCCCACGTAACCGATGCTCTCTCCTACAACATTGGCGCACACCAGTTCCGTCTTGGTGGCGAGTTCCGCAAGGCGCAGCTTGACGAGTTCTACTATCGCAACGGCGAGGGTACTTTCTCCTTCGACGGATCGCAGGGCAGTTACAAGATCAACCCCTATACGGATTCCAACGTAAAAGCGCTGGCGGATTATCTAGCTGGCAAAGTCGTTTCATCGAGCCTTGCTCGCGGCGATGCCGAGCGCCTGGTCTACGTCAACAGCTACAACCTCTTCGCCCAGGATGCATGGCAGCTCACCCGCCGTCTGAATCTGAACTACGGCATTCGCTACGACTACGAAGGCCCCTTGCACGATGGCAAGAACGATCTGCCCACTTTTGTGCCCAGCAAGGGCGGACTTGTGGTGCAAGGCAACGGCATCGACAGCCTCTATCCGCCGCAGCACACCAACTTTGCGCCCCGCGTCGGCTTCGCATTGCAGCCCAGAGAAAACAAGGGTCTGGTGATTCGCGGCGCCTATGGCATCTTCTTCGACGCGACATCGCTCAGCCCGTTCCTCGACAATCGTCCCGGCAATGGCGGCCCGAACGGTTTTGAAGGCAACCCCGCTGGAACCGCTCCGGTGCAGACCATTAGTCAAAACGCGTACACCTGGCAGTCCGGCACACCGCTGTTCACCGGCGGCCCGGCGAGCATCGTGGGTCTATTTTCAGTGAGCCAGAACTTTAAAACGCCAATCACCTCGAACTACTCTTTCAACATTGAGCAGGCGCTTGGTTCCAAGGCGGTCTTCTCTCTTGGCTATGTCGGCAGCCAGAGCCGCCATCAGGTGGCCACGGTGGACATCAACCAGGCCGGGCTGAATCCCGCTTCGTCCACGAATTCGGCAGTGGGCATTCTGGGCGGCAAGCCGGGATCGGTGCAGCAATCCTCGCGTCCCTACTATGCGCAATTCCCCAACTACGGAGTCATCAATCAAATCGAGAGCATCGGCAACTCCAACTACAACGCGCTGCAAGCAACCCTGCGCTCCTCTTCATGGCATGGGCTGAATTCGCAGTTCAACTACACCTGGAGCCATAACCTCGACGACGTCACTGCGTACCGCAGCAAGCTGCCGCAAAACAGCAACAACTTCGGCGCAGAATACAGCAACTCCGACTACGACACGCGCCACGCCTTCAACAGCACGATCAACTACGACGTTCCCACCTTCGCCCATGCCCCGAAGGTCCTTGCACAAGGATGGCAGTTGAACAGCCTGATCAACCTGCATGGCGGAGCTCCTTTCAACATCGTCACGTCGAGCGACCTCACCGGTACCGGTGAAGGCTATGAACGGCCCAATCTGGTAGGCAATCCCTTTGCGGTTTCCCATCGCTTTGTTCCCACGGCCACCTCGCGCTATGTGCAGTGGCTCAATTCAGCCGCCTTTGCAGCGCCCGCAGCGGGACACTTCGGCACACTGCGCCGCAACGCTTACTACGGTCCGGGGTACGCATCTGCCGATCTATCGATATTCAAGAACACACG
>Ga0326727_10016613_pt1 | contig 15493 bp, 21 predicted proteins | sample MB2enrmetagenome_FD_207643 | JGI IMG/M metagenome (GOLD analysis project Ga0326727, IMG submission 207643) | Lab enriched peat soil microbial communities from McLean, Ithaca, NY, United States - MB29MY | ecosystem: Environmental > Terrestrial > Soil > Wetlands > Peat | place: USA: New York... | reverse complement strand
CTTGGCGATGAATCGGGAGACTCCGAGGTCCTTGAGCATAACCGTGTCCCGCCGGGACTGAGACGAGCTCCACGCGCACACCGGAACTCCGGCCAGATGCTTGGCTGCCCGGATCTCACGCAAGATCTCTTCGCCAGTGTACTTGGAGAGGTTCAAGTCCATCAGGATCAAGTCCGGAATGGCCGCCGTGGCATATGGGCCCTGCCGGCGGATGAAAGTGAAGGCCTCGCCACCATCCAGCAGGTGAACCAGATCGAATCGGAAATCCTGCTGCTTCAGTGCCCGGTCGAGAAGGAAGACGTCGGAGGCATTGTCTTCGATGACCAGGATCCGGGCTGCGGGAACAACCGAAGCGTCTTTCAAGCGGAACCTCCGGCAGCTAGCCGTCGCCAGCCGCTCCTTATCATTTCACAGCCAATGGTAGCGCCGTTCACGGCGACACCTGCCTGGCCCTTACGATCCAGCGCTGGGGCGCCGGCCCAATGTAGTGGAACGGGTAACAGGTCACCAGCGTCAGCACGTTCTCGCGCGAGCGAGCGAGTACCCAGACATCGTCAGGATCGACGATGGTGAGCGACACGACGATGTACTTGAAGTTGCCCTGCAGCGTCGAGAACAGGATTTCGTCCCTGATCCTCAAATCCTTCAGCGGGCGGAAGAATGTGTCCCGGTGTCCGGCCAGGCCCACGTTGCCGGCGTGTCCCGGCAGCGCCGTGCCGGGAATGTGTCCGACCGCGCGCCGGAGAGTGGTTCTGCCGATCCCCTCGATAACCACCACCGAAAGGAGCAGACGCGGAATCTCGATTCGGCCGATCAGACCATCCGGCGCCACGACCTCCGCGGCCGGCGGCGGAGCGGCGGACTCGGTTCGCGGCGCGGCCTGGAGCGCCACGCGCCGGTCGCGCAGTAAGCGGTCCAGGTCCCGGCTCTGGCGCCTCTGGAACGTCCAGGCGTCCACCAGGGCGAATCCGCAATAGCTCAGAAGCACGATAGCGCAGGCGAACAGCGCGCGCTGGGCCCACTTCAGAGCCCGCTTGAGCGGCTCGCTCCGGAATACAACCCTCATTTGGCGCCCGCCTTGCCGGGCACTGGCTGGCCGGCGGCTATGTAGCCGGTGCGCGTGCGCACGCTCAATCCGCCGCGGCCCTTAATCCGGGCCAGCACCCGAATGGCGCGATACGCTCCGTCGCGAGCCGGGTTGATGGGAACATATCCGATGGTGTATTGATGGCGAATGTCGCGGGCGATGCGCTCGCAGATGGGCACCACTTCGGCGGGTTGCCCGGGGAGAAAGACTTCGCCGCCGGTTGCCCGCGCCAGGCGGCTAAGCACACCAGGGTTCCGGTCGGGATCTTTCTCGTCGAACAGACCGACGGTGTAGATGACGGCGCTGGATCGCCCGGCCTGTTTCATGACCTCGGCCAAGGTGTGCGTGCTGGCGTTGTCGCCGCCATCGCTGACCACGATCAGCACTCTCTTGTCCCGGCTGCCTGCCTGTAGTTCGTCTAGCGCCTTGGCAATGGCGTCGTAAAGGGCCGTCTGGCCTTCGGTGGGCCTGGACACGATCGCGGTTTCGAGTTTGGCGGCGTCATTCGTGAATCGGATGGCGCGGGGCAGCTCCAGCGTCACGGTCTCGTTGAAGTTGACGACGAACATCTCGTCGTCCCGATTGCTCGACCGCACGAAGGTCCGGGCCGCGGCGGTAACTTCCGCGATTTTCGGCCGCATGGTAGTGCTGTGGTCTACAACCAGCCCCACGGTGACCGGAACGTCTTCATGTTTGAAGAGCCGGATGGGTTGCGAAACGCCATCCTCGTAAACTGCAAAATCCGGTTCGGCCAGATCGGAGACAAAGCCACCCTGCCGGTCGGTCACGGTAGCATGCAACACCACCAGGGAGACATCCACCGAGATTTGGAAGGGTCCCGGATCGCGGTCCAGTTGCTGCTGCGCGGCCCGATACCCGGCGTGGCCCGCCAGAACAGCCAGAAAAAGGATCGGGAGAGCTATGGCTTTTCCCCCTCCACGCTCTCCCGCCTTCGACAGTCCCCAGCTCATAGCCGTTCTTTCTCAGGCGCCGTTGCGCACATGATCTGACAGTCCAGCCACGCGCGCCAACGGCGCCCCACGAGCCTGTTACATCCCCGGATGTTCGTGGACCCGGGTCCTTACCGAAGGTGCTTCTGCACCGACCGGAGAGCCCAGGCGCCGCCCAAAGCCAGCAGTCCGAACAGCGCGATCAGCGGCAACCAGCTATACGTGGCTGGGAGCACCGCTGCCGTTACCGGTGCCGGCGCGGGATCGGGCTTGAGTTCCAAAGCGGGCGGTGGGGTGACCACCACAGCGAGTTCCACCGGTTCTCCGGTGGGCTTGACCGCCATCACAGGCGCCTTCGCCAACTGCACCACCTCCGGTTCGGCGATCGTCAAAATCGGCCGCGTAACTTCCAACGGCAAATCGATCACGGTGAACAGGACCGGTGTATTGGCGGTTTTGGCCAGTTCCATGGCTCTGGCTTTCGGGTAAACGAATTCCTCGCCATAGTTTCTTCCCGGATAGAACCATGCCCTGAGCGCCTCCGGCTCACCTGCGGGCCGCTCCCGGAAGGTAATTACGGTATCGTCGGTCGCCTGGAGACGATAGTTGGGGATGGCCAGGATGGTGGCGAGAACCTGGGTCTGGTCCTCGTTGAAAATCTGGACGATATGCCGGTCGCCCAACGAGTCCAGGATCTTGAACACATAGGTGCCGGCCGGCAATACGGCCCACCCCCTGAGGTGGACTCCCGGAATCTCCACCGGTCCGCTGAAGGTCACCACGGTCTTCCTGTTCCACTCATCCGCCCTTGCGGCTGGTGAAAATGCCGCGCCCACTAGCGCCAGGCAAAACACGGTCGTCGTTGCTGCTTTCAGAATGCTCATCTGCTTCTTCTCCTTTTGCTTCACAAATGTGGGCGCCCAGATCTTTCCCGTGCGGGGCGCCATGCCTGCCGACTTCGCCGGCTGGTCGCACGCGAGGCTGACAGAAGCACTCCGAGGTCCATCGGCGCGCAGTGCGCGGCAAGCGCGTCTGCCGTCCGCTTCCAGGGCTGTACTTGCCGCACCTTGAAGGATACTGGGCGGAGCGTAAAGGGCGGCGAAATCGACAAGCCGGTCTTGCCCTTGAGCTATCGGCTGATGCAGGAATTGCCGCACGAAATGCAGGATCTGCCACGAATCCCGCCCCCAAAAAGAAAAACCGCATCGCAGAAGCTCATTGACGATCAAGAGCTTCCGCGATGCGGCTCGCCCGGGTGCGGGCTGGGATCCGGCCTCGGACCGTCCGGAGTCATACGCTGACCCGATCCCGGCGATGTCCGCTTCCTATCATTTCCATCGCCGGGAGCGCCGGACGGATACCGCAATCGCGATCCCCGGAGAGACTAACTAGAAGCGGGTTGCGGCGTGGTTTTCTCTCTCGAACTTCGTCTGCGCGTGTGACCATTCGTCGGCCTGCTTCTCGGCCACCGCCTTCGCCACTCCATACCGCTCCTGAATTCGTCCGACTAACTGGTCCTTTTTGCCCGCGATGGTTTCCCAGTCGTTGTCGGTCAGTTTTCCCCAACGCTCGCGGGCAGAGCCGGTGAACTGCTTCCACTTGCCTTCGATTTGGTCCCAATTCATGTTGTCTCCTTAAGTACCCTCCGGTTTTCCGGCCAACCTGGCTATGGCACGTTTGCCGCCGTTTGGATGCATGCGGAATGTGCATATCGAGAGGCAGATTCTGCACCGGCCGGCGCCGTCGCGCCTCGAATCCGGGCACCAGCGCGGCTGGGGCACTTGGCCCGACTCGTGCACTGACAGATATTCGGCAGTTCCAAAAAGGAGGAACGCGAAATGGCAAAAAATACATCGGTGCTGGGGATCTATCCGGATCGCACAACCGTTTCGGATGCTATCAACGTCCTGCACAAGGCAGGGTATCGGGCGACGGACATCTCGGTCCTTTCTTCCGACAACCCGGGCTCGAAGGACTTCGCACATGAGCAACACTCCAGGGCGCTGGAGGCTGCGGCGGTGGGCGCGGGGGCGGCCGCGGTCATCGGCGCCGCGCTCGCCTGGTTCGTGTCCGTTCAAACTGTGACCCTTCCGGGTTCCGCGGCCCTCGTCGCGGCTGGACCGGGTCTGGCCGCTCTGGCCGGCGCCGGCGCCGCCGGGGCGGTGGGTTGGGTCGCGGGATTGCTGGCGGGCTTGAGCCAAACCGAATACGTGGCCAAGCGCTACGCGGGCAGAATCCGGCGCGGGGGCATTCTCGTGTCCGTTCACTGCGATAGTCCGGAGTGGTGTGCCCGGGCGAAGAAGACCCTGGAAGATACCGGCGCGCGGAGTATCTCCTCCGCAACGGAGACTTCCGCCGACTTCGGGACCACGGATAAGCCAACGGAGCGTGCGCCCGCGGCCGACACAAATGGTGACGAGCCGCATGCCAGGCAAACGGTGGAAGCCGGCGCTCGCAAGACCAGGAAGTAGGAGGACAGGCCATGATTGCCTACGTGGGGAACATTCAGAAACAGACGCTGGAGAACTCGTGCTTTCGTCGCGTGTTATTCACCGGGAAGCATGCCCAGCTTGTGGTGATGTGTCTGGAGCCGGGGGAAGACATCGGCGACGAGGTGCACCAGAACGTCGACCAGTTCTTCCGCATCGAACACGGGGAAGCCAGATTCGTCTTCAACGAGGGGCAAGACCACGCTGTACGGGCAGGCGGTGTGGTCGTGGTTCCGGCGGGCACCTATCATAATGTGATCAACACGTCGATTACGGCGCCGCTGAAACTGTCCACGCTCTACGCTCCGCCCAACCACCCGGAAGGGACGGTGCACAAGACCAAAGCCGAGGCGGAGGCAGCCGAGGTGCTGGAACATAGTTAATGCGGACTGGCCGTCCGCATGCATGCCCGATTACGTACTTAAGGGAGAGGATTATTATGCAATTCGTTCGAGCTACCAGTGCCGCCGCCCTGTTCCTGCTATTCGGGACGATAGTCCCCGCCCAGCAGAAGGAAGAACGGGGCGCGGCGCCTGCACAACAGCAGCACGCCCAACCGGCTCAGCCGCAGCAGCGGGCGCAGCCGCAAGCACAGCAACAACACGCCCAACCGGCCCAGCAACCGCAGCGGGCCCAACAGGCTCAGCCACAACGGGCGGCGCAGCCGCAGGCACAGCAGCAGCACGTCCAACCGGCTAAACAACCCCAACAGGCTCAGCCACAGCGGGCGCAACCGGCCCAGCAACCGCAGCGCGCTCAACAGGCTCAGCCACAACGGGCGCAACCGCAGGCACAGCAGCAGCACGCGCAACCCGCGCAGCGACCGCAGCAACAGGCTCAGCAGGCTCAGCCGCAACGGGCGCAGCCGCAGGCACAGCAACAGCACGCGCAGCCGGCCCAGCAACCGCAGCAGCGCGCCCAACAGCCTCAGCCCCAGCGGGCGCAGCCGCAAGCTCAGCAGCAGCGGCCTCAGCAGCAGGCACAAGCTTCCCAGCAAGCCAGGCAGCAACCGCAGCCCCAGCGCACCGAGAAACAGGCAGTCGCCTGGCAACAGCAGCGGGGATGGGCGCCGAAGGGCGCCTGGCAGGGGCACAGCACATTTCAGCAGGATCGCGCTCAACACTGGGCAAGCGATCATCGCACCTGGGCGCAACGCGGAGGATATGGCGGCTACTACATTCCTCAGGACCGCTTCAATCTCTCGTTCGGGAACCAGCACTGGTTCCGGATGGTCCCCACGATCTACCTGGGGTATCCGCGCTTCTCGTACGGCGGCTTCTCCTTTTTGCTCGTAGATCCCTACCCGGAATCCTGGGCGGAGAACTGGTACTCCACCGATGACGTTTACATCGGCTATGACAACGGCTACTACCTGTACGACCGCAGGTATCCCGGCGTCGGACTTGCCATCACCGTCGACCTGTAGCTGACGAATGCTTGGGAGCCAAAGGGAACGGCACCGCAGCGGACGCGTCGGCTGGCTGCGCGCCGCGGTACTGGGCGCCAACGACGGTATCCTCTCGACGGCGAGCCTGGTGCTCGGCGTCGCCGCCGCGCATGCGACTCATCGCGACGTGCTGGTCGCGGGGATCTCCGGTCTGGTCGCCGGGGCGATGGCGATGGCGGCGGGTGAGTACGTTTCGGTGCACTCCCAGGCGGACACCGAACGGGCCGACATCGAGCTGGAACGGGCGGAACTTAGCGCGGACGACGAGGGCGAGCGCCGGGAACTGATGGCGATCTACGTCGCTCGCGGGCTGGATCCCACGCTCGCCGAGCGGGTTGCCGCACAACTGATGGCCCATGACGCCCTGGGTGCGCACGCCCGCGACGAGCTCGGCATCGTCGCGGCTTTCCGTGCGCGCCCGATTCAGGCTGCCTTGGCGTCGGCCGCCAGCTTCGTCGCCGGAGCGGCGATGCCTCTCGCGGTCACAGCCGTAGCGCCGCAGACCGGTCTGATCGCGGTTGTCTCCGGAAGTTCCTTGCTGTTCCTGGCGCTTCTGGGAGGGTTGGCGGCGCGCGCCGGGGGCGCAGGTGTGGCGCGGGGCGCGATGCGCGTCACGTTCTGGGGCGCGCTGGCCATGGCTGCGACCGCCGGCGTTGGGGCACTGTTCGGAGCCGTCACAACTGGGATTTGAGGTCCCGCGAAGAGTCTCCTACGCACCGGCGGGCCGGGAGAATCTGCAGCAACTGCCGGGCTGAGTGCAGATTCTGCACCTTGCGCCACGGAACGCCCCGGTTCGGCGCCTCCGGTTGGCCCGCGGCCCCGATGCAACTCGACTCGCGGCTTTGGACTTGCACTTGCACTCACATGTCGCTAAGGAGAAATAAGATGCTCTGGACGATCTGTGTAGTTCTTCTGGTTCTGTGGGCGCTGGGACTTGCAACCTCCTACACCGCCGGCGGGTTGATTCACATCCTGTTAGCCGTTGCGCTGGTAGTATTCGTAATCCGGCTGCTTCAGGGACGCAGGATTGCATAGGCGCAGCCCGGCGACTGGGCAGTGGATTGCTACTTGAAGCTTCAGGAGAGTAAACAAAATGCCTTTGATAAACATCGTTGTCGCGTTGATCGTGGTCGGCGTCGCCTTGTGGCTGATTAACAACTTCATCCCCATGGCCAACAGTATCAAGACGATCCTAAATGTAGTGGTCGTCATTGTTGTCGCTATCTGGGTTCTGCGGGCGTTCGGCATGTGGGGGCACATCACCAGTTACAGGTTCGTGAACTGAGCCGGTGCGGTTTCCCAATGACAATTCTCAGCGCAGTCTTGCTCTGTGCGGTTCCGGTTGCCGGCATGGCTCAATCCGCGGATTCGTTCAATGTCGAGAGCAAGCTGCGCTTTCATGCCGAGGCCGTGTATAGCTCGTGGTCGATGGCGGAATCCGCTGCATACGCGGGAATCCTGCAGGATCTTGACACCCCGAAAGAGTGGGGACAGGGCGGCGGCGCCTACGGCAAGCGGCTTGCCTCTACGGTCGCTTCCTCCGGGATTCATTCCATTCTGGCTTTTGGCCTGGATTCGACGCTGCACCAGGACCCGCGATACTTCCGGTCGCTCGACACGGGATTCTGGCGCAGAACGGCCCATGCGTTCCGTGGAACCATACTGACGCGCACCGACCGCGGCGGCGAGACACTCTCGACGTGGCGTCTGGGTAGCGACTACGGCGCTGCCTTTCTTTCGAACCAGTGGTATCCGGCCCGGCTCAATACGGCGCGCCTGGGCGCGATGGAGGGATCTCTGCACCTCGCGTTCGATTTCGTCAGCAATCTCGGGAGCGAGTTCTGGCCGGATGTCAAGCGGAAGATCTTGCGCCGGGAGCCCTGATTGGCGCCCGGCCGGCGCCGGAAAAGGTTGACCATGAGTCTGCACATCGAAGAGCGCGAGAGCGAAGGCATCGTCATTCTCGACCTGAAGGGCCCGCTCACTCTGGGTCATGGAGATCTGGAACTGCGCGACAGGCTACCCGCCCTGCACCAGTCCGGCAAGGTCAATATCATACTGAACCTCAAAGACGTCACCGAAATCGACAGCACTGGATTGGGAACCCTGGTATTCGGCCTCGCCCGGCTGCGTAAGTCCGGTGGAAGGCTGGCGCTGGTAAACCTCAACCGGTCGCACCTGGAACTCTTCCTGCTGACCAAGCTGGCTATCGCCTTCGAGCTTTTCGACGACGAGCAGGAAGCCATCGACAGTTTCTTCCCCGATCGGGAGATGAAGCACTTCGACGTCCTCGACTTCGTTCAGCACGAAGGCGATCGGCATTCGAGCTCCGGCGCGCCCTCCAAGGCGGCCTGCTAAAATGAATGGAATGCCCCGCCTGCCTGCGGTTCCGGGCCGGATACTCATCGTCGACGATGAGGAGCGGCAGCGCAGCGCCTTGGCTGGCATGCTGTCCGATGGCAACTTCGAGACGCAGGCCGCCTCCGACGGGCGGGAAGCGCTGGAACGGCTGAGTACCTTCGACGCGGACGTCATCGTTTCGGATCTGGTCATGCCGCGCATGGACGGCTTCGAACTTCTCCGGCATTTGAAAGAACGCGGCGACCGCACTCCGGCGATCGTGCTTACCGGCTTCGGCAGCATGGAAAAGGCGCTTTCCGCGGTTCATGACCTCAAGGCGTTCTGGTTCCTCGAGAAACCGGTGGAACCGCGCGCCTTCAAGACTCTTCTGGACCGCGCGATTCGCCATAAGAGAAGTCTGCAGAAAACCGAGGAACTTAGGCGCGACCTGAGCCTTCGCGGCGTACTCGGCGACCTGGTGGGAGTGTCCCCGGCGATGCAGCAGATCTTCTCGGTTATCCGGCAGGTTGCTCCCACTTCGGCGCCCGTGTTGATCTGTGGAGAGAGCGGCACGGGAAAGGAACTGGTTGCACGGGAAATCCATAGGTGCAGCCCCCGAGGCGATCGGCCTTTTGTGGCGGTCAATGCAGCGGCCTTACCCGAGACTCTGATTGAGAGCGAGTTATTCGGCCACGAGAAAGGCGCGTTTACGGGGGCCATGGACCGCTCGGCCGGCTGCTTTGAGCAGGCTCATGGCGGCACTCTGTTTCTCGACGAGATCGGCGAGATGCCTCAATCCACGCAGCCAAAGCTCCTGCGGGTTATCGAGGACTTGCGGGTGCGGCGGCTTGGCGGCAAGCAGGAAATCCCAGTGGACGCCCGGATACTGGCGGCAACCAGCCAGGACCTCGCAACGCATTTGCGGGAAGAACTGTACTACCGGTTGAGTGTGTTCCAGATCGTAGTTCCGCCGCTGCGCGAACATAAGGAAGATATCCCGCCGATCGCCGATTGTATGCTGCAGACGCTGAACGGGAAACACGGCACGCGCATTACAGGGGTCGATGCCGAGGTGCTGGAGCTGTTTCACCGGTATGATTGGCCTGGTAATGTGCGGGAACTGCGCAATGTTCTGGAGCGAGCCGTCATCATGGCAGGCGAGGGTTCTATCCGGCTGAGGGATCTTCCTTCTCCCGCGCTCGGCGTCAGCTCCGGCCCATATGGCCGGCTGCCTGTCCGAGAGGGTCGAATGGACCTTCAACCCGGCAAGCCGCTCATGGAACTCGAGGCGGCCTACATCCAGTTGACGCTCGAACACGTAGCCGGCAATCGCAAACGCGCCGCGGAGATGTTGGGGATCAGCCTGCGGACGCTGCAGAACCGGATCGCCGAACTGCGCGACGAGCGAAAGGCGATGGGGTCCTGATCCGGTACGTGTCACCGCTGGTCGCGGCCTGGTTCGAGTCACGAATGGGCGGAGAAGCAAAACCACCGGGGACGAACGCGTCTCGCGACGCCTGCACATTCTCATGGTTTCCGCTCGGGGCTTTCGCGCGCATGTCCCGGCAGGCATCGAGCGATTGGATTGACGACAATGCTCCGCGCCTCGGCGCCGCCGTCGCGTTTTATATCCTGCTGTCGCTCGCTCCCGTCATTGTGATAGCCGTCGCTTTGTCCGCCGTTGTTTATGGGCAAGCGGCTGCCGAAGGCCGGCTCGCATCGGAACTCGGAGGGGTGGCCGGCCCCGAAGTGGCGCGGACAATTCAGGAAATCGTCAAAGGCAGCCATCAACCTCGTATAGGCCTGATTGCGACTTTGCTCGGCCTGGCGTTCCTGGCATTCGGCGCCTCTTCCGTCTTCGTGGAACTGCGCGACGACCTCAATACCATCTGGCACGTTTCGCTTCCCCCCTATCGAAACAACGCCGCCACGGTCATTCGGCTGATCCGGGAGCGCTTCTATTCGTTTGGGACGGTGCTGGGAACCGGTTTTCTGCTGCTGGTTTCCCTGGTATTGAACTCCTGGATGGCGGCGATGCGGCTCTCGGTGCCGCAGGCTGCCACCTGGATAATCTCGTACCTGTTAATAGCGGTGCTGTTTGCCGCCCTGTATAGAATCGTTCCCGACGTCGAATTGAAATGGAACGACGTGGCCCTCGGAGCCGCGATCACGTCCCTGCTTTTCATGATCGGCAAGGAGTTCATGGGGCTGTACTTCGCGCACGCGAGCTTCGGGTCAACTTACAGTGCCGCCGGCTCGCCGATTGTCGTGCTCCTGTGGGTGTACTATTCGGCGCAACTATTCTTTTGGGGAGCCGAGTTCACCAAGGTGTACACCAAGACCGCCGGGTCCCAGCGCGGCCGCGAGTCTTGACGGCGTGCGGGCCGGCGTTGTGGCCACACGATTGCTACAGTCCGGAAAGACCTCCTGCTGCACAAGTAACCTGAACTGGGCCGCGAGAGAGCCGAAAAGCTATGCGACTCTACCTGGTGAATCCGGACAACCCAGTCGTCAGCCTGAACAAGGTTCACTGGAACCGTCTGAACGCATATCGAGTCTGGAAGCCGCTCGGGCTTCTCGTGTTGGCAGGGCTGACGCCGGCGGATTGGGAGGTGACCCTGCTCGATGAAAACCTGGGCCATCCCGATTACGAACGTCTGCCCAAACCCGATCTCGTCGGTGTTACTGCATTCACGTCCCAGGCGCCGCGGGCTTACGAAATTGCCGAAATGTACCGCGCGATGGGGGTACCCGTGGTGATGGGAGGCATTCATGCTACGTTCTGTCGCGATGAGGCGCTGCGTCATGCGAATTCGGTGGTCACAGGCGAGGCGGAATCGGTCTGGGGGCGGGTGCTGGCGGATGCGCGCAACCATGCCCTGCGCAGGGTGTACGAGGGCGGCATCAGCGCCATGGACACTATCCCGCCCGCCCGCCACGACCTGCTCCGCGGACGGTACTACTTCGGCTCGGTGCAAACCACGCGCGGCTGTCCGCTGAATTGCACCTTCTGTAGCGTCACCGCGTTCAATGGGGGCACATTCCGGCACCGGCCCGTCGCCGATGTCATTCGAGAACTGCGGCTGATCCGGGAAAAGGTGATCCTTTTCGTGGACGACAACCTGATCGGTACGCGTCCCGACCATCTCGAATATTCCAAGGATCTCCTCCGCGCGATGATTCGGGAGAAGCTGACGCGGCCTTGGATCTGCCAGGCGACCCTCAACTTCGCCGATGATGACGAGTTGCTCGATCTCGCCTCGCGTTCAGGGTGCCAAGGCGTATTCATCGGGTTCGAATCCCCCACCGTGGAAGGGCTTATGGCGGTGGGTAAGAAGTTCAACCTCCGGAAGGGGAGAGACTTCCGGTCGTCCGTCCGCCGGATACAGCGACACGGCATATGTGTCGTGGGCTCTTTCATCATAGGGATCGACACGGACCAGCGGGGGATTGGCGAGGAAATCGCGCGTGCCGCCAGGGAGTACGGCCTCGACGCCGCCAACGTTCTGATCCTCACCCCGCTTCCCGGAACCAAGCTATACGCTCAAATGGAACGCGATGGCAGGATCCAGTCGACCGATTACCCGCAAGATTGGCGGTATTACACGCTGACTTGTCCGGTGGCCAACTTCACGCACCTTACCTGGGCGGAGGTGGCGGAGGAGGTAAACCGGTTCAACGACCGGTTTTACGCTTATCCCCAGATCCTTCAGCGGATGTTCCATCTCGTCGGAAACACCCGCAGTATCAGAACCTTTTTTGTTGCCCTGGTTGGCAACCTGAGCTATCGATCGAACCATTTTCTTGACAGGCGGACTTCCGCCGGCCGAGTTCAGTCTTCAAGTTCGATCGAGGCCACCGGAGCGGGAGCGGTTAACGCCGCGTTGCCCCTCCCGGATACTCCGTTTGCTCTTACCGGGCAGCCGGGCGGGACATCGTGAACGAGCCCGGTCGAATGGCCGGGGAAGAAGTCACCTTGCCGTGTTACTTCGCCTTCCCACAACTGCTCGATACCTGTTCGATGCCCGTCACTGTGAACACGCCCTTCTGCCCGGAAGACCTGGTGCCGCTGACTTGCACCTTGCGGCCGACGTACTTGGCAAACACCTCCCTGTCCGACCCTGCGGATTGCAGGCCGGCGATCTTCTGCATCTGATCGTCGAGCAGTACGTACTGCCCATTCTGTTCGTCGATGCAGCCGGTCAGAGACTGTCGCGCCTCGGAGGCGGTCTGACTCGCTGGCCGGTCCTGGGCCGGTTTGCTTCCGGCTTGCGGCGCCAAGCCTATAAGAATCCCCAGCACTACCATTTGCAACTTCATCGGTGCTCCTTGCCTGACGGAAAGCTCCCGCCGGCAGAACCGCCGTCAGGTGCGTCCGGATGCTTTTCCGCACGAGTGCGCCGCTCGGCTTAAGGCGGATCCGGCGAGAAAGCCGATCGCGCCGGCGACCACCAGAGAGCCCGTCAGATGCTTGCGGCCAAATCGGCGCAAGCCTGTTAGTGCGTCTCTCACGTCATGATCCTCGATGTAGGATGCCGTAGCATCCAGTCGATCCGCAGTGCCGGTGGCAAGGTCGTCGATTGCCTCGGAGCTTTGGCGCCCCGTCTTGCGAACGCAGGAGGCAGCCGCATGGAGCGCGCCGCCTGTCTCCTCTCGCGCCTCATCCAGCTTTCTGCCGGCGGACCGGCCCATCTCCTCGATCGAGTCTTGGGCATCTTTGCGAAGATCCGATGCCGTTTCCATGATTGTCCTTGAAGTAGCCAAAATGCACCTCCAGAGTCTGGGATTAGTTCGCGCGTACGTGCCGCGACGGGAAGTGCAGATGCACGTTTGAGCCCACTACGATCGGGCGGCGACGTGCGGGGCCGCCGGATTGGCCAATCGCGTGCTTGATGTCCGCCTCGGAGCACATGAAGAACATGAAGACACTCATTGGTCTATCAGTTGTGATTTGCGTGGCTGCCTTTGCGCAGCGCGGTGGGGAGTCACGCGGAGGCGGTGGGGCGCCGCAAGGAGGCGGTCACGCCGCAGTTGGGGGTGGACACATTCCCGCTCACGGTCCCGCTCCCGCGAAGGCCGCCAAGCCTGCGCGGGCCCCTGCCCAGGCAGCGCAGCCGGCGACCGAGAACCACGTGAAAGTGGACAAGCAAGGCCATCCGGACGTTCCGCATGTAGACGCCAGGAACGACAAGTGGGTGGGACATGAGAGTGGCCCGAACGATGCGCATTACCACCTCGCGCAGCCGTGGGCACACGGGCATTTCAGCGGCGGTTTTGGACCGCAACATGTCTTCGTGCTGGCGGGAGGAAACCGCGAACGCTTCTGGTTTGGCAGTTTTTACTGGGACGTCGCCGCGTTCGATTACAACATCGTCGCAGACTGGAACTGGTCTGGCGATCAGATCGTGATCTACGAGGATCCCGACCACGTTGGCTGGTATCTCGCCTACAACCCCCGTTTGGGTACTTACGCTCACGTTGAATACCTGGGAGGCTGACCCGCGTTGCAGGATGTTTTCGACACGCAGCAATTTCCGCACTTCCATGTGCAGTTTCTGCACTCGGCGCCAGGAACGATATGCCCGATAGCTCAAGCACGACGGCACAAACGCTCATCGAACCCCGAGAGCCGGTGGCAGTTCCGTTCCCTCGCGCCCCTGCCCTCGCCCCACCCCCAGCAACGGGCGCTCCATCTGGAAGGCCCAAGGCTTCCCGCCGGCGCCGCCGCTGGCTGTGGATGTCGATAGCCGCGCTCCTCGTGCTGGGTGTCGGTGGGTATGTGTGGTCGAGGGTTGCCGCTGCCAAGGCCGCCAGCGCCGCCAAAGCCGCCGCCGCCAAAGGGCCGCCGCCCATACCAGTGGTGGCCGCATTCGCCCGCAAGGGGGACATCGGCGTCTATTACTCGGGCCTCGGCGCAGTTACGCCTCTCGCCACCGTCACCGTCAGAAGCCGGGTCGACGGGCAGCTAATGAACGTTCGCTATCGTGAGGGCGACACCGTTCAGAAGGGCGATCTGCTGGCGGAGATTGACGACGGGCCCTATCAGGCGGCACTGACACAAGCTGAAGGGCAACTGATCCGGGACCAGGCATCCCTGGACAACGCGCGCATCGACCTGGTGCGCTATCAGCAGTTGGTTCCGCTAAGAGCCGCCCCGGAGCAACAGCTTGCCACGCAGCAAGCCACCGTGCATCAGGAAGAGGGCGTGGTGAAACTGGATGAGGGTCAAATCAAAAGCGCCCAGGTCAACCTTGCCTATTGCAGGATCGCGGCGCCGGTCAGCGGGCGCATCGGGCTGCGCCTGGTAGACCCCGGGAACATCGTTCTGGCTTCCGACGCCACCGGATTGGTGGTCATCACGCAGATGAACCCGATTAGCGCCATCTTTACGATCTCCGAAGATCAGCTACAGGCCGTGCTCAAGAAGATGGCCGCCGGGCAAACGCTCGAAGTGGATGCCTACAGCCGCGATTCCAACACCAAGCTTGCGCAAGGGTGGTTGACCACGCTCGATAATCAGATCGATCCCACCACCGGCACGCTCAAATTGAGAGCGACATTCGCGAACTCGAGCGGCACGCTGTTCCCCAACCAGTTCGTAAACGCGAGATTGCTGGTGCAGGAAAAGCGCGGAGTCACCCTGGCGCCAACCGCCGCGGTACAACGCAACTCTCAAGCCACCTATGTCTACGTCGTGAAACCGGACTCCACGGTGACCGTGCGTCCAATTACCATCGGCACTACCGAAGGCAACGACTCTGAAGTCACCTCGGGGCTGGTGCCGGGAGACGTGTTGGTCATGACTGGCGTCGACAAACTTCAGGAAGGAACCAAGGTTACCGCCCAGATCCCCGCAGCGGCCCCTTCGGCAGGCCAGCCGGCAAGCCCTCCGGCCAAAACCGCCCGCACGGTCCAGAAGGGGACTTAGATGAATCCGCTTCGTATCCTGCCGGTTGCGGCGCTCGTTGCCCTGGTGCTGATATCGGCCGGATGCATGGTCGGACCCCACTACAAGCAGCCTTCGGTCGCAGTACCGCCGGCATTCAAGGAGCAGCCGCCCGTGAATTTCAAGCAGGCCGAGGCGGCCGGGTGGAAGCAATCGCAGCCTGGCGACGCGTACTCCAAAGGCCGATGGTGGGAACTGTACAACGATGCGGCCTTGAATGCGCTGGAAGAACAG
>Ga0326727_10016612_pt1 | contig 15493 bp, 13 predicted proteins | sample MB2enrmetagenome_FD_207643 | JGI IMG/M metagenome (GOLD analysis project Ga0326727, IMG submission 207643) | Lab enriched peat soil microbial communities from McLean, Ithaca, NY, United States - MB29MY | ecosystem: Environmental > Terrestrial > Soil > Wetlands > Peat | place: USA: New York... | reverse complement strand
CACAACCTGGTCTTCGCAGATCTGTAGGTTACCTTCCCACCCTCGTAGATGTAGATTGCCTTGCGGCAATTGCACCGCCTCCACTGGGGGTTGCCCTGCTTGGGACAATCAGTGGAGTGTCGGGTGATCACTGCAATCGACGAGGTGGCGACCGCTTCCTTTGCCATGGTGGGCAGTTTAAACTTTTCAGCAAATTTTCAGCAAAATGCCAAAAACTGGGTTTTGGAGCCAGCGCGAGAAGTGGCACGAATCTCTTATGTCGCACATTTATAACGGCTTATCCTGGGCGCCAACGGCATCACGGAAGACTACCCCATCATGCGCCACATGATGAACCTGGAATCGGTGAAGACCTACGAGGGCACCCACGACATCCACACCCTGGTCCTCGGCCAGCACATCACCGGCATCGCCGCGTACTGACCTCGCTTTCCGGTCAGATCGATGCCGTCCCGAAACCGGAAACCTCGGACAAAAGCGCACGCAGAGGGGTGCTTTGCGCCCGAAGTCGGAGGCTTGTCGTTGTCGAGGCGCAACGCGTCGTGCACAGAAGGCGTATGAAGCCCGCCGAGCATTGTGACAAGGGAGACGGAAACGGGCGCGACTCTGCCGAACCACCTGGCGGTGGCCTTGCGTTTACGTCCGGTCTTCCGCGCCGCTAGGCTGCGTTGTGGGCGGCGGCGTCCCGCAAACGGATGACTGCATCCGCCTGGGGACCTTTCTGGCCTTGGACGATGTCGAACTCCACGTCATCGCCCTCTTTCAGCGTTTTGTATCCGTCCAACTGAATTGCGGAGTAGTGAACGAATACGTCCGGCCCGTCTTCGCGACCGATGAATCCGTAGCCCTTGGCGTTGTTGAACCACTTGACTTTGCCTTTGTGCTGAGCCACAGGCTCCTACTTTCTTGCACCGTGCATGGGGAGTGCGGTGAGTCAATGAACTGGGGATACCCACCGGTACAAGGTATGACGTTAAAAATCGGCGAAAGGTTGATTGGACCTTTCCAGATAAATTTCACAAACTAAGACGGAGCCGGCGGGTGTCGCCGGCTCCGCATGGAACTTGTTGATTCGATGAGACCGAAAGCGCGCAGGCGGTTACTTGCTGCGTTTTCCCTCTACCTGGCGGGCATAGAGGAGCACGCTGGTGAGCGTCTTGCCGTCGATAATCGCGCCCTTGCGGATCATCTTGATCGCCTCGGACAGCTTGACCAGGCGGAGTTCGATCTTCTCGTCGTCCTCCGGACGGGCATCGCCCGCCACCAGGCCCTCGGCCACAAAAACCTTCATGGATTCGCCCAGAAAGCCAGGGCTGGCATAGTACTCGACCAGCGGCTTCCATTTCTTTGCCTGGTAGCCGGTCTCCTCCTCTAACTCGCGCTTGGCGCCGGCCAGCGCGTCTTCTCCTTCATCGAGCTTGCCGGCGGGAAGCTCCCACATGAATTGATTGGCGGCATGGCGGTACTGGCGCTCGACCACAATCCAGGGGTCGCGCTTGTTCTTGGTGTTGTCCAGAGCCAGGATGACCACGCTGCCGTTGTGACGGATGATGTCGCGCGTCACTTCCTCGGTCCCCGGTTCGATCAACCGGTCGCGCTCGATGCGAAACAGCGGGCCCTCGAACACGACTTCGGAGGCGAGCACCTGGGCCTTCTCTTCAACCTTGGGCTTCGGGGCCTTGGGAGCCTTCTTCGCCTTGGGCTTCAGAGCTTTTGCCGCCTTGGGGCTGGTGGCTTTCTTGTTCTTGATCTCGGGTTTGGGAGTCTCGGTCTTCTTTGGCTTGACGGCCTTTGCTATTTTGGGCTTGGCCGCTTTCGCGGCCTTCTTTTTCTGGGGCATTTCCTGTCTCTCTCCTCAAAGCACAATCAACAGAAGTATACGCACAGTTGCGAATTGAGATTGGGAGAAGACCTAGTCGTGCATCGATTCGGCCCGGCGTGGCATCCTTAACACAGCCGCATTCCATTTGCGCGCGCAATTGAACGCCCGCCACACTACGAGATTGCCAAGAGAATGAGTTGTTGACCACAGACTGTCATCCCATCACCGTGGCGCCGGGCTTGCACCGGCTGTTTCTGGACTACTGCGCCGGCGATGCCGCGGCGCGGCCGTTCTATCCCTCGCTGCCCTCCGATTCCGTGCGGACTGCGCGGCCTCCCCTCCCGGCGCATTGGCGGGAGCTGGTGCGGCTGCTGGCCGAACAAAATCCTGCGCCTTCTCCGGCTGCCGCGTCGGCACTCCAGGCGCTCGGGCAGGGAGCGGGCGTGGTGGTAACCGGGCAGCAGGTGGGGCTGTTCGGCGGACCGCTGTTCACTCCCTTCAAAGCCGCCACGGCGCTGGCGCGCGCGCGCCAGGCCACGGCAGCCGGACACGCCCATGCGGCCATCTTCTGGCTGGCCAGCGAAGACCACGACTTTGCCGAGATCAACCACGTAGTCTTCCCGGCGCGCCGCGAACTGCGCAAGCTGGTTTACGCAAAAGCGCCCACGGCGCCCCGGCCGGTGGGCGGCGTCGTGCTGGACGAGTCGATCCTTCCGCTGGTCGATCAGGCGTGGGAGTTGCTCGGCTCTTCCGACGCCATGGAGGCTTTGGCCGCTGCCTACCAGCCGGGGCGCACCTTCGCCCAGGCTTTCAGGGAGTTCTACGCCAAGGTTTTTGCCGCGCAGGGGCTGCTGGTGCTGGACGCCGGCGAACGGGATTTCCACCGCATGGGCGCTCCAGTTTTGCAGGCGGGGATCGAACGCGCCGACGAGTTGCACGCGGCCCTACTGGAGCGCAATCGCGCGTTGGTGGCGGCGGGCTATCACGCCCAGGTGGCCGTCGGTCCGCAGTCCAGCCTGCTGTTCCTGCTGGACGAACGCAGCGGCGCGCGGCTGGCTCTGAAGCGGACAACCCCCACCCCCAGCGAACCCGATGGCCTTTGGACGGCGGGACGCCAGAATTTTTCAACCGCCGATTTGGTGGGCATTCTGGCCGCCGAGCCGGAGCGTATTTCGCCCTCGGCGCTGCTGCGGCCTGTCTTTCAGGATTTTCTGCTGTCCACGTCGGAAGTCGTCGGCGGCCCGGCGGAGGTGGCTTACTTTGCCCAGTCCGCCGTGCTCTACGAGCGGATTCTGGGCCGGATGACGCCGGCGCTCCCGCGGTTTTCCGCCACGCTGGTCGAGCCAGCCATCGGCGAACTGTTGCACCGGCACGAGCTGACCCTGGAACGGGTCTTTGGCGAGACTCAGGCGTCGCTGGCGCAATTGCTGGCCGCCCGGGCAATGCCTGTCGAGGGCAAGCGGAAATTGGCCGCCACGGGCGCGGCTCTCGATGCCGAACTCACGACACTCGTGGACTGGATGGGCACGCTGGATGCCGGCCTGGGCCGGTCGGCCGAGACTGCGGCCAGCAAGATGCGCTACCAGATGAACCGCCTGCGGCGGCTGGCCGCCAACTTCCAACTGGCTCGCGAAGCCTCGCTTGGACGCCATGCCGACGCCATCAGCCAGGCGCTCTATCCCGGTGGCGCGCTGCAGGAGCGGGTGTACGGCTCGGCTTATTTCTTTGCCCGCTACGGGATTGCTCTGGCGGAGGAGATCACCGCGCAAGCAACGAATGCCTGCCCGGGGCACACCGTGCTGTGGTTGTAGAAGCGTTGGAAAAAGGACGAGTTGCGTTGGGATTCCCTGATCCAGAGGTTCCTCAGTAGAGCAGAGACTTCGCGCGGCGCGTCTGAAACTGCTCAATGCCGTCGCGCCATTGCTCGGCGATGCGGCGCGGGTCCTCGCCCGCTCGAAGCGAATCGAGGCTCGCCTTGTTCACCATCAGCGTGTCCAGACTGTCGATCTTGTATTGGCCGGGGTAGAGCTTTTCGAGAGCGGAGGCAATCTCGATTCCCAACTCCGGCGCATCCAGCGCATTGCGATCGGTCACCACGATGTCCACGCCGCCGCATTTTTCTCCGGCGTAAGTCGAGCTGGCCGGCGTGAAGTTGACCGGGACAAAGCGCACGCCGCCGATCTCGCGGCCATTCAGGAAGCGGGCCAGGTCCGCGGCATCGATCCAGGGCGCGCCCAGCACTTCAAACGGAGTGTCCGTTCCCCGGCCCACGGAAATGTTGGTGCCCTCGATCATGCCGACGCCCGGATAGAGCGCGGCTTCCGTTAGATTGCGCATGTTGGGCGAGGGATTGATCCAGAGTTGACCGGTGGAGTCGAACCAGTCGCCGCGCATCCAGCCCTCCATGGGGACGACTGTGAGCTTCGCGCCGAGGTTGCGGTCCGCATTGAAGAGGGCGGCCAGTTCTCCGATGGTCATGCCGTGGCGCACGGGCGTTTGCTCATAGCTGACGAACGATTCCCTGCCCGGGTCGGCGACCGGGCCTTCGACATAAACTCCGTTGATGGGGTTCGGACGGTCAAGCACGACGATCGGCTTTCCGGCCGCGGCGGCGGCTTCAAGAAAGTAGCCCAGCGTGCTCTCGTAGGTGTAGAAGCGGACGCCCATATCCTGAATATCGAAGACAATCGCGTCGAGGCCGGCGATCACCGCGGCGGGCGGACGGCGCTGGGCGTCGCTGGCTCCATAGACGCTATAAACCGGCGCTCCAGTCGAGGCGTCTTGAGAATTAGCAATGGCGGTCGTATCGAGCTGGCCGGCGATGCCGTGTTCGGGGCTGAAGATCGCCGCCAGTTGAACGCCGGACGCGTGGGCCAGCGCGTCGGCCGTTCGCTGGCCGCGCGAATCGATGCCGGTTTGGTTGGTAACCAGGCCAACTTTCACGGGATGAGCGGGGTCGGCGCGCAGTTCGCGGAAGCCATGAGCCTCAAGCACGTCGATCCCGTTCTTGACTTCGCCATTGCGCGCGCTGAGGCGATGCCCGGCCATCAGCGACTCGTTGTAGCCCGTGATGCGGGCCAGGCGCAGCTTGTCCTGCTCTGCGACGGTGAGGTCGAGGCCCTGAACCACGGCGGTGGCGACCCTGGAACGCAGGGAGACGGTGGATTTGCCGCCGCGCGGATGCACCGCATTGGTAAGAAGAACGATGTACGTGTCGGTGACCGGATCGATCCAAAGCGATGTGCCGGTAAAGCCGGTGTGGCCAAAGGAACCCACGGGCAGCAGTTCACCGCGGTTGGTGGAAAACGGCGAATCGATGTCCCATCCCAGCCCGCGCAGGCTGGCCGCGTTGGCCGCCTGCTGCGGAGTGGACATCTTCTCGACGGCCGGCCGGCTGAGCACCGTGAAACCGCTCAGCATGTCCTCGGCAAAGCGGGCCAGGTCGTCGCCTGTCGAGAACAGCCCGGCATGACCGGCCACGCCGCCCATGCGCCGCGCCGTCGGATCGTGCACGACACCGCGCAGCATCTTGCCCTGCTCGTCGTATTCCGTGGGCGCGATGCGCGCAGACCACTCTGCAGGCGGCAGAAATCGGGTGTCTTTCATGCCCAGTGGGGCGTAGATGTTGGCGGCGGCAAAGTCGTTCAAGCTGACGCCGGTAACTCTTTCCACCAGAAATCCGAGAACCTCGAAGTTGATGTCGCTATAAACGAAACGCGAGCCAGGCGGATCGTCGAGCTTCGCTTCCATGGCCATTTTGAAGGCCGTATCGCGGCCCGCCCACGGCTCCTTCAAATCGAGATCGGGAGGCAGGCCGGAGTAGTGCGTCAGCAGTTCGCGGACGGTGATGTCTCCCTTGCCGTTTTGCGCAAACTCCGGCAGGTAGGCGGCGACAGAATCGTTCAGCCGGACGCGGCCCTGCTCCACCAGCTTCATCACCGAGGTTGCGGTGGCCACACACTTGGTCAGCGAGGCCAGGTCGAAAACGGTGTCCAGGGTCATTGGCTCGCGCGCGGGCTCGAGCGAGCGGGAGCCGAATGCCTTGCGGTAAACGATCTTGCCATTGTGGCCAACAAGCAGGACAGCGCCGGGAATGTTCCCCTCGGCGACCGCTTTCTGGAGGATGGGATCGAGCAGCGCATCGAGCTTCGCGTTCTGCGCTGCGACGGCGGCTGGCTCCCCGGTTTGCGGGCGGGAATCCTGCGCGCTGGCCCGCGCAGCCGGCTGGAAAGCCAGTATGACTGCGACAAAAAATAATAACTTCGACTTGGAGCGAGTGAACGTCATGATCTTCCGCCTGAGTTTCATAAGTCAGCGAATTAGGAAACCTCTGGTTGAGTAGATGCTTTGAAAGGGCACGGCTTCAGCCGTGCCGTAAACGCAACAAACTAATGGCGGGCTTTAGCCCCTGAGGGAATGCTGGAACGCAAATAAAACCTGTTCAGAGGCTCCTTGGTTCTGCAATCCACTTACCCGGCGCGAGCCTCCGGCTGGATAAGATCGGTGCGCGGCATCCACCAACTGGCGCAGTAACCAACAACAAACGTGACCGCGCTTCCGAAGACGACGTACCAGGTGAAGGCTACACCGGTGAACAGCCACAGGTAAATGTTCAGGGCGAATCCCAGCAGCATCCCGGCCATCGCGCCCCGCTCGGAAGCTTTGCGCGTTAACACTCCCAGCAGGAAGACTCCGAGCAGCGATCCGTAGGCCACCGAAGCGATGGACAAGCCCATCTCCAGCACCTTGCCGCCATGGCGCGCCACCAGCGCCAGGCCGAACAGCAGAACACCCCAGCCGATGGTGGCAAAGCGCGAGAGCCGCACGCGGCGTTCCTCGCTGGACCGCGGTGCGAAGCGGGAATAGAAATCCACAATGGTGGTGGAGGAGAGCGAGTTCAAGGCTGCGCTCAGGTTCGACATCGCCGCGGCCAGGATGGCCGAGATGAGCAGGCCGCTGACGCCATGAGGCAACCGCGTGACGACAAAGGTCGGGAAGATGGTATCCGAGCGGGTGAAGGCAATGGCGGGCGGGAACAGCTTGTAAAAAACATACAGCATTGCGCCAATGAGCAGGAACAGCGTGAACTGAACGAGGACGGCGACACCGCTCGTGAGCAGCGCGATTTGGGATTGGCGCTGGCTGCGCGCCGAAAGCAGCCGCTGCACGATCAGTTGATCGGTGCCATGGCTGGCCGTGGTGAGGAACGCGCCGCCAAGAACGCCCGCCCACAAGGTGTAAGTCGAAGAGAGGTGCCAGGAGAAATCGAAGACGCGGAACTTGTCCGCATGCCCGGCGACGGCGGAGATGGTCTCCCAACCGCCGGGAATCAGATGCGCGAGAGTGAACACGCCGACCAGGGTTCCGGCCAGGTAGATAGCCAACTGAATGACATCGGTCCAGATGACGGCGGCCATGCCTCCTTCAAAGGTGTAAAGGAGGGTCAGGACGGTGACGATGGCGATGGAAGAGACGTCGCGGCCGGCATCGCTCAGGCCGCTGAGCGCTCCTGCCAGAGCGACCTTGACCACGATGGCCACGGCAAACACGCGCACTCCCTCGGCGGCCGCGCGGGTAACCAGAAACAGGCCCGCCGTGAGAGACCGCAACCGCTGGCCGAAGCGGCGCTCGATGAGTTGGTAGGCGGTGACCAGTTCCCCGCGAAAGTACTGGGGGATGAAGAGAAAGCTGACAATCACCCTGCCGGCGAGGTAGCCGACGACCAGTTGCAGGAAGCGGAAGTCCTTGTCGTAGGCCAGCGCGGGAACCCCGATGATGGTGAGCGTGCTGGTTTCCGCCGCCACGATGGACAGGGCGATGGCCCACCAGGGAATGGTGTTGCCGGCCAGAAAGTAGTCCCGTAGGGTTCGCTGCTTGTGGCGAAAGCGGAGCCCGAACAGCGTAACGCCCACGAGGTAGACAACGATCACCGCCAGATCCAGCGCATTCAAACCAGTCATCCATTTCCTTCCCTGCTGGATTCTGCCCGGCTACGACATTCGTGGACGTTCCACCCCGGCGCCCGGCTTGACCATTGATATGAACAGCTTATAACGGCCGTCGAGCGTCTCGCCAGATCATCGGTTCGGCCAGTTGGAACTGAGACGGACAAGCGCGAAGGCGCTGGCGCAGGGATCGCTTTCCTCGGCTTGTGTGCTGAATCACACTTTCTGCCAGGGTCCGGGGGTGTAAACTGCCATTCGTTGTTTCAAAATCGCCGATGCCTGTTGAATCACTTATGTCTCTAGAAGAAGACCTTTGCACCCTGAGCTACTCGCGCGGTCCCAGCCGTCCGCTCCTCGAACTGACCATCGGCGGACTGCTCGACCGCACGGCCAGTCGCTTCCCGGACCGTCTGGCGGTTGCTTCCTGCCACCAGTCGAAACGGCTCACCTGGGCCGAACTGAGCGCCGAAGCCGACCGCGTGGCGCGGGGCCTGTGGTCGCTGGGAGTGCGCAGGGGCGACCGCGTGGGCCTGTGGTCCACCAACTGCATCGAGTGGATTGTGATGCACATGGGCTGCGCGCGGGCGGGAGCGGCGCTGGTGAACGTGAACCCGGCTTACCGCTCGCACGAACTGCAGTACACGCTCAAGAAGTCGCGCATGAAGGCGCTTTTCCTGTGGCACAAGGACAAACGGGCCGACTACGAGGAGATTCTGGGACGCGCGCGGCACGGGCTCTCGCTGGAACTGGAACACACCATCTACTTCGATTCGCCGGAGTGGCCGGCGCTGCTGGACGCCGACGGGCGGCTTCCGGACCATGTGGCCGTGGACGACGTGGCCAACATTCAGTACACCAGCGGCACCACGGGGCTACCGAAGGGCGTGATGCTGACGCACCACAACATCGTGAACAACGGGCAGTTTCTGGCCCAGGGCTTCCACTACACCGAGCAGGACCGCATCTGCCTGCCGGTGCCCTTGTTCCACTGCTACGGGTGCGTCATCGGCACCATGACCTCGGTGAATACCGGCGCGGCGATCCTTCTGCCCAACTGGACCTTCGACCCGCGGGCCACGCTCAAGGCCATCAACGACGAGCGGGCGACCTCGGTTTACGGGGTTCCCGCCATGTACGTGGCAGAGATGGCGCTGCCGGAGTTTGCAAGCTACGACCTCACCAGCCTGCGCACAGGCATGATGAGCGGCGCGCCCTGCCCCGTGGAGTTGATGAAACGGGTGCTGAACGAGATGCACTGCGGCGAGCTTGTGATTGCCTATGGGCAGACCGAAACCTCGCCGGTGGTAACCATGAGCGACGCCGCCGACACCATTGAAATCAGGGTCAACACCGTGGGCCGGGCCATGCCGCAGACGGAGATTCAAATTGTTTCCACCGTGACCGGCGAGACCCTGCCGGTGGGCGAGCAGGGAGAAGTATGCGCCCGCGGGTACGTGGTGATGAAGGGCTACGACGGCGACCCGGAAGGCACCGCGCAGGTCATCCACGCCGACGGCTGGCTGCACACCGGCGACCTGGGCATCATGCGCGACGACGGCTGCATCCACCTCACCGGCCGATCCCGCGATGTGATTATTCGTGGCGGAGAAAACATTTATCCCCGCGAGGTGGAGGAGTTCCTTTACACCCACCCCAAGGTGGACGAGGCGCAGGTGGTGGGCATTCCCAACGCCCGGCTGGGCGAGATTGTCGCCGCCTGGGTTCGGCTCCGTCCTGGCGTCGAGGCGACCGAGGAGGAGATTCGCAGCTTCTGCCAGGGGCAGATCGCCTATTACAAAATTCCCGAGCACGTGCGCTTTGTGGACGACTTCCCGGCCACGCTCTCGGGCAAGATCCAGAAGTACAAGATTCGCGAGTTCGAGATCGAAGCGCGTGGATTGCAACAAGAGGCGAACGCGGCGACTGCCTGACAAGCGCCGTCTGCCGCGACCGTTAGGCCGAGGCTGGCAGGTCAGGGCTGGCAGGTCAGGGCTGGCAGGTCAGGGCTGGCAGGTCGGGGCTGGCAGGTCGGGGCTGGCAGGTCGGGGCTGGCAGGTCAGGGCTGGTAGGTCAGGGCTTTAGCCCTGACACGCTCGCCCGGCAAAATCAACGCGGGCTTCAGCCCCTGAGGTATGCTCTTTGGGCATTGCTCGCAAGACGCCCTTTTCCAGCCGCCAGCTTAACCCCCGATGAACTCCCACCAAGATACAGCGGTCATTCTTGAAACACGCGCTATTCGAACGCCAGCGGCTTCCAGCCGCCATCCTGCTTCAGGGCCAATTGGATGGGCCGCGGCGGTCCTTTGGGCGGAATTGTGACTTCAATCCACAGTTCCTGACCCGGCTTGACGGGCAGCGGGCTGGCCGCGTGCTCGGCGATGTAGAAGTCGACTGGCTCGACGATGCGCAAGGCATCGCATGAAGAGCCCGGTCCAGCGGTCACCATCACGCCCGTCGAGCGAAGGTCGGCTTCGGGAATGCGAATCGCCACCAGTTTGCCCCCCTCCACCTTGAGATTGGCGCGAAATTGAACGGGCTGAGCCGCGGTGACAGAAAAGCCATTCGGGTTAGTGGTGCCGTCTACGTTGCGCGGAAACTGCGCCTGTTTCGCGGAAGGCAGCGTGCTGTGGCAGCCGTCAACGGTCAACCTCAAGCTCAGGTAGCGGCCGCGCATCGCCAGTTCCGGATCGTAGGCTACCGTTCGAGTCCACACCCGTGGGCAACTCCAGCGCTGATAGATGTACTTCGCCGCGATGGAAGAGACCAGCGCCAATTGGATGAGAAGCAGTGCGATGGAGGTTTTGGAGAGCTTCATTGCGCCTCCTTTGAAGTTTCGCCGCCCTGCGCCATGTGGGTCAGCAAGCCGCGGCGGGTCTTTTCAAGCGCCCATCCGCCGGCCAGGAAAAGCACGCCCAGGCCGATGAGGCCCAGCGAACGGCCCACCTTGTCGAAGATGTCGCTGAAGTAAAACCAGCCGACGACAATGGCGAATCCGACAACGCCCAGGTTAACCAGCGCCTTTGAAGCCAACCGTACGCCCCACCAGATGAGGAAGACGCAAAAGGCGGCGACCAGAGCGTGGGCGGCCAGGTTGGGTTCGCTGCGCACAAAGGGGCGGGGAGAACCGTCAGCGTAGTGGGTGTTGTACTCACTCCAAACGCGCTGGCACCAGGGCAGAGCAATCGAAAAGACGATCGCGACTGCCACTGGAATCACGCTCTTCTTGAACTTGAAGACCGCGAAGAGCAGCGGCAGCGCGGCAATGTCCACCCAGCCCCAGGTCCGCAATCCGAGGGGCAGGAAAGTCTGGTTGCCCCACGAGACCCAACCATCCAGGAGGAAAACAACTCCCACAACCGAGACAATTGCAGCCGCGGCGAACAGAATCCCCTGAAGGATTTTTCGCTTGGAGCCGAGAAAGAACGTGAGATAGAGAACTGCCCATACCATCAGGAAGCGGCCAAGGTAGACATTTGCGCCGATGTGGCCCTGCGCACCATAGGCAAATTCAAAAAAAATCCAGGCCGGAAACAAGAGCAGCGTGAGCGTTTGCTGCGCCTCGTCGCGGAGCAGAATCCAGCCGGCCAGGGCAGCGACGGCCCACAGCAGAACGGCGGCCGGCCAGTGATCCTCGATATTGAAGATCTGGCCGACCAGGGCGATGGCCGCGCCGGTGGAGACGGTTCCGACGGCGTGCAGGGCGGTCGAGAGGCCGCGAAAGCGATTCCGCGTGAAGGCCCCGCCAAGGTGGAAGACGGAGACCATGGCCAGAACCAGGACAAAGCGCGGGCCGGGCCCGATCTGGTCCCAGCGTGCGGACACAAAGAGGACCACGCCGCAGGCCAGTAAAATCGCGCCCAGAATGAGCGCAACCAGCCCCTGCCAACGCAAACCGGCGGGGTGTTTCTGTTCCGACTCCCAGGCGCGGATGCGGCCTGTAACCTCCGCATCCAGGACGCCGGCCGTTTGCCAGCGGTTTAGCAAGCTTTCAATGTCGGCCATAACTGTTGGCCAACAGTAAAGCACATCCAGGCGGGGCGCACGAATAAATCTCTGCCTATATCATCGGGGAATATGCGGTTTGAGATTGTCACAATTTTTCCGGGGTTCTTTGCCGGCATCTTTGAGAACGGAATTCTGCGCCGGGCGCTGGCCGAAGGGCTGGTGGAGGTGGGCGTACACGACCTGCGCGAGTTCACCCACGACCGGCATCGCACCGTGGACGACCGTCCGTTCGGCGGCGGCGAAGGCATGGTGCTGAAGCCGGAACCGCTGGCCGAGGCTCTGGCTTCGCTGGGGATTGCACCCAAAGCAGAGCGGCAGCCGGGCGACGCTGCTGCATCGCGCACGCGGGTGATTCTGCTTTCGGCGCAGGGAAGGCCGTTTACCCAGGCCACAGCGCGGGAATTGGCTGCTCTGGACCGGGTGGTGCTGATCTGCGGCCGCTATGAGGGAGTGGATGAACGGGTCAACGAGCTTTACTGTGACATGGAACTGTCGATCGGCGACTACGTGCTGAGCGGCGGCGAACTGGCCGCGGCGGTGGTGGTGGACGCGGCGACGCGCTTGCAGCCCGGCGCGCTGGGCAACGAAGCTTCCAGCGAGTTTGAGAGCTTTGGCGTGGCCGACGCCGACATTGCCACCGATGTGGAGGGCGTTCCGCGCTCCCAACACGGTGCCGGCGGGCTCCTCGACTACCCGCACTTCACCCGGCCGGCGGAGTTCGGCGGACTGCGCGCCCCGGAGGTGCTGATGAACGGCGACCACCGGGAGATTCGCCGCTGGCGCCGGGAGCAGCAGTTGCGCAAGACCCTGGCCAACCGCCCGGATCTGTTGGACGGCGCCAGTCTGAGCAACGAAGACCGGGAGCTGCTGGAGGCCATCCGGGGGGAAAGCGAATCGAACCGCTAAAAGGTCTTCACCGGCGCAGGCTGTTCCGCGCCCACCTGACCTGCGGCAATGCTGGCGACGTAGAAATTTTCCCCGCGGGTGGGGCTGCCGGAGAGACGCCGCAGCATGGCCAACTGGCCCACGTGGGTGAGCGCATCGGCCACCGGCCCCTGCAGCAGCCGCTCGACCGGAGCGTGGAGCTTGCCATCGGAGGCCAGAAATGAGTCGAATGCCTGGAGGGAAGAGAAAAACCTGTGCTGCTCGTCCAGCCAGGATTGAGGTTGGGCTGCATGCCACTGCTCTTGTCCCACAGCAATGGTCAAAGCCCATTCGAACAGATCGCCCATGTGGGCCAGAATTTGCACGGGCAGCCGGCCCGTCGCGTCAAATCCCGCAAAGTGCTCGGGCGCGCCTTCCAGAGCTCGTGTGGCGCGATAGGCAAGGGTGGCAAGGGAGTGGCGCAGCAATTCACGTTTCTCGTCCATACGGGGAACTATATCGCAAGGGGCCTGGAATGTGGCTGGGACGGCTAATCGGGCGCACCGGGCGGGCAAATTAGGCACTGAAAGCGGTTCTCTGGTAAACTGAGGATTCTGAGTTCAAGAGCAGGAAAACACAATGTCTATTCATCCCGTAATGCAGCGCTTGGCTGACAAGCTCAAGCGCACCGATCTCCCCGAGTTCGTGCCCGGCGACCAGATTCGCGTCCAAGTAAAGATCAAGGAAGGCGATAAGGAACGCTTGCAGGCGTTCGAAGGTCTGGTTATCGCCATCAACAGCGGCCCTCAGGGGACGTTTACCGTGCGCAAGATGAGCTTTGGCCAGGGTGTAGAGCGCATTTTTCCGTTCAACTCCAAGGTCATCGAAAAGATCGAAAAGATCCGCAGCTACAAGGTGCGCCGCGCCAAGCTGTTCTACATCCGCGGACTGCGCGGCAAGGCCGCCCGTCTGAAGGAACTGGACCGCGTTGTGGCCAAGGCGTAGGCTCCTGCGGTTTCTGTTGCCCAACAACCCCGGCTTTGGCCGGGGTTGTTTTTGTGCGGGGTGCTAGTCCGGTGGTTGAGAGCATTGGCCGCACATTCCCGCAACCCCGATTTCGCGGTAATGTGCTCTTACCGCGTTGCTAATCTGTCAGTAGGCGGAAGGCAGGTTCGCCTGTTTTCGCTCCTTGCAGATTATTATTTTGATCTGGTGCAAACTGGTTGTTGACTTGCGGTGGTACGCCGATGAATACTGTGCGTCCAAACGCATAGTGGTATGAGGTTGTCATGAAACGCGCACCGGTAATGGCGAATGGAATTTTCAAAGTGGGGTTCTGTGCACTCGGGATAGTGCTTTGCGCTGGCGCAGTCTATGGCCAGAAAACCAATTCCGCCCACCCAGAGGACAGCAAGAAATCGGATTCAACGGGGGCGCAGGCGGTGCCATCCCATGCAGAATCCATAACGGTTCAGCTAAGGGCCGACTATACCGCGCCCCAAGGCTGCATATTGCTAGTCACCGGGTCTGCCGGAGGAACCACTATTTGCCCAAAATTGGATACGGGTACAGCGGCAAAGAGCGGGGTTTTGACGGACCCGCAACCATGCAGCATTCACTTCGGGACGGCCGACGCCTCCATTAACCGGACAAGATATTGCACAGATGTAGCTCGTGAAAGTCCGGAGTGAGCAGGTGTTGTTCCAGTAGCGAAGGCTCCGACCTGAGGCACAGAAATAGTCATTATTCCAACAACCTCGCCGGTCTTAACCAGGAAAAGCGGTCCACCGCTCTGACCGCCGTTGGCTATCCCGTCCACGAGAAGATCATCGACGATTCCGCTGGCAACCGGAACCTTAGCCATTCCCGCTATCATCTCGCTGACGCCGATTGGATATTGGTCTGAGCCAAAGTATCCGGCGAAGATTGTCTTTTCGCCTATCTCCGGGTCCTGCCTGGCAAGCAAGAGAGGCTCTATTTTGAACCCGGGCCACATTGCGGCTATTGCCTGAGGGTCCACTTTAAAGAGTGCAACATCGTGTTCATTATCGGTATTTATGATTTCGACTGGGACACGAAACATTCGGTCGCCTTTTTGCGAGAACTTCTGCAAATACATGGCACCACCGCGCTGATTGTTAATAGCTGTTCCCATTGCCCAGTAAACGTGGGCAGCACTTGCGACCACGCTCCCATTCCCTACGAAAAATGCGGTTCCCGTTACCTGAGGCGACCTACCATCTAGTCCGAGCACGATGAGTTGGGCGACCGAATTGAGGGAGTCCGGAAGATTGAAAGACTGTGCCCAAGATCTCCCAGCGATGAGAACCAGTAACAGAAGCAGTGGGACAGCAAGCTTTCTGGAGAACATAGCGCCTTCCTTCATGCGAATAAGTGAACCAGTGTCGAATTTTTCGGTCCAGGATGTCAACAGTCCTTTAATTATCCAGGCATTATCGGTCGCTTCGGAATCCTTTAAAGCATGATCGGCATGCGGCCTTCTCTCCTCAGGTCGTCGCTCCAACAGCCTGCAGATTCATGACACGGCCGAAATTGCTACCCTTGCTCGGCTTTCTTTTTATACTGAAGACATGGCAAATACCCCGGTTTGTGGATGGACGCTGGAAGATGCTGCGCGCCGGCGCGGGGCTTTGCGCATTGCCGGGCTGGACGAGGTGGGCCGCGGTCCCCTGTTTGGACCGGTGGTCGCAGCCGCGGTGATTCTGACCCGTGGCTGCCATCTGCACGGCCTGAACGACTCGAAGAAGCTCACCGAAAAGAAGCGCGCCGAACTGGACGTTGAGATTCGCGCGAACGCCGTAGCCTGGGCCATTGCAGAAGTGGATGCGGAGACAATC
>Ga0326727_10016607_pt1 | contig 15496 bp, 16 predicted proteins | sample MB2enrmetagenome_FD_207643 | JGI IMG/M metagenome (GOLD analysis project Ga0326727, IMG submission 207643) | Lab enriched peat soil microbial communities from McLean, Ithaca, NY, United States - MB29MY | ecosystem: Environmental > Terrestrial > Soil > Wetlands > Peat | place: USA: New York... | reverse complement strand
TGCCCCTGCGGTACCCTGCGTCGGGACCATGTACATGCCCCTGCCAAAAGCTTCGCCATCGGTGGGCTGCTTCTCCTCGAGGAAGAACATAAGCGACACCGGCCCATGCGCGCCCGCGAGCACGGCCTCGATGCAGTACGATGCGGAGCGATACATGCGAATATCCATGCCCTCGCGCCGCTCGCCCGCGCGCAGCGTCACGACTTCCGCGCCTTCGACGGAATCGACGCCGGGATAGTACGTAGGAATAAGAATGCGCTTGCGGAGCTTGACGTCGACGGGCGAGTCGGAGATCGGCGGCACTTCATGGACGGTCTTCTTCACCAGAAGCAGATACCCGCGATCCGGCGGCACTTCGGCCACCATATACTCGCCCTGATCGTTCGTCTGCTCCACGAACGCGCGGACGTATCGCAGCTCGCCGAGCTGATACTCGCGAGCGATCAGAAACACCGACGCGCCCGCTACGGGTTCCTTGTTCTCGTCCAGCACCCGGCCCGTGATGCCGGCGTTCGGGCGAAGACGGAGATCGGCGGTCATATCCTGGCCGGTGCCCAACGCCACCAGCCGCGATCCACTGGGTCCCCAGCCCCGATTTGTTTCGGCGCTGATGTGGTACGTTCCGGGCTTGAGGTCGTGCTGCGAGTAATGGCCCTTGTCATCCAGCTTGATCTCATATCCTCCAGGGCTGATCCGCACAATTCCCGCCTCCGGAGCCTTCCCGTTTTCGTACTGCACGACACCGCTGATGGACCCCGTCGCGGCTGGCGGCGTCGTCTGTCCGCACAACGCCACCGCGCTCACCACAAACGCGAACCGGTGCATCGAGTCACCTCCTTCCGAGAGTTCAGTTTTCGTGCCTGCGGGCGGTCCTTACTTCAATCGTTTTGGCAGCGGGAACATCTATCGCGGCCTCTTCCGCAAGCGCGCACGTGTCCGGGGCTATAGCGACTTCCAGCTCATAGCGTCCAGGTGGGACGCCGTCAATGCTGTTTTGCTTACCCGCAGTCAATTGCGCGTTCCACTCTTTCCACGCCCCCCGGTCCGCCAGCGGGACAAGCCGCACCGACGCCTGCGCGGGACAGCCGTCTCCGGGTTTCAGGACAAACATAACCGTCGCGCCCTTCGCCACCGCAAGCGAAATGCCTTCGACATTCATCCCGCCGACATCCACGTGGGCGTGTCCGTAGAGCGGGTCTCTGTCCAGCAGGCCTCCACGGAATCCGCGCGCCGGCGTGGGTCCGGAAGCGTACAGATCGTAGGACCCCGCCGGCACTGCCTCGAAGTTGAAACTTCCGTCCTCCGCGGCTTCCGTCACCGCCACCGCCAGGGCCGGTTGATCCACCTGCGTCATCGCGAGCCAGAACCTACCTTCAGAAGCCGGGGGCGTCTCAACCTTCCCGCTCACCGCGTAAGAAACGGCCGGCTGCACGATGAAGTCGACGCCGCGATACTCTTCGCCGCCGGACACCGTGAAGAATTGGGGTCTGGTGTTGCCGCCGTAGAACAGATAGCCGGATCCGAACCTGGGGTTCGTGATGGCTCCGCCGGTTCCGCCGACCGCGCGAGCGGATGCGCCATAAGACGCCACAACCGCGTAGCGGCCCGGAGGCAGGCCGTGGACGCGGAACCGTCCGTCGTCACCCGCCCGCGCCTCGATGTCCAAAGGCCGCATCGGCGCCCCTGCCGCGGACTGGGTCATGATGAGCACATCGGCGCCGGGGACGGGCTGGCCTGCGGAATCGGTCACGCTCCCGGCGATAACACCGCAGCGAATGAGCCGAACAGTGGGTTCCGAGTTGGCGGGCGCTTCCACAACCGCACTTACGTAATTCGAGCGCGATACCTGGAGACGATAATCCGCCGCGGGAAGATCGGGCGCGCTGAAGCGGCCTTCGCCATCGGTCTCCAACTCGGCGACGACTCCTGCAGACCCCCTCTTCGTAACGCGTATGCTGGCTGACGGTACCGGATTGCCGGAATGGTCTTCCACCACCCGGCCCTGTAATGCAAGGCTGGCGACCAGCAACACCGTCATCATGCCGCTATTGTTCCGCGCCCCGTTGGCGAAGGCAAACCACCAGCACGGCACAGACCACCAGGCTCGCACCCGCGAACACCAGCCCCCAGTAATTGCTGCCCGTCCAGGTGGCGATCGAGCCGATCATATAAGGCCCGACAAATCCGCCGAGATTTCCCACCGAATTAATCAAAGCGATGCCCGATGCGGCGGCGAAGCCAGTGAGAAACCGATTCGGCAGCGCCCAGAACGGCCCGAAGAAGCTGTAGATTCCCGACGCCATCAGCGTGAGCAGTGCGATGGACAGCAGCGGTGAACTGACCAGACCCACCGTGAACATCGCCGCTGCGGCGGCAATGGCGGAAAGCGCCGCGTGCCAGCGCCGTTCACCAGTGCGATCCGAATGCCGCGAGACGAGCAGCATCACGGCGAAGCCGACCGCGTGGGGGATGATCACCAGCACGCCAACGGTGGTGTTCGAATAATGCGCCGATAACCCCTTCACCACCTGCGGCAGCCAGAAGCTCATCACGTAGAGTCCGATGACCAGCGTGAAATAAACCAATGTGAGGTGCCAGACCCGCCCACTCATCAACGCCCGCGTCGCACTCATGCGCTCCCGCTTCGCCGATTCCCGCGCCAGCTCCGCGTGCAGCCAGTCCTTCTCGCGCCGATCGAGGAAACGGGCGTCTTCGGGACCATTCGGCAGCAGAAGCCACGTGGCCACGCCGAGCACAATGGCCGGTAGCGCCTCCAGCGCCAGCAGCCACCGCCAACTGGCCACGCCGAACCAGTGCGCGTGGTCGAGAATCAACCCCGATATCGGCGCGCCGATCACGTTGCTCACCGGCAATGCGGCCATGAACAGCGCCACCGCCTGCGCCTGTTCGCGCTGCCGGAACCAGTAGGTGAGATAGAGGATCATGCCGGGGAAGAATCCGGCTTCGGCAATCCCCAGCAAAAAGCGCACGAGATAGAGGTGCATCGCCGTTTGCGCGAGGCCGTTGCACATGGAGACCAGACCCCAGCTCAGCAGAATGCGGGCGATCCACACGCGCGCGCCCAGCTTGTGCAGCAGGATGTTGCTGGGGATCTCGAAAAAGAAATAGCCGACGAAGAAGATGCCCGCGAGCAGTCCGAACTGCTGGCTGGTGATGGCCAGCGCCTTGTTCATGGTGAGGGCGGCGAAGCCGATGTTGACGCGATCCAGAAACGCGACGACGTAGAGGATGAAAAGGAACGGCAGAATGCGCAGGCGGATCTTGCGAATGGTCCGCCGCTCGAGGAGATCAGCCCGCACGGCGTGAGTCTACCAAAAGGACAGTCCTTTCATCGGATAGCGCTTGCGGTTGCGGGTCCACAGCGCGGCATTGCGCAGCGACGCCGCCGAGGCGATCAGGGCATCGCCGAGCTCTACGCCATGGCTCTTGTGGTATCGACGAAGATACTCGCCCGCCTGGCGGCCGACCTCGATGTCAACGGGAACGCAGATCAGGTTGCCGAACAGGTTGGTCAGAACGCGATGTTCTTTCGGCCGCGCGCCGTGCCACAGTTCAGCCACGGATACCGGCGAGCAAAGCACGAAATCGCCGGATTCCGCGAGTTCCATCCATCTTTCGAGGGTGCGCGTGTCCCTTCCTCGCGAAATCCCGATCAGAATATCGGAATCGACAAGGACCGTCACGCCTTCAGCCTGGCGAGCCGCGACCCGCGCCGCAGACCCCGGACGTACGCTTCAGCATCCGCGAACTCCACCCGGTCTTTGCGTACGCCGATGAATTCCCGCATGGCTGCCCGGCGTTCCTCCAGCTTGCCCAGATAACGTTCCCTGACGGCCTCGCGGACGAGTTCGGAAATCGTCGTCCCCGCGCTCCGTGCGCGAGCGTGGAGCGTGTTCCAAAGGTCGTCGTCGAGATAGAGCTGGGTTCGCCTCACGATGTATAGTATACATCGCAACCGTCCGGTTCAGTGGCTCTGCCCCCGACGTATCTTCGCGCCGACGCAAGACCTCAACCAGCGAATGGATCGACGATACGCACGCCGGCGTTCACGAAATCGGCACGATTTCGCGTGGCCACCGCCAGACCGTGGACGACCGCGGTCGCCGCGATGAGGCTATCCTTGATCGGCATGGCTTTCCCGGTGGTGCGAAGACGCGCCAGCAGTTCCGCCCATTTCCGCCCCGTGTCCGCGTCCCAGGGAAGACAGTGGAGACGCCCGACCCCCGCGTCGAACCAGCGTTCCAGGGCAGCCCGCTTCCTTCCCCTGGGAAGGATGAGTATCCCGAATCGGAGTTCGCCGAGAATGACCGGGTCGACGGCAATATCCGGCTCATTTGCGCGAAGCCACGCCACCACCCGCGGATCGGGCGCCGGTTTCGTCGGCTCGCTCAGAACGTTAGCGTCGACCAGGTACTTCACAGCGCATCCGTCGACTCAGAGTCGATCGGGACGAAGAAGTCCTTTCGCGGACAGTCCAGTAGCCAGTCGACGGCGCCTTCGTTCGGCGGAGCCGTACGCCGGACGAGGCGATAGGCCCCGCGATCGACACGCTCGACGTCGAACTGCTGCCCCGGTTCGACACGGTCCATCCGCCGGAACTCCGCCGGCAAAACGATTTGGCCCCTGGAGGAGACGGTGGTCTTCATGCGGGTAAGATAACGTCTTACTTGCCGCGGTGTCAAGCACTACACCGAGGGAACCACGACAAACATCAGCGACTGGAAACCACAGGCATCGACGGTGTCGGCGCACCACCAGAGTTTCTCATCCCCGTCAGCCTATACAAGGGGAAGGCACGCCGAGAGAATGTTGATCGTGGATCGAGTGGACCGGGTTTCAGGACGAAAAAGCTGACGGATAAATACCCGATCCGACCTGTGGCTCAGGGCAGGGCCGGACTGATGGATGTCACCAACTCGCCCGCGGGCAGGAGTTGTTCGGGCTGCAGTCCCGCGCACTCGCGTTCGAGTTCGTCCTCCACGACGCGCGCGTACATGACAAAATGATGCGCCGACAAAAGGACGGTGAATCCCAGCCATACCTTCGCCGGCTGGCGCCACCAGTTCCAGACCATGCGGCCGAGGAATCGCCAGTACGCGCGCCGGTAATTCGAACGGATACCCTGCGTCCACAGAGACGCGCACAACACGCGAAGCAGGTAGGGCAAGGGGGTATCGGGCGGGCGTTGAGTGGCCATGGGCTGCCACGCCTGGAGCGATCGGAAGGCGCGTTCGAAGAAGGCCCGGGGGGCATACAGCGCCGCCAGCAGCCCGCTCAACCCGTGGAGCAGCACCGGCAGAGGCATGATGGTACGGAAATCGGGGGCGCTGAAGTTGGAAGTGGCCTGACTGGTTTCAATCAAACGCCCTTCCCGCTTCATGCGTTCGAACAGCGGTGTGGTTGGCGGAGCCTGCAGGACGCCGGCCATGGCCCACGTGATCGCCGTGCGCTCGATGAACTCCCGCTGGCGCTCGAAGATGGTCTCGTCGTCGGAATCGAAGCCGACGATGAACCCGCCCAGGACCCACAGCCCGCTGGCCTGAATGGTGCGCACCTGCTGGACGTTGTCGCCGCGCAGATTCTGGAACTTCTTCGATCCCCTGAGCGCTTCCGCGGACGGCGTTTCGATGCCGATGAACACGTACATGAAATTCGCCGCCACCATGGCGCTCAACAGTTCCGAACGGTCCGCCAGATCGATGGAAGCCTCGGTGCTCAGGGCGAAGGGAAAGCCGTGCAGCTCCTGCCAGGTTTTCACCTCGCGCGCCAGCTCCAGCGCGTTTTTGCTGTTGCCGATGAAATTGTCGTCGACGACGAACACTTCGTTGCGCCACCCCAGCCGCCGCAGCGCTTCGAGTTCGGCGACGAACTGGGCCGGCGGTTTCGACCTCGGCTTGCGGCCGTAGATGGTGATGATGTCGCAGAACTCGCACTGGAAAGGACATCCGCGCGAGAACTGCACCGGCATCTGCGCGTACTTGTTCAACTGCAGGAGATCGAAACGCGGCAAAGGGCTGCGCGTCATATCGGGCTTTTCCGAAACACGATACAGGCTTCCGGCGGTGCCCTGTTCCAGCGCGGCGGCGATCTCGCCGAAGACCTCTTCCGCTTCCCCCACCATCACGTGGTCGGCGTGCGTGAGCAGCAACTCCGGCTGGCTGCTGGCCCAGGGACCGCCGATGAAGGTACGGCGTCCGAGCGAACGGGCGCGGGCGAGAATGGCCGTGGTATCGGCGCGCTGCGCGTGCATGGCGCTGACCATCACCAGGTCGGCCCACAACAGATCTTCGTCGCGCAACTCCTCGAAGGCGCGATCCAGCAGCCGGAGGGTCCACCCGGGCGGACAGAGCGCGGCGACGGTGATCAGCCCCAGCGGCGGCGATATGGCCGCCTCGGGCAGCATTTCGAGCACGCCCTCGAAGCCCCAGAAGGATGGCGGAAATCGCGGCCACACCATCAGGACTTTCAGGTTCGGACCCAGCGCGGGGAACGAGGCTGATTCGTCCACAGCGCGCAGGATGGGAAAGGAAGAATGGCCGTTTACGGCAGCAGGGGGCATACTACACGACCTTCCGGGGAACCAGCCGTGGCCGCTTTTCCAACCGGAACGAGTCGTGGGGGCGGCAACCCGGCCGCCTGAAGCGATGTTTATTCCGCAGCACGCGTAGCGCAAGTATAGTCTCATCCGGCCCGATTTACCACGAAAAAGATTGCCGGCGGCCTGCCGTCCGCTTCCCCAGGCTATACTGGAGTTGTCGAACGCAGCCAGTGGGCGAAAGCCCACTTTTTTATTGGGCGGCGTTCGGGTTGAGGATGCCGGATCGAAGCAGAGACGCGGTCGCCGCCCGGGTAGCCGAGGTCGCGGAACGGGTGGGCGGACCGGAGAACATCGAAATCGTCGAGGTGCAATTCCTCGGAGGCGGAAAGAGCCGCGTTTTGCGTATTTTTATCGACAAGCCGGAGGGCGTAAGCCACGCCGATTGTGAACTGATTTCCCATCAGGTGGGCACCATTCTGGACGTGGAGGACGTGATTCCCGGAGGCCGCTACACGCTGGAGGTCAGCTCGCCCGGCCTCGAGCGCAAACTGACCAGGCCGAAGGATTTCGAGCGCTTCGCCGGGCAGCAGGCGCGCATCGTTCTGCGCGAGCCGGTGGAGAACCAGCGCCACTGGTCGGGCACGCTGATCGGCTATGCGGATGGCCAGGTGACCATCGAACCCTCCGCCGGACGCCAGGTCCGTTTCGCGCTGGCACAGGTCGAGAGAGCCAACCTGAAGTTCGAGTGGTAATTTCCCAGGGACAAGCGAAAAGAGGATACGAGTGGGAACGATCTATCAGTCCATTGAGATCCTGAGCAAGGAGAAAGGCATCGATCCGCAGATTGTGATCGACGCCGTCAAGGACGCCATGCTGGTGGCGGCGCGCAAGCACTTTCGCAGCGTGGAAGACCTGGTTGCCGATTTCAACGCCGCGGGCGCGCTGGAGATTTATGCCCTGAAAACGGTGACCGACCCGGTTTCCGATCCCGTCAAGGAGATTTCACTGAATGAGGCCCGGCGCATCGATCCCGCCGTCGAAGTGGGCGGATCGGTCCGCGTAGCCCGGCCCACCGAAGCGCTGGGGCGCATCTCCGCCCAGACCGCCAAGCAGGTGATTCTGCAGAAAGTCCGCGAGGCCGAGCGGGAAACCATTTTCTCGGAGTATTCCGGCCGCGTCGGCGAACTGGTGAACTGCACGGTAAAGCGCATCGAAGGCCAGGACCTGATGATCGATATCGGCAAGACCGAAGCGCGTCTGCCGAAAAAAGAGCAGAGCCGGCTGGAGAACTTCAGTGTTGGCGACCGCGTGCGCGGCATTATCAAGAGCGTGGAGAAAGCGGGCAAGAACGCCGGCGTTACCGTTTCCCGGGCCGACGCGGAGCTGGTGAAACGCCTCTTCGAACAGGAAGTCCCCGAGATCTACGACAACACCGTGATCATCAAGGGTTGCGCGCGCGAGGCCGGCGAGCGGACCAAGATCGCCGTCTTCAGCCGCGACCGCGACGTGGACAGCGTGGGCGCCTGCGTGGGCATGAAGGGCATGCGCGTACAGTCGATCATTCGGGAACTGCGCGGCGAGAAGATCGACATTATCGAGTTCTCGGACGATCCCGTGCAGTACGCGACGAAAGCGCTCAGTCCGGCAAAGATCTCCCGGGTGGCCATTGTCGATGCCGCCGCCCACCACATGGAAGTGATTGTGGACGACACCCAGCTCTCGCTGGCCATCGGCAAGAAAGGCCAGAACGTTCGGCTTGCGGCCAAGCTGCTGGGCTGGAAGATCGACATCAAGAGCGAAGAAGAGAAGCGCCAGGAAGTGGAATCGGCCATGGCCGCGCTGGTTTCGCCGGGGGCGCCGGTTTCGGTCCTGATGGAATACGGCCTGGCGGAGAGCATTATTGGAGATCTGATCGCCGGCGGCGTGTCCACCATCGAAAAGCTGGGCGGCATGACGCCGGAAGAACTGCAGGAGCTGGCGGGCATTACCGAGACCTCCGTGGAGCGGATTCGCGACGCCGTGAACGGCTACTATGCGCAGTTCGACGCGCCGGACGCTGAAGCCGCCAGCGACTCTGCGGCGGAGACCGCGCCCGCGCCTTCGGGAGAATCAAGCGCTGCCGAGCAGGCCATTTCCGAGGGGGCTGCGGCAGAGGCGGCCAGCGAGCAAACTGCCGCCGAAGCGGACGTTTCCGGGGAAGTCGCGCCTCCTCCGCAAACCGAATCTGAAATACCGGAAGAAGGAAAAGGATCTGATACGATAGAAGACCTGGGGTCCAGGCCACTAAGCTGATGACGTTCCGCGCGTGGGGTGTGCCTCCGTTCTGTAGCTCAAAATATGAGAAAAACCCGCATCAACGAGCTGGCGAGGGAGCTTGAGGTAAAGCCTCAGCGAATTCTCGACCTGCTCCCGGAGCTGGGAGTGGCCGAGAAGAAAACCCATTCCAGCTCGCTGGACGACGACGTTGCCGAACTCGTCCGGAAGCACTTCGGGGTGAATGGCGCGCGTCCGGCGACATTCAATCATGAGCGGGATCATGAACCGGCGGCCGCTGCCGCGGTCGAGGAGCAGGTGGAAGCCGCCCCGGCGGCGACGGCGCCGGTGGAAAGAACACCCGCGCATTCCGCCGTTCAGCCCGCCGCCCCCGCGGAGCAGATTGCCGCTCCTGCCCCCGAACCCGCCGAGGCAGCGTCCGAGGCCGAGTCCGCCCGGCCGCGACCGATGCCCCTGCGCCCGCCGCTGGGTGGGCATGCACGTCCACCGGTTCATCCTCCCGTCGGGACGATTTCGGCGCCGGCGCTGCCCCTGCGGCCCGCAGGTCCCGCGCGCCCGGCCACTCCACCACCGCCGCAGGCGCCACCCGCCGCACAAGTTGCCCAGGTCCCGGCGGCTGCAACGCCGCCCGCACCGCCCGCGGCTGCGGCAGCGACCCCACGGCCCGGACAGGTCCTGACCGGCGGTCCACGAACGCCCATCCCGAGCGGTCCAAGGCAGCCCATGCCAGGGTCCGTGCTGGGCACGCCAGGCGCGGTTCCAGGCGCGCCACGGCCACCGGTAGTTCCGCAGCGCCCGATGGCCCAGCAGCCCCGGACCACTCCTTCAATGCCGCCCGCCGCGCAGATCATCGCTCCGGCGCAGGCGCGGCCTCTGGCGGGTCAGCCCGCGGCGCGTCCCGTGGTTCCCCCGCGGCCCGACGTGCTGGCGCGCCTGCAGCAGCAGAATCCACGAATGAGCCCGGGGCAGCCGGCTGCCGCGCCTCGTCCGGGCATGCCCTCGAGGCCGTCGGGAGCTACTCCCGGCCAGCCCATTTATCGCGGCCCGATTCGTCCCGGTCAGCCGATAGTCCGTCCCGGTATGGGCCCCGGCGGAGCTGCGGCCCGCGGCGCGCGGCCCCGTGCCATGCATCCCACTTCCGCGGTTCGCGTCGAACCCGCGGTGCCGCCTCCCACGGACCCCCGGCGGCAGCATCAGACGCGCGGCCGCGTGGTCGAACGGCGCGAAGAGGAAGAGAAGACGCTTCGTCTTCCCACCCGCCGCGAGCAGCCTGCACCGCTGCCGGCCATCAATCGCGAAATCACCGTCAGCGAAGGTATCACCGTAAAGGAGCTTTCGGAAAAGCTCGGCGTCAAGGCGAATCTGGTCATTAAGCGGCTCTTCGACAAGAAGATTTTCGCCACCATCAACCAGACGCTGGACGTGAAAACCGCCGAGGATATCGCGCGCGAGTTCGGCGCCTCTACCAACAAGGTCAGCTACGAGCAGGAAAGCACCTTCGAGATCGAATCGGCCGAAGTGGAAACCGACCGTATCCGCCGCGCGCCCGTGGTCACCATCATGGGTCACGTCGATCACGGAAAGACTTCGCTGCTCGACGCTATCCGCCTGTCCAACGTGGCTGATCGCGAGGCCGGCGGCATCACCCAGCACATCGGCGCGTATCACATCGAGAAGAACGGCCGGCGCATCGTTTTCATCGATACGCCAGGCCACGAAGCGTTCACCCAGATGCGCGCGCGCGGCGCCAAGGTCACCGACATCGTGGTGCTGGTAGTCGCCGCCGACGACGGCGTGATGCCGCAGACGCTGGAAGCCATCAACCACGCCAAGGCCGCCAAGGTACCCATCCTCGTGGCCATCAACAAGATGGACAGGCCGGACGCCCAGGCGGATCGCATCAAGCAGCAGCTATCCGACCGCGGTTTGCTGTGGGAGGAATGGGGCGGCGAGACGGTGATGGTGGAGGTCTCGGCCAAAACCAAACAGAATCTCGACCTGTTGCTGGAAATGATTCTGCTGGTGGCCGACATGCAGGATCTCAAGGCCAATCCCGAGCGGCCGGCGGTGGGCGTGGTGCTGGAAGCCAAGCTGGATCGCGGCCGCGGACCGGTTCCCACGGTTCTGGTGCGCAACGGCACGCTGAAAGTGGGCGACTACTTCATCTGCGGCGCGGTATTCGGCAAAGTGCGCGCCATGTACGACGACCGCGGTGAACCGATCCGCGAAGCCGAGCCTTCCATGCCCGTCGAGGTGCTCGGTCTGGAATCGCTGCCGGAAATCGGCGATACGTTCCAGGTGGTCACGGACACGGCCAAAGCCAAGCAGATTGTCATTTACCGCGAAGCCAAAACTCGCGAGCAGGCCATGGCGCGGGGCACGCGCGTCACCCTGGAAACGCTGCATCAGCACCTGAAGGAAGGCGAGATCAAGGATCTCAACGTCATCCTGAAGACGGACGTGGGCGGGTCGGCCGAAGTCCTCACCGACATGATGCAGAAGCTCTCCAACGACAAGGTTCGCGTGCAGGTGATTCACGCCGGGGTCGGCGCCATCAACGAAACCGACGTGCTGCTGGCGTCGGCTTCCGAAGCGATCATCATCGGCTTCAACGTCCGGCCCGAGCGCAACGCCGTCGCGCTCGCCGAGCAGGAGAAGGTGGACATCCGCCTGCACACCATCATTTATGAGCTGGCAGACGAAATGAAGCGCGCCATGACCGGCATGCTCGAGCCGGTATTTAAGGAAACGTGGCAGGGCCGCGCCGAGGTGCGCGAGGTGTTCCGCATCAGCAAGGTGGGGAACGTGGCCGGCTGCATGGTGCAGGAAGGGCTGATTCGGCGCGACAGCCAGGTTCGTGTGCTGCGCGACAACGTGGTCATCTTCACCGGCAAGGTGGAATCGCTCAAGCGGTTTAAGAACGACGCCAGCGAGGTGAAGAGCGGGTTCGAGTGCGGTATCCAGATCCATAACTTTAACGATGTGAAGCCCGGCGACGTGTTTGAGGCGTTCACCACCGAACGCGTCGCGCCGGAAGTGGCGGTTTAGCGGTTTTTGGCAGAGGCTGGGTACGCTGAAATGCCTACGGTCGGTGTCCTCACTCTGGAATTACGCCTCCCCGAATCTCATTCCCTGAAGGACAAGAGGCACACGGTGAAGGGACTGAAAGACCGCCTGCGCAGCCGGTACAACGTGGCCGTGGCCGAAATCGACTTTCAGGACATCTGGCAGCGGTCGCTGATCTCCGCGGTTACGGTGTCCGGCAGCCACTCTTACGCCGAACAGACTCTGCAGCAGGTGGAGCGCGAGGCGGCGTCGCTGCTGGGGCCGGCGCTGGTGGAAGTCACGGTGGAGTGGATCGAGTAAGGTTGGGATTGAGTAAGCCGCACAGGCGCGCGCGGGCTGCGCGTCATGCCGAGGGGACGCCGGCCGCTAATGCGGCCCGTCGCGTCCGTTGTGCGGACTGTTACGTTGGAGAGTAATCATGGAGGGGCACAGAGCGGAGCGAGTGACGGAAGCCATCCGCGAGGAACTCGCGGAGATCATCTCTTACGAGATGTCCGATCCCCGTGTCAGCTCGGCCACAGTCACCGAGGTGCACGTCTCCCCCGATCTGCGCAAGGCGCGCGTCAGCCTTGCGTTCCCGCGCCGCGAAGAAGCCGAACCGGCCCTGAAAGCTCTCGATCACGCCAAGGGTTTCCTGCGCAGGGAGTTATCGCGACGACTCGATCTTTTCCGCGTCCCCGATCTGCATTTCGAGGCGGACATCGGCACCGAGATCGGCGACCGTATGGACTTCCTCTTCCGGCGCATCCGGAGAGGCCGGCCGAGGGACGTGATGCCCCCCGGCGACAACGACACAAACCACGGTTAGAATGGGGACAGGAACCGAGATGTCAGCGCACGCTTGTCCACAAATGACCAGCTACGAGGAGTTCAGGCGGGTGGCCGACTCATCGGGCGAGAATCTCGAGCTCCATTTCGGACAAGTTATCGACATGGGACGGCCGGGACCGCGACACGTCCACCTGCAGAGACGCATTTATGAGCTTCTGGCGGCGCTCCTCGGGCCAGCCTGGGAAGTGATCATCGAAATGCCGTATCGGGGATTGCCGCATTACGAATCCCGCAGCGCGGATATCGGCGTCGTCAGAACGGAGCGGTGGCAAGCCGCCCTGGAACGGGACAGTCTGCTCGGATCCCCCGAGATGGTGGTCGAGGTCTTTTCTCCGAAATCCAATACTGCAGCCGAAATGGCCGAGAAGGCGTCGCTTTGCCTGGGGACGGGCGCGGTTCAGTTCTGGGTAGTCGACGAGCGCACTCCATCGGTCTCGGTGGCCACCCTCTCGGGAACCAGGGTCTTCTCAGCCGGCGAGCGCATTCCCCTGGGCATCGCCGACACCTCTCTCGCCGTTGACGACATCTTTGCCTGAATCCCGGCAGTTCGCAAAAAATTCCGTTCCCATGAAACATGTTGTGTTACCGTTGTTGTTTGCCGGTCTGCTGGGGCCGGTGAGCGGTGGTAACCTGGTCCGGGCCGAAGGCAGCGCGGACACCATGGGGTCGGTGTTCTCGGTGGTGGCCTGGGGAGAGGATCAGGGGCGTCTGGAATCGGCCATCGCCGCAGCGCTGGATGAGGCGCGGCGGCTCGATGACATGCTGTCTAACTATAAGCCGTCCAGCGAGTTAAGCGAGGTCAATCGCCGGGCGGCAAGGGGACCGGTGCGGGTCTCCGACGAGCTGTTCCGGATGCTGGAGACGTGCAACGAATACAGCCGCGCCAGCGACGGGACGTTCGACATCACCGTCGGCCCGCTGATGAAGGTGTGGGGATTCTACCGCGGAAGCGGGCATTTTCCGCATCGCGCGGAGATTCTTGGCGCGCTGGGACATGTCGGGTACGGGAAGGTGGTGCTCGATGCCGCGAACCGCACGGTGCGGTTCACGGAAGACGGCGTGGAACTGGATCCCGGTGGGGTGGGCAAGGGATACGCGGTTGACAGGATGGTGGAGATTCTGAAGGAAAGCGGGATCAAATCGGCATTGGTTTCGGCGGGGTCGAGCAGCATTTATGCACTGGGCGCGCCGCCCGGCGAGCCGGGATGGAAGGTGGCGATTAAAGACCCGCGCGATACCACAAAATCCGCGGCAACGGCGACGCTGCGGGATCAATCGCTCTCCACATCCGGTAATTACGAGAAGTTCTTCGTGGCCGAAGGAAAGGTCTGGAGCCACATCATGGACCCGCGCACCGGTTATCCTTCCATGGGCACGCTTTCCGTGTCGCTGATCACGCCGCGGACCATCGATTCCGAAATCTGGGCCAAGCCGTACTATATTCTCGGCCGCCAATGGACGATCCAGCACATGCGAACGGATTTTCGCGTGTTTTTCTGCGAGGATAAGGCAGACTCGCCATGCGTATGGCTTCAATGAGCAGCCGTTTTCTGGATGCCTGCCGGCGCCGGCCGACGGATGTCCGGCCCGTCTGGTTCATGCGCCAGGCGGGGCGGTACCTGAAACCTTACCGCGACATTCGCGCGAAATTCTCCATTCTGGAAATCTGCAAACGGCCCGATCTGGCCGCCACGGTCACGTTGCAGCCGGTGGAAATCCTGGATGTGGATGCGGCGATTATCTTCGCCGACCTGCTGCTGCCGGTGGAGCCCATGGGCCTCAAGCTGAAGTTCGTGGCCGGCGAGGGACCGGTAATCGGCAACCCGGTGCGCAATTCCTCCGATATCGACTCGCTTTCCATCTCCAACACGGACGATCTCGCTTATGTCGGGCAATCCATTCAGATGGTGTCGCGGGAGCTGGCCGGACGCGTGCCCGTCATCGGCTTCGTGGGTGCGCCGTTCACGCTGGCGAGTTACATGATCGAAGGCGGCGCATCGCGCACGTTCACGCGCACGAAGCAGCTCATGTATCGCGACGAAATCCTGTGGCGGCGGCTGATGGGCAAGATTGTCGATGTGCTCGGGCCGTTCGCATTGATGCAGGTGGCCAACGGGGCGCGGGCGATCCAGGTTTTCGATTCGTGGGTGGGCGCGCTTGGCCCGGACGATTATGTCCGCTATGTGGCGCCCTACTCGCGGGCGCTGATCGAGCGTATACGCTCCGGCGGCGTGCCGGTGATCCACTTCGGCACGGGCGCGGCGGGGTTCTTCAAGGAGCTGCATGCCGCCGGCGGCGACGTCATGGGCGTGGACTGGCGCGTCAACATCGACGCCGCCTGGATGGATATCAGTTATCGCTCCGCGGTCCAGGGCAACATGGATCCGGCCGTGCTGTTTGCGCCGCTGCCGGAGCTGCGCATGCGCGTCCATGAACTGCTGAAGAGGACGGGGACGCGGCCCGGCCACATCTTCAACCTCGGCCACGGCATCCTGCCGGAAACGCCGGTGGAGAGTGTGAAGGCCGTGGTACAGATGGTCCGTGAGTTCCGGCCGTAGCTCGATCGTCGTCGGCGGAGGAATTTCCGGTCTCTCCGCGGCGCACTACCTGACACGCGCCGGCACCCCTGTCGCCCTGGTCGAGAAGGAACCGCGGCTCGGCGGCGTGATGCAGACCGATTCGATTGAGGGCTGCACGCTGGAGCTCGGCCCGGACAGCTTCCTCGCGGCGAAGTCCGCGGCGTTCGACCTGATTCGCGATCTTGGC
>Ga0326727_10016603_pt1 | contig 15500 bp, 20 predicted proteins | sample MB2enrmetagenome_FD_207643 | JGI IMG/M metagenome (GOLD analysis project Ga0326727, IMG submission 207643) | Lab enriched peat soil microbial communities from McLean, Ithaca, NY, United States - MB29MY | ecosystem: Environmental > Terrestrial > Soil > Wetlands > Peat | place: USA: New York... | reverse complement strand
GCAGGAGGAAGTTCTGGCGTTGAAACGGCGTGCGCAAAGGGTGCGGGAAGCCAGGCAGATTCTCCTGCAACGATTGGCAGAGAAAAGCCGCGCGGCAAGCGAGAAGGAGAAGCAAGAGCTGATCGAAAAGGAGAAGGTCAATATCACCGATTTTGATGCTCATATCATGCAACAGGCGAATGGGGAGCGAAACACGGCGTTTTCGATCACCACGACAACCGATGTGGGCCACGATATTGTGACACATTTCCAGGTGAATGCGGAAAACAATGATGCGGCGGCGTTGACGCAGGCCCTTGAGGGCAGCCGTGAGACCACAGGGGAGAAGCACTGGGAGGTGGAAGCGGACGCCGGATTTGCCAGCATGGACAATTACGAGAAACTGGAATTGGAGGGGCAGGAAGCACTGATCCCCGACCAGCGCAAGGATGTGGAGGAAAACGGTACGACAGCGAAAGGTGAGTATGATCGCTCGAAGTTCAGTTTTCGGGCGAAGAGCGACAGCTATCGTTGTCCGCACGGATGGATATTGAAGAATACAGGGTCTGTGGAAATGAACGGACGGCTTTATGACCGCTACGAGAATCCCAGCGCCTGCCCCCGATGTGCGTTTCGCAGCAGATGCACGAAGGGGATGCACCGGCGGGTGTTCCGCGATCGCAACGAAGGGGTGCGCGAACGGATGCAAACAAAGCTGGAAAAGAAGAGGTCACAAGGCAGGTACAACAAGCGCGCGCACACTGCGGAGTCGCCCTACGGTAACATAAAGGAACCTGAAGTTCCGCGCAGTGATGCGCAGGGGGATGAGGAAGGTGCAAATGGAGGCAGCGCTGCTGTTCATGCTGCACAACTTTATGAAGATGGCGCCAGCGACCGGTTAATTTTGAAACGGATCGCAGAGAGCCTACGGGAAGGGCACATAAAAAGGCTGAGATGGAGCAAAACTGTGAGAAGCACGCGCAGACTGCAAACCGCCATCGAGCATTCGTTACACGTCTGCGATCACGATGTACCCCCCGGCTCATACGCGCAACGGTTTTTTCGACAGCCTGATTACTCTAATGACCGCTTTTCTTGGAGAGGATGGTAAGCTGAGACCTTTCTCGTATTCCTCTTCCATCAAGCCCCACTGTGAATTGAAGAAGTTCGAAATTCACGCCGATTTCCTGCAAGCACTTTCGGGGAATAGGTCGTTCAAGGTTGTCCCAAAGCTTCCTGTACCACCTACTCGAAGCCAATTCTACTCTTTCCGGTCTTTGTTGGACCGATCCGCTTGTCGTTTTTAAGTGCCTTGCTGATTTCCAATGCATCGGGGGCACCTTCGGACTTTCCCGGAATCCAGTCACCCCACGCTAGAGCTTGAGCTTCTCCTAGCCTCAACCCTGTGGTTATAAGCAAATGGAAGAAAGCCGCCCACATGGATGTGCCCCAGATGGATATTGCCTTCTCAATTTCGGAAGGGAAGAGGTTCTTGATCTCATCGGGAGTAAGTATGTCTCGGTCCCTTTGGTTTCGAGCAAATTGCTTGATTTGCCTTGCAACATTCTCTTGACCAACCCTGCCCGTTTAGCTTCATCCAGCACTACACGAAAGGTGTCCATGATGTGATTTTTCGTTGCATTTGCAACATTCAAGCCGAGAAGCCAATCGTCAATATCAGCCGAAGTAATCGTACCTACTTCACGATCCTTGAACTGAGGAAGAATATGGTTGGTCAAGTGCCCCCTTCGCATTTGGGCCATTTCCCGAGTAATGATCCAACTTTCTGTTCCGAACGAGCGATCCAGCTGCATTCACCAAGAATAAAGAGACGCTCGGTAAATTCGCCTAATCGTTGGCTTCTGTTCTGCTTGATATCAGCCTTGAGAATGCTGACAACCAGCCGTTCTGCTAGGGCTTTTGAAGTTTGACCAGTTGAATGCCGTGTTTTTTCACCGGCAAGTTTGTAGCACCAGACCCCCTGTGGGGGTCTTTTTAGAAGTGTAAATGGTTCCCGTGCTTTTATGCCTGAGCCTCCATGCCGTATTAGTAGGCTTGGAGTAGGCGAGGGAGAAAAAGTCACTTTCAGGTCACTTTTGACCCGTCAGGGAGGAACCTTTGCTACCCATAATAGGGATAGCTTTCTAATTCCTTTCCCAACAGTTCCCTACGTTGCCCGGAAGAAGACTTGAACTTCCACTGAAGCTGGTGTGCATCCTCGTTCCTGCGTGTCTCACCGTGTCTCTCTGTGGCTATTTGTAGATTGGCAAACGACATAATTCAAGCATACTGTGTCTCTCAATGTCGCAGTGATGCCTTGTGTGTTCGTCCTCAGTGCTTCGGCCCCGGTCGGACGAAAACCACAGTTCCTATCGGCTACACTTGACATTGGCCGGAATATTCACTACCCTATGGTTGTGGATACTTTGGGAACCACATTTGTAGCATTGTCTGACCCGACTAGGCGGGCAATGATCAAGAGGCTCTCGCAAAGTCCTGCGTCCGTTCACGGATTGACTGAGCCGTTCGCACTCTCGCAGCAGATGATCTCAAAACACATTGCTTATTTGGTGCGCGCACGGATTGTGAAGAAAACGAAGCGTGGGCGGGAGAGCGTGTGTACGCTGAGGCCAGAAGCCATTAAGGCTGTCAGCGACTGGGCGCTTGATTATCGTCGCTTCTGGGAAGAGAGTTTCGACAAGTTGGATGCAGTTCTAACGGAAATGAAGAGAACGGGGGTCAAAGATGGCTGAACGTGTAACAAATCTTTTGCAAAATCTTGTGATCACCAGGATCTTTGACGCCCCGCGCGAGTTGGTTTGGAAGGCGTGGACTGACCCAAGATTTGTGATGCAATGGTGGGGGCCGAAGGGTTTTACCTCACCATCGTGCGAGATTGATCTCCGCGTGGGAGGGCGGTACCTCTTTTGCATGAGAGCGCCTGACGGTCAGGAGTTCTGGAGTGGCGGCGAATACACAGAGATCATAGCGCCCGAGAAGATCGTCGCAATTCTGTTCTACGCAGATAAGAATGGGAAAGTTGAACCTGCGGACAGCAATGATGTTGAAGTGCGCGATGTGGTGACATTCGAGGAGATCGGAAGTGGCCAGACGAAACTAACTTTCAAACGCAGTCACTGGGATGAGGGAGAGGATACAGGCTCGAACCAGATATTCGACAAACTGGCAGTGTTTGTTGCTGAGCTGGCAAAGGCTAAATGATCGGATTGGAGCAACACTATTACTTCGACCGGCTGAATTTGGTTAGTCGGTACCTCCCATAGCGGAAGGTCTTGCGAGCCTTGCGCCGCGTGAAGGTCCAGTTGATTCTCGTTCGCTTTCGGTCGGTCGGGCGGTTCCCTGCGGCTGCCCAGGCATTTACGCGTATACAGGCTCATCTCGATCTCCGCCTGGTTTTCCACGGCTCAACTAGCGACGACCCTTCGAGCCAGCAACTCGCCATTGAAAAGCTGCTTCAGCCGGCGCTCACCTGCATCGTGTGCTCGTCGCGCGAGATCACGCCCTGAGCAAGCCCTTTCTGACCATGCTCTTCGCCGCCGCGACGATTGCCTCGTAGGGGTCGCGTGGTGTCCAATCGAGCAACCGCCGAGCCTTCTCGTTGGAGGTCTTTTTGGCGTAGCCGAGGTCAGGGACGGACGGAGCTCGGCATTGAAGAGCGCGACGATGCGCAGCACGAGGTTGGGGATCGAGCGGGTTGGGACGCGCTTGGCCGCGTCGCCGAGGTCTGCTTTGATGATGGCGCCAATCTCTTTCATCGGCAGCGCCCGGCCATTCGAGAGCAGGAACCGCTCGCCCGCAGCCCCCGGATTGGTCATTGCCAGGATGTGCGCGCTGGCCACGTCACGGACGTCGATGATCGGGATGAACAGGTTCGGAAAGGCCGGCATGGCCCCATCGATCATGCGCTGAATCAGGTGGTTGGAGCCGGAGATGTCCTTCCCCATCACCGATCCCATGACCACGACGGGAAGCATCGTAGTGAGCTCCAGCGCGCCACCCTCGGCGGGCCATGAAGTCCCATGCCGCGCGCTCGGCGAGGGTCTTGCTCTTGCCGTACGCATCGACGCCGGGGCCGTCGAGAATGGTCCAGTCATTCTCGGTGAACGTGTGGTCGCTGTGCAGGTGTCCCCAACCCACGGCGTGGAAGCACTTCTGAAATATCCATGCTCATACAGTAATATGGTTGGAGCAAAAATGGAAATAACCTCCAACGCGGGTCGCAAGGATCGCTTTCAGCTTCCCAAGACGATAAAATGCCCCTTCATGCCGAAGCCGGCGTGGAAGGGATGGTTGCAAAAGAAGTAGTAATTTCCCGGAGCCGGGAACGTAACCTGCGTTGAAATGGTTGCATTCGGCGGTATCTCGGCAGAATCGATGACTTTTCCGTCCGGATCGTCAATAATGATGTTGTGGGCCGTGCCGCCAGTGTTGGTTATCGTCAGAGTGATTGTCCCTGTTCCATGGACCGTTATCGTGTTCGGATCAAAGGCGAAGTTGCTGGCTTTAACTGCCAACGCGGGGCCTCCAGGCGCGATAGCTGCGGTGGTGGTCGGAGCAGATGCGCAACCAGCAAAGGCCAGCGTAATAGCAAGGATCAGCGTAAGATGAAACTTTTGCCGATTCACAGTTTCCCCCCTTCGTGTCACGTGGGCTGCGGGTTCCCGGATGACACAAGGATACCTCGACAGGATACCATTGGTGGCGTTTGAATGATACCTGGTATGGTTCTGGATTGGTAGAGGCCACCAGGGACGCGCTTGGCGGCCCATGGTTCAGTTTTCCGCCTCGCCTTTTTCTCACAACCCTCCCACATCCCCAACGATCTTAGTTACCCTTCGGTAACCACTACATTTGCTGCCCTCGAGGCTATGAATAGTCGCATCTACGGCACTGCAAACGGTCATCTCGCAACCTCGTCCTCGGTGTGGCCGGCCGTCTTGAGACTGTCGATCTCGGTCTCGCGCGGCTGAGAGCGATTCACCTCTTGCGGGCAAAGCCCGTCTTAGACTACCCTCGCGCCATGCACAGAAAACTAAGCGAAGGGCAGCGCAGGATCGAGAACACGAAGAACAAAGCCCCAAGGCGCAAGGAGACTGAGGCCAAGAACGGTGCTGGCACGAAGGAATACCTGGGCAAACATCCGCAGAATCGATGGTTGAAGTGGAGGGACCTAAAGAAAAAATCAGATATTGATCTCGAAAAGGAGCTTGACAACCACGTAACACGCATCGAGGGAAACGACAGACCGTCCGACTATAACGAGGATAACCGTACTGTCGATCAGGTTATGGCGGGAATCCTGAGCAACGAATTACACCGAAGACAAGAAAAAAATCTGACGAAAACCGTGGTATGGCTGACTGTTGTGATTGCAGTCCTGACTCTCGCGGATGTGTTGTCAAGTCTGCATCTTTTCGGTGGATAGACCCTACTACTGTCTGATTCCCTCATTTCGTTTAAGGAGCCGGCGTCTGGCTTTCCCGCCTCACCCCGCGCCGTTGTTCTTTTCTACCATGGCGGCGAGGCACACAGCGGAGCAGGCTATCAGTACCGTTGCCAACGCCTTCCAGCAGCAATTTAACACGGCAACCTACCTGCCAAAAATCCGGGGACATGGCGCTTCAGGCGGGCCATGCGGCGATGCACCCAGCCCCAGACGTGTGGGCTGATATAACCACTTTCATCAAACGTGTACGTGCCGAGTTCCCTCGAGTACCGCTCTTTCTCGGCGGCCATCCTGGGCGCTCTCAGGAATTCTGCAGTGAAGGGTCGGCTTACCTCTGCGCACAGCAAAGAGGTAGAGCTCCTTGCGGCTCCCCGCGCCGGTTTTCTGAAAAATGCTGTAGACGTAGTTCTTCACGTTGGGGGAGATGTCAAGATCCTCAGCGATAGCTGCGTTGCTTTGGCCCTTAAAAATCTCTACAAGCACCTTGCGCTCCCGAGGTGTAAGCGGCGAGGCTTCGCAAGCCTCCAGGATAGTAAGTACGAGTTTCTCTACAGATTCCTCGGAAGCAGAAAAAGTTCTCTCGGTGCGAATCTGTTGCATGCGAACAAGGAGCTCGCTGGCGACGAAACAGTAGAGAGCGCGCGGGAATAACGGGAGAAGCGGCAGCCAGGGTAGGTCAAGCCACCTTGTGGTGCGAAGAAGCTCATCCGTGAAGAAAATGAATCCAAGGGGAAGGAATATCGGGAGAAAGTGAAGGAGGGTTTTCCGATCTTCAAAGCGTGAGACGTTCTCGCCTCCGAAGCACAGTAACAAGGGCGAGAGCAAGGGTCATGAAGAGGTAGAGCGAAGTGGCTGCATAGGTTCCTCCGATGTACGGGAAGAATAGATCTCTTTTCCCCTGGAGGGCGATCAACACGGTGGCGATATAGGCCAGTGTCGTCCCTGCGCCAAAGATGACTTGGATCCGTCGCGTTAAAGGTGAGCCCACGGCGAGTAAAGCGGTCTTGATAGCAAAATAGGCTGCAGCCGCCAGGATGAGAAAAGAAAGGTTCCACACGACAAAGTGAACGGCGAAATCCTCGACAATGCCTGAGGCGCGAAGGAATATGCCGACGGCAGTGAAGAGGGCTACTCCTGCAGCCGGCACCAAGAAGCCAAGGAGGGAAAATCGCCACGCGACAGTCGACGACTTCGCGTGGAGGTAAGCGACGGCGAGGCAAGGTGCCGCCAAGATCAGAACAAGGGCGGGAACCAACAATTCAAGCCAGGGCATGGAAGAGTACCTCTCAGGGGCGACTTCCTATGGTGTTCCTATAACACTGCTACCTTTTTCCTATTCATCACAAGGCGACTGGCTGCATAATCCGGCAGAAAAAAGCCGGCGTTCCGGTTTTATAAAGCCAGCGTTCCGGAAATAAAAAGCCACCGTTCCGGGGGAAAAAAGCCATTTTTAGGTTGCTCTCCGGAAACCCCACTCTCCAATCTCTCCAGTTGCTATTCTTCTCCCACAACGTTGCGGGGAGGAGAAGGAATGGGACGGAGGAGAACGGGAGTGAAGAAGGTTCGAGACGTCATGCGCTACAGCCACACCACTGATCTGAGCGAAAGGCAGATAGCTCGAGCGCTGGGAGTTTCACGAACTGTGGTGGCCAAAACCCTCTGCGCTTTTCCGCTCAGCGGGCTTGAGTACAGCGCCGTGGAACAGATGCCCGACAGTGAACTGCTGCGACGGCTCGGCAGTGAGAAGCCGCCCCAGGACGGTGCACGTTATGCGGAGCTGATTGCGCTGTTTCCCGAGATGGCCATCGAGTTGAAGAAGAAGGGGACGACCCTTGAATGGCTGTGGCAGAAGTATCTCTATGAACACCCCGACGGCTATCAATACAGCCAGTTTTGGCTGCATTTCCGTCAGTGGCGCAAGGACACACACTTCGGTCCCTCATTGATGAAAAACAGCCCTTGGAAAACGAACGGGCTGGCCGAAAAGGCCGTCCAGGTCGAAACGATCCCTGCTGGTGTGGGAGCGGGATCAAGTATAAGTACTGCCATCTCCATGCCGACAAGGGCTGATGAAGGGTAGGCACTGCCCATAACGTCTTTCTTGTCTACCACGCCCGTTACCGCGGTGTCTCGGGGGAGATGGTCTGTTGACTGCCGGTGCGGCGGCGTGGTGCAATCAGGGACGTGACGTCGCTCATTCTGCTTATTCGCGACTCGGACCAGCCCTCCCCGCTGATCGATGGCTTGGTAGGGAGACTGCGCGGCCAGAGCACGCTTACCACCGGCCACCGCAAAAGATGAAGGATAATTGACGCTGACGGCCCGCTCCGAGGCTTCGGGCGGGGCCCGCTGCGGAGTCAGCCATGGCAAGCTACACCAGGAAGACGCTAGCGGAGAGGCTTGGAATCGGAATAGAGACGCTTCGCTATTACGAGAGGATCGGGATACTGCCGCTCCCGGCGCGGGGGGCGAACGGCTACCGTTACTACGGCGAGGCCGACGTCGGGGTCATAGAGCATATACTCGTCGCGAAGAAGTTCGGCTTCACGCTCAAGGAGATTATGGAATTCAGGCGAGCGATGGAGGGGACCGACGCGAAGGATGTCGACATCGTGCCCCTCCTCCGGAAGAAGCTCAAGGACGTGCGGGCCCAGATGGCCTCCCTCGGCTCGCTCGGGAAGAGCCTCGAGGAGCTCATAAAGTCGACGGCGAGGAAAAAAGGGTAGAAAAACGCTTGACCCTGTGCCTGGGTGCAGAGAGTAGATTCGCGGCATGAAGACCGAGATCTATTACTTCACCGGCACGGGGAATTCCCTGGCAGCGGCCCGCGGGCTCGCGGGGAGGCTCGGTGCCCGCCTCGTCCCCATCGCATCCCTTGCGGGAGGCGACCGCGTCGACGCCGAGGCCGATGCGATCGGTATCGTTTTCCCGGCCTATTGGCGCAAGGTCCCCGCCATCGTGCGCGACTTCGCGTCGAGGCTGCGCGGGGAAGTACCTCTTCGCCGTAGGCACCTGCGGCGGATCGCTGGACTCGCTGCGAGGATCCCTCGAGGGGGACCTCGCGGGCGGCAAGCTCTCGGCAGTATTCCTCCTCGAGATGCCCACGAACAAATTCCCGCCTCCCGAGAAACGCCGACGGGCGCTCCTCGCCTCCGCTGAGCGCAAGCTCGACGAGATCGCCGCCTACGTGCGCTCGGGCGGCTATGGAAGGCACGAAACGAGCGCGATCTGGATCAAGGCGATCAGGTTCGCTCTCGCCCCGCTTGACGTCGCCGTCGGCGCCGCCCTCGCGGTCAAGAACGGCTACGCTCCTTTCCTCCCGTTCTTCCCGATGAAGCGCGTCCGCGGCATGGACAGGGCGTTCAGGACGAGCGGTGCCTGCGACGGCTGCGGCCTCTGCACGCGGGTCTGCCCCGTCGGGAACATCGCGATAGAGGGCGGGAAGCCCGCGTGGCTGCACGGATGCGAGCAGTGCTATGCATGCCTCGAGTGGTGCCCGCGGGGTGCTATCGGCTCGCCGATGAGCCGCGGCAGGTACCGGCATCCGGAGGCGCAGGTTGAGGACATTATCGCGCAAAAAGGAGGATCGCTATGAATATCGCCCTTTTAGGCGCTACCGGCAGGCTCGGCGGCGCAGTCCTTGAGGCCGCGCTCGCCGCGGGACACCGAGTCACCGCCCTCGTCCGCGATCCATCGCGGTTAGGCGCGAGGAGCGAGCGGCTCATCGTCGTGCAGGGCGACGCGAGGGACCGCGACACGGTCGAGCGCTCGATTCGCGGCCAGGACGCCGTCATAAGCGCCCTCGCCATTTCGCCGTCGAAGTCGGAGGCTGCGCGGCGACCCCTCGCCAAGGCGACGCGGAACATCGTCCGCGCGATGGAGGAGAGGGCGTATCCCGCCTTGTCATGAGCGCGGGGAAAGCCATCCGCATGCCCGGCGACGAGCCCGTACTCAAGTTCAAGGCCCTGCGCGCCTTCGTCATGCTCGTCGCCTCCCGCGGCTACGAGGACACGCTCGAGGCGGTCGGGGCCGTCGCGGCGTCGAAGCTCGACTGGACCATCGTCCGCGTCGACCGCGTCTCCTACAAGCCGCTGGCGGGATCGGTCCTGGCGGGTCCCGTCGACTCACGCATGCGCATGGGCCTCGCCCGCGGCGACGCCGCCGACTTCATGCTGCGCGAGCTCACGGCGCGGGAACATGTCCGCAGGGCGCCGGGGATATGCGGCGGGGGGCCAGCGAGAAGGAACGGATCGCCGTGAGCGGCTTTTATCGCCGGCGGTTCATCCCTTTCAGGATGCGAAGGTTCTCTTCTGTACGATCCTTCTCGAACTCAAGCAAGACGTTCTCGACAACTTGCTATCATGGTGCCGGGCCTAACCCTTCGCGTATGGGCGGTGGCATCCATGGGAGCTTTCTTCAACAACTGTCGAGACTCCTGGCTGCCGCGGCACCAATAGTTCTTCCCGCGCTTCCCATTTCATCACTTGAGCTGAATCTGCGCAGAAGGGGAGTTGCGCTGGCAAAGGAAGGGTGCCTCAAGGTCGCAGTGAAGCCCTGAGTTCGCGCTCGGTGCTACACTCAGAGCCACAGTGACTGCTCCTGGCGGGAAGAACATTCCCTCCAACGGCGGTCTTTGAGAACGTGTTCTTCCGGCGAGCGCCTTGGCAGAAGCACACGATATGGAAGAAGGAGCGGCGGTTAGCTGTGGACCCCGGAGCACCACACGTTGACCCCGCGCTGGGCCTGCGCCGTAATGCCTCGCCCGATGACAGGCGACATCGGAAGCAGTAATCTCTTAGACAGTGCAAGAGAGAAGCTTTGCCAGCATGCAGTCACTGGAGCACGTGGCTAATTGAGAAGACAAGCCAAATCCCAAGAGAGCTCGGTCAATGGGCCGGCCAACCGCGGGAGGGGACGAATCATGCGTAAAGTTGCGAACAAGGAAACGGACCTGACGTCAACTGGGCAGGGCGGGCACACGCCGCACGGAGAAGAGAAGCAACAAGAGTTGGTGCGCGCCGCCTATGACCTGATCGCGGAGCGCGGCTTCGAGGGACTGCGTACACGCGACGTGGCCGCTAGAGCATCCGTCACGGTTGCGACCCTCCACTACTATTTCCCGACTAAAGAAGATCTGATCCGTGGAGTCATGACGGTGGCAATGGAGCAGTTCAGACGCAGAACACTTGACCCGGAGGCGCCGGCTCGCGAGCCGGGCACGGACCTGCGGGAGGTACTGCAGGTCCGGCAGCGGCAAATGAAAGAGACGCCCCAGTTGTTCACAGTACTGCTGGAGCTCACCACCCGTGCCTCGCGCGATCCCGCAATCAAAGCCATCATGCGAGAAAGTGATACAGCCTGGAGGGAAAACATCTCCTTGCATCTCCAAGCTGGCGTGCAGAAGGGGGTGTTCCGCCCGGATCTGGACGTGCCGGCTGCCGCGGTGGTGCTGGAGGCGTTGAGCAGGGGCCGGGCGATGCTGACCATGTTGAACCTAGACAAGCTTTTAGACGAACGCATCAACGCTGAGGTCGAGCGCTGGCTGACTGGGAAGTCAGGCGAGCACTCAGGTCAGGCTCGGCAGCAGCGCTTGCCATAGTGATCTGAGAAAAAACTGAAAAGTTCTCTTGTTCTAGATTTGACGCGATGCCAATAGGGTTTGTATACTATCAACTGATTGATAGATATGGGATATGTGACCCAGAGCAGTGACATGGCGAAATCGCAAGGCGTGCCGCTGGGCACGACACCTGACCCGCTTCGGTGGTGGGCGCTGGCCGCGACCAGTGTCGGGCTGTTCATGGCAATGCTGGACGTCAACGTGGTGAACGTGGCGCTGCCCACCGTCGGCAGCGAGCTGAAGGCGAGCTTTGCCGGCCTGCAGTGGACCGTCAACGCGTACGTCCTGGCGCTGGCGGTGCTGTTCGTGACGGCAGGGCGGCTTGGCGACATCTTCGGACGCAAGCGCGTCTTCATGGTGGGGATGGGGCTTTTCTCGATAGGCTCGCTGCTCTGCGCACTGGCGGGCAGCGTCCAGATCCAGGGTATCTCGCCCATCGACCTGCTGATCGGAGCGCGAGCGCTGCAGGGTCTGGGCGCCTCCATCATACTGCCGCTCTCGCTGGCCATCATCTCCGCCACCTTTCAGGGAGCGCAGCGCGCCACCGCCATCGGCATCTACGGCGGCGTCACCGGACTAGCGACGGCGATCGGGCCGCTGGTCGGCGGCACCCTCGTGGCGCATGTGAGCTGGCAGTCCATCTTCTACCTGAACGTGCCCATTGGTGTCGTGGGTATCTTACTCGCCGGCTGGGCCGTGCGCGAGTCGCGCGACGAACGGGCGCCGCGAACGCTCGACGCCTTCGGGCTCGTGACTCTGACGGTCTCGCTCTTCTGCCTGGTGCTGGCGCTAATCCAGGCGAACGACGGTGACAAGGGTTGGACCTCGCCCTACATCCTGACACTCTTTGCCGTGGCGGCGGTGGCCCTGGTGGTCTTCATCCTGGGCGAGATGCGACTCAAGCACCCGATGGTAGACCCACGCCTCTTCCGCATCCGCAGCTATGCCGGTGCTGCCATCGTGGGCTTCACGCTCAGCGCTGGCCTCTTCTCGCTGTTCTTCTTCCTGACCCTCTACCTGCAGAACTTTCTCGGCTTCTCGGCGCTGGATGCCGGTCTGCGCTTCCTGCCCCTTTCGGGACTGGTCCTCATCGCCGCCCCGATGGCAGGTGCCATGACTCACCGCCTCGGAGCCAGGCCGATCCTGTTCGTGAGCATGGCGATCCTGGTGGTGGCCGTCGCGCTCATGACGCGCATCTCGCCCGCCACCACACCGGCGGCCTGGATAGTGCTGCTGCCGGCCTTCATCCTCGGCGGCCTGGGCAACGGGCTGGTGAACCCGCCGATCGCCGACGTAGCCGTGGGGACGGTGGCGCGCGAGCGTGCCGGCATGGCGTCGGGCTTGAACGGGGTGGCCCGGCAGGTCGGCACCGCCTTTGGCATCGCGCTGCTGGGAGCGCTCCTGACCAACCACTACAACGCCGCGATTCGCGACAAGGTCTCCGCGCTGCAGGTCCCGGCTGCGGCCCAGCAAAACATCATCCGCGGGATCCAGCAGGCGGGAATTTTCGCGGGAAGCACCGGTTTCCGCCACGTGCCTGAGCAGTTCGCGCCGTTGGCCAACAGCCCGGTCTTCCCGCAGATCCAGCGGATCGTTCAGCAGTCGTTCATTGACGGTCTGGTGCTCATCCTGTGGGTGGCCGCCGGAATGCTTGCGCTCGGGGCGCTCGCAGCGCTGCTCGTTCGTAGGTCCGACATGATTGCTATTGTACCGGGTTCTCAGACGCAGACTCTCGGGGCCGGCCAGGAGCCGGCCCACCGGAGCTCGGAGAAATCCAAGTGAGCGGAAAAATGAAAGGGATTCATATTGCGGTTGCAGCCGCAGTGGGAACGAAGTGGGAATGGCGCACGTCATTATCACCGAGCAGGCCCAAGAAAGAAGAAAATCATGGCACTGATAAAGGTTAAGGGTGTTCAAAAGGTCTATACCCTGGAAAAGACCCAGATGACAGCCGTTCGGAACGTTAGCCTGGAAATCCAGGCCGGCGAACGGGTGTGCCTGATGGGTCCCTCGGGAAGCGGCAAGTCGACGCTGCTAAACATCATTGGCTGTGTCGACAAGGCCTCCGAGGGAGACATCCTCATCGACGGCGAGGACGCCAGCAAGCTGTCTGACGCCCGTCTGTCGGACTTCCGCAACCGGACCATGGGGTTCATCTTCCAGAACTTCAACCTCATCCCTGTGCTCTCCGTTTTTGAGAACGTCGAGTATCCCCTCTTGTTACAGCGCGTATCCTCGCGAGAACGGAAGGAGCGGGTCAACACGCTGTTGGCCAAGGTGGGCCTGGCAGACTTCGCGCGCCGCAGTCCAGAGCGACTTTCCGGCGGCCAGCGCCAGCGTGTGGCAATTGCCCGCGCGCTGGTGACCAACCCCAAGCTCGTCATCGCCGATGAGCCGACCGCGTCCCTGGACCACGCCACCGGCAAGGTGGTCATGGAACTCATGGTCGAGATGAACAGGTCCGCGGGTTCCACCCTCGTTTTTGCCACTCATGACCCCGCTGTCGCCGAGTTCGCCGGCCGAATCGTGAGCATGATGGACGGCCAGGTGGTCGAAGACCGGAGCCGATCATGAGAAACCTCCTGCTGGCCTTTCGCAACGTGTTGCGACACAAGCGCAAGACGTTTGCAGTTCTCGTGGCGCTCATCATCGGACTTGCCGGCTTGGTCGTGTTCCAAGGCTTTGTTTCCGACTTGATGCGCGAGTGGCGGGACGAGTCGATTCTGTCGGGCATCGGACATCTGCAGGTTGCGGGAAAACCCGGCTACTTCGATGACGGGGAGTTCAACCCGTATGATTACCCCTTCCCCCAAAGTGCCAAGGTCGCGTCACAGTTGGAAAGGGAACCCGGGGTCAGGGCCGTTTTTCCGTCAACCGGGTTTGTCGCAATCGCGGGCTTCGGAGACGAATCGACGAACCTCCTCGTGAAAGGCTATCCGACCGACCGGATGTTTTTCGCTGCCCAAACAGGACTGGTCAAGCCTCCCCCTGACCGGTTTTTTCTCGGAACGCTCCAGGCTGGAAATCCCATTCGTCCGGGGGATCACAACGTTCTCATCCTGGGACAGACCATAGCCCGCATCTTGAAGGCCAGCGTTGGAGACACGGTCACCCTCATGACCATCCTCCCCGGCAGCCAACTCACCGGACGTGACTTCGTGATCGGCGGGATCTTCACCGCCCCCCAACAGGACAACCTGTTCGGCTACACTGACTACGACACGGCGGTGGACTTCACGCAGCTTGCCCAGGCGCCGGTGCTGGATGTTCTTCTCGATGGAGTCGGTCGCGTCGACACCGTAGCGGCCAGTCTGCCGGCGGGGGTGAGCTTTCGTACCTGGAAGGACCTCGCGACTACTTTCGCGCAGGTGAACTCCCTGTTGTACAGCATTCTCTCTGTAATCAGGGTCGTCATCCTTCTGGTCACGCTGTTCATCCTAGCAAACGTCATGAACCGGGTGGTGGTCGAACGGATGCGCGAATGGGGCACACTGCGGGCCCTGGGCACAAAGAAGCGAGGCATCCTGGCCATCGTGGTGTGGGAAGGGGGGCTGATGGGAGCCCTCGGCGCCGCACTGGGCATTGTGCTGGGATTTGCGATTGCCACGGCGATCAATCTCCGCGGCGGCCTGACCTTCAACCAGGGTGCGCAGATAACCCAGATCTTCGTGCACCCCGGGCTTGACTCCGTGCTGGTCAATATCATCCCGGCCGCTCTCGTCGGTGGGTTGGCCGCGCTTTTCCCGGCGCTGAGGGCCATCAGACTCTCTCCCTCGGAATGCCTCAGGGAAGTCTAAGGTAGGCACGATATGAAACTATTCTTGACCACCTTTGTCCTGGCCTTTCGCAATCTGCTCCGTAACCGGGGCCGGACATTTTCAACGCTCATCGCCATTGTCGTCGGGCTTCTCGGTTTGACCCTGCTTGACGGCTTCATCAATTACTCGGTGGACAATTTTCGGGATTCGATCATTCGCGGCGGAACGGGCCACGCGGAGATTTTCCGCTCGCCCCAGGCCCGCGACCAGGGGGATAGCAACCCCATTCCCTATCTGTTCGAAAATACCTCTGCGTTGGAGGAGGAGCTCCGAGGGATGCCTGAAGTCGACGATGTGTTGCCGGTCTTGTCCTTTGCGGCTGTCGTGTCCGGGGGCGACAAGAATCACTCGGTCCAAGTAACCGCCTCCCCCGTCGACCAAGCACTCCGGGACCTGACAAAGAGGAAGGTCGTCTCCGGGAAAGATCTGACGTCCGCAAGAACCGGCTTCGTGCTCCTGGGAACGGGGTTGGCCAAAGTCCTCAAGGTACAACCCGGGAGTACAATCCAACTCTTCGCGCTCAGCAGAGGTGGCGGGGTCAACACCAATAGCTTCACCGTGGCGGGAATCATTTCTTCCGAGCTCAAGGATGTCGACGACCGTTCGGTGGCTATGA
>Ga0326727_10016601_pt1 | contig 15500 bp, 8 predicted proteins | sample MB2enrmetagenome_FD_207643 | JGI IMG/M metagenome (GOLD analysis project Ga0326727, IMG submission 207643) | Lab enriched peat soil microbial communities from McLean, Ithaca, NY, United States - MB29MY | ecosystem: Environmental > Terrestrial > Soil > Wetlands > Peat | place: USA: New York... | reverse complement strand
ATATCCATGTAGGTTTCGCTGGCACTCGAAGAGAGATTCGACTCGGTAATGAAGAGCGGGATCTCCTGGGGCACTCCATCTTCGCGCCAGACTTGCATGATGTGACTTACGAGCTGAGGCTCTTCATATAGGCTGCCCCAGGGGATTCTGCAGGGGTCGTAGGGATAGTGCTCGAAAGAGAAAAATGCCAGATCCTTCACACGGTCGTGCCGTTTCAGATATTCGATGAAACGGCCGGTCCAAGATACGTTTCCCTGGGCATCCGGCCAGGTTTGGATATCTTGATTCATGCCCTGAAATGAGGGCCCGCCGAGCTTAAGAGCGGGGTCGAGCCGGTGCAGCGCCGTGGCCCATTGAACATAGAGTGCGCCATAGTCCTCGGGACTAAGGTATTGTCCGTCGGCCTCTTCTCCCATTTCGATGTAAGAGATTGGATAGTTGCGTTTCTTGAGATATGCGACCTCAGCAACGGCGTTCTCGGGAGTGTCGTAGAGCAAGGCGACGGGCACCATAGCTGGGAGACCTCGAGTTACACCGCTGGTAAAAAATAGGTCAAACCCCACCTGAGCTTGCTTGGTTGTGCCGATGTCAGAAGCCGCATGCCATGGGTCTACCGAGGAGCAATAGGTCGTAGTCTGTTCCTGGTCGGGTACATGCCGGAGGATATCGTGGAAAAGGCCATCCGGGGAGGAGGTTCCGAGATAGATCTCGCGGATCGCATAACCCGCGCAAGCACGTGGATCGGAAGATGCCTGAGAGCCACAGGTATGGGAAGACGCCGTCATCAGAATGCGTACGAATCGGACGGGAACGGGGCTGGCACTGAGACGAAGAATGCCCGATCCACCGCGGCCGTGGTCAACGGCGCCAAGCGGATAGGACTGCCACACCCCATGGGTGGAATCATGCATGGGATCTTCCCCGATCCAATGTTGCACCACAAATTGGGTGGCATAGGGTTCGGCCCATACGATGCGGATGCTGTCGACGAGCTGCGTTTGCGCCAGGTCAATCACTACCCATTGCGGATGCAAAGCATCACTTTCTCCCGTGAAGCGCTCCGTAAGATAGGGGTTACTTTTCCAATAGGTGCCCTCATCGCCATCGGTGAGGCGAGAGAAGCCAGCATTGGGAGTGCCATCGTTTCGCGTAAAGCCGCGATGTGGCAACGAATATCCATAGGAGTAACGGATGGGATCGCCCGGTGTTGTCGAGCCCGTGAAGTACCCCTTTTCGCCGGGCTCACTCCAGGCGCCCTGAGGATTCCAATGCCAGGCCTCAACGGTGAGCTCCGTGTTGTTGCGGTAAGTAACGGGTTGCCAGCCGGAAGCCAGAGCACGGCCCAGATTAGGCTGGACCAAGTCGTTGTCGATAGCTTCTGCAGGGATGCGATCGACACCGGCGCCGAGGGTTTCGTTGGGGCGAAAGTGATTTGTGGAGTTTTCTGGAGTGATATCGACGTGGATGGTCTGGGCTCCGGAGAGAATGCCGAGAAACAGTAATAATAAAGAGCATTTGAGAATTGCGGCCATTTTATTCATCGGGTACCTCCGGTCGAGGGATGGCGTCTGGCGGCGCCACTAGAAGCATACTCAGGTTGAAACGTTTTAATCAAGAACCTTTCAGAGAATCTGGACGCGCACGGGTGCGCACGAATTGACTGGCCGTGAATTGTCGAGCGATGGACTTCAGGCCGCGCTGGGAACACAGCGGCCACCTGGGGCTCACCTGCAAGGGCACCGCCGCGAAATGAGATTGGGCAGGCAAGGATACGCTTACGACCATCGCCGCCATTTCTCGGAGTTGTTTTTTTCTTGGCGCCCGGCAATAATCGTTCTTGCATTTTCGCGCACACCTTCTCATAATCGGTACGTTAATGAAACGTTTTAATATGGGACAAGATGCTATCGCGGAATTAGTCCCTGAAAACGGGCGCTGTTGCGGCGATACCCTCAATGTTGGCGATTTCGATTTTGGAACGCTCTACTACATGTCGCCAATCGGGCCGCGGCAGGTGCAGCTAGCGTTGAAGATCAGCTTCCAGGGCGGCGCTCGACGTTGAGTGGGATTTGTCACTGGGCTCGAGCTTCTATGGGAACCGGCTTGGCTGGAGGAATTCGTTGCGGGAAGTGGAAATAGATTGTAGCTGCGCAATGAAAGGACTTATATGAGAACTCAATCCGAGCACTCGAAGTGCATTCGATTGGTGACGGTGTTTTTAGCGGCCCTCGGCTTCTTCTGCGCCAGCGCTCAGAGCCAGGATTTGTCAGCCGTCTCTGCCTCCCAGTTGACGAAACGATTAGTAGGCGATTACGGATACTGGAGTAAGTACCAGACGCCGCCCTACGGAGCCCGGCAGATTCCTTATTCGAAATTGACGCATATCAACCATTTCGGCGTAAGTTTCGGTTCGGACGGCACGCTCTACATCCCCGATGGATTTCTCGAACCAGCTCTGATGCGCAAGGCGCACAAAGCGGGCGTCAAAGTGCTGCTCGGACTGGGTGGCGATTTCAGCGCGCTCGATGGAGATCCGAATTTGACGGCGATTCTCGTCGGCAACTTGCAGACCTTCATCGATGAAAAGGGTTACGATGGCGTCGACATCGACTGGGAGTATCCCACAACGGAAGAATCCAATACTTTCTACGGGTTGATGATGGCCTTACGGACGGCGTTTGCCGCTCCGAACTACGTTATTTCTGCCGACGTCCCGCCCTGGGGAAGCGAAGGCGACGGGTACGATATTCCCCAAGTGGACCCCTATCTTGATTACTTCAACATCATGATGTATGACTGCGCTGGCCCCTGGACGCAAGATGGGCAGTTGAATTCCGAGATTTTTTGGGATCCGAACGATCCCGACCCGTGGGAGTGTCAGCCGGGAGGTGCGGCCAACGAGGCGATCAGCATTTTCCTTCAGGAGGGAGTTCCACCCTCGCAGCTCAATCTGGGTACGCCTTTTTACGGATATTTTTACACCAATGTAAGTGAATTATGGGGAGAGTGCGCGAACGCCGGCCATACGCGAAATGGCGACTGCGACGGCTCTGTTCTTACAGTGAACTATGGGACCTTCATCAAACAGCGGATCGACAAAAAAGGCTGGCAGACGTTCTATGACCAGATTGCGCTTGTGCCCTACATGTTGAGAACGGATGGGAAGCCGGGTTTCATTACTTACGACGACGAGTTCTCGACTTACTATCGCGTCTGGTACGCCGATTGGCAGGAGAATCTTGGCGGTACGTTCATGTGGTCGCTCGATGCGGACTACGATGGGCAATCGCAGGATCTGCTCGATGAAATGTACGCAGCCAGTCTGCCGCCAGCCAACTAATGTACGGTGGTAGGAATGGAGTATAGAACCGCATGCGACGTGAGAGTCAATCGTTTCAAGGCAGCGTGGCCGGCAGATCGAAAGGCACGGACTCGGCAGCTGGCAGGGCTATAACTCGCGGCGTTTACGAACTCTGGGATACGTATTGTTTCTGCGGTCATTGGGTAAGGCCGCAAGCTGTAGTGGCAGTGATTTTGGCTTGCAGCGTTCTCGTGATGTGCTCCCTCGTGTTTGCCGTTCCGCCTGGACAATCCCTGGAACTCTCGCGAGCGGTTCGGTCCTGGGAATTTATGCCGGCATTAGGTACTCGCGCTGGCATTTTGGGAAACGAACAAGGAACACTCGAGGCGTGGGTCTATCCCCTCAAAATCCTGAGTGATTTTCATCTGCGATTTCACGTGGAGGGCGCGGTCCTGCCGGCAGAGACGCTGGCGCGAACTTTGATTGTCCGGCCTGAGTCCACGACCATTGTTTATGCCGGTGACGCTTTTTCGGTCCGGGAAACTTTGTTTGTCCCGGTGCATGAACCGGGCGCCATCATCGCTTTGGAAGTCAACACCACCCGGCCTCTGGAAGTCGAAGCGGTCTTTGATCGCGATCTTCAACTGCAGTGGCCAGCCAACATCGGCGGCACAAACCAGGATTGGGATCCCGGCCTGCGCGCCTTCCACTTCGCAGACGATGCTGGAAAGTTCGACGCATTGGTCGGCTCACCATCCGCCACCAAAACCTCCGAAGAATACTCCAGTAACTATTTCTACTCTCGTCAGAACTCCTTTGTTCTGGGCCCGACCGAGAATGGAGCAGACACGAAGTTCATTGTAATTGCCGCCTCGTTTACCGGCCGTGCGCCGCTGGCACGCCTTTACGAGCATTTATCGAAGGACTACGCCAGCCTCCTGTACGACTCCGCCAGCTATTACCGCGACTATCTGGCTCGCACCGTAAATGTTCACCTTCCCGACACTCAAGTCGAAAGCGCGTATAACTGGGCAAGGGTGAGCATGTTGCAAGGCGTAGTCGAGAACCCATTCCTGGGTGAAGGATTAGTTGCAGGATACGACACGTCGCGCGGCGATTACCGTCCTGGTTTCGCCTGGTTTTTTGGCCGGGACGCCGAGTGGACTTCTTTGGCGCTGGATGCCGCGGGCGATTTCTCGAATGTGCGCAACGCACTGAAATTTCTCAGCAAGTACCAGCGAGCCGACGGGAAGATTACTCATGAAGTTTCTCAAAGTGCGAACTTCGTGGAATGGTTCAAAACGCAATACGCATATGCATCGGCGGATGCCACACCGCTGTTCATTATTACCGTAAACGATTATGTGACACGCAGCGGGGACATCGAGTTTGCCCGCGAGCGATGGGATAATCTGTGGCGAGCCTATAGTTTTCTCCAATCGACTTACGATGCGCAGGGATTCGCCCAAAATGCCGGCGTGGGCACCGGTTGGATTGAAGGAGGACCGCTGTACCCGGTGCAGGCCGAACTCTATCAGGCGTCCTTGGGAGTCGAGGCGGTACGCGCGCTTTCACACTTAGCTCATCTTTTGGGGAAAGAAGAGATCGCTCGCGAACTGGCTCGGACTTTCGATCGCCAAAATCCTCTTTTGGACAAGACTTTTTGGTCCGCCGACAAACAGATCTACGCCTATGCCCTGGATCCGAATGGTAATCGCGTGGATGTGGCCAGCGTTCTTACCGCGGTTCCGATGTGGTTCCGGCAACTCGATCCTGATCACGTGCAGAAAATGATTGACGAACTCGCCCGGCCCGATCACCAGACAGATTGGGGCATGCGGATTCTATCTTCTCACGACTCGAAATATGACCCGGGCGGATATCACTTCGGAACGGTGTGGCCGCTGTTCACTGGCTGGGCGTCGATTGGGGAGTACCGCTATCATCGCCCGCTTCCTGCTTACTCAAACTTGCGGACGAATGCGATGCTTACGCTAGACGGGTCGCTGGGCCATGTCACTGAAGTTCTTTCCGGCAAGTACTATCAGACGCTCGCTACAGGCTCGCCGCATCAAATTTGGTCAGCGGCCATGGTGGTAAATCCTCTACTGAGCGGGTTGCTGGGAATCGAAACGGATGCCACCACCTGTCATTTGGTTTTCGCTCCTCACGTTCCGGCGAATTGGAGTTCACTTTCAGTTGATAATGTGCGAGTAGGTGGCGAGACGTTCAGTTTGCACTATCAGCGGGCGCCTGGCAATATCCGGCTCGAGGTGCAGTCTAATGGCGCAAAACAATGTTCTGTGGAGTTTTCTCCGGCTGTAAGCCCGCGTGCCAAGATTAAGCAAGTCCAACTTAATGGCCGTAAGCTGCCGTTTCATCTGGAAGCAAACTCATCGGATCAGCACGTAACTGTGGACCTCCCAATCGCCGTCGACAGGAATGTAGTTGAAATCAATATGGAGAACAATTTTGAGCTGAGTTGGTCGTCCACTCTTCCGCCGTTGGGGAGCACCAGTCGTGGTCTGCGCGTGGTTTCCGAATCGTGGACGCCGGCATGGGACACTTTGACATTGCTGCTTTCGGGCGTGGCCGGGGAAAGCTATGAGTTCTCAGCTTGGGACACGAGTCAGATTTCTTCAGTCGATGGCGCTCGACTGGACAGGACTACTGAACCGGCCGCTAAAGTCCGTGTGCAGCTTCCGGCGAGCGCACCCGGCGGCGATGCGCAAGCCACGGTCGTCTTTCATTTTGCGACGAAGTAAGCCTGCGCCGAAGAACGAGAAAATCGAGATCTTGGACGTTATGGAGAGCTGTGCAAATGCATCGACATCTTAAGCAGATCGTCTTATTGTTCGCGGGTATCGGCCTCTTACTTTCTTTTGCTCAGGCGCAGAAACGAGCCGTCGATGCAGAAGGTCACGAGTGGTGGAAGCACGCGGTCTTCTATGAAATTTATCCGCGCAGTTTTGCCGATAGTAACAATGACGGCATCGGGGATCTCAAGGGCATCGACTTACATCTGGATTATCTGAAGAACCTTGGGGTCGATGCCATTTGGATTACACCGTGCTATCCCTCGCCCCAGGTCGACTTCGGCTATGACGTCTCCGATTACGAAAATATCGATCCGATGTATGGCACGCTGGGCGACTTCGAGCATCTGGCGCGCGATGCCAGGAAGCATGACATCCGCATCATTATGGATTTTGTGCTCAACCACACTTCGCCTCAGCACAAATGGTTTCTGGATTCGGCGTCGTCGCGTACTTCGGCACATCGCGATTGGTACATTTGGCGCGATGGCAAAGGGCCCGGCGTTCCGCCCAATAATTGGATATCCGGCTTTGGCGGGTCGGCCTGGCAATTTGATCCCAAGACCGGCCAGTACTACTACCATTTCTTTGCTGTCGGCCAGCCCGATCTCAACTGGCGCAATCCAGCGGTTGAAAAAGCCATGTTTGATGTCACACGCTTTTGGTATAAGCGCGGCGTTTCCGGTTTTCGGCTCGATGCCGTCGACCTCTTGTTTGAGGATCCGAATCTTCACGACAATCCACTGCTCGAGGGCAAGAACGACTTGGGCGATCCCAACATGGAGAACAAGTACAACGACAAATTGCCTGAGGTTCACACTGAGCTGAAAAAATTGCGCCAGGTCGCGGACGAGAACAATGCAGTCTTGATTGGCGAGACCTACACGTCGAATCGAGAAGAACTCAAAGAATATTACGGCGACCACAATGATGAGATTCAATTGCCGATGGATTTCATGTTCTGCGAGGTCAACAAACTTTCGCCCAACGAGTTCCGCACCCAAATCGCCAATGCGGAGTCCACGGGCGGATGGCCTGTTTACGTGATCGGCAATCACGATATGACACGTTCTTACAATCGCTACGGTGACGGGCAACACAATGACCAAATCGCCAAGGTCATGGCCGGTATGTATCTAACGCTGCGCGGCACACCGGTCATGTATTACGGCGAAGAACTGGGGATGGAGAACAACGATCCAGTGCGCAAGGAGGATGTAAAGGACCCAATTGGCATCGCTGGATGGCCAAAGGAAAAAGGCCGCGATGGTGAACGCACACCGATGCAGTGGAACGACTCGCCAAATGCCGGGTTCAGCCAGGCCGCTCCCTGGCTACCCGTTCCCGCCAGCTACAAAACCCACAATGTGGCGAGTGAACTACAAGATCCTGATTCCGTTTTGCAGTTTTATAAACGGCTTCTGACGTTACGGCATCATGAGCCGGCGTTGTTAGACGGAGACTACGTCGCACTCAATCAGGACAATCCCGACGTTCTCTCGTACCTTCGCCGTTACAAGAATGAAGCGGTGTTGGTCGTGCTCAACATGTCCAACGCAAGACAGCATATCAGTTTCGATCTCTCGGCTGAAGGCTTTGCTTCCGCTAAGACCACGCCCTTGCTGACGACTCTCGCCGCTCCGCCTGCGGGACGGTTGGATCAGGTCGCGCTCGACCCGTTTGCTGTTTACATTGCGCGAATTTCCCGGTGAGTTAGATTCGCGTGAGTTAGATTCGCATGCATAACCCTTACAAGGCGCACCTTTCGTCCCCAGAGTCTCGGATTGGTACGCATCCTTGGTCGGTTATTGTGCTTGTACCTCCCTTGTTGGTATCAGAAAGAACCCCATGCGCCATTTCCTGCTCTGCCCGCCATCGAACAACGCATTCTCCGAATGTATGCCGTCGGAGGTTTTGGGAATGTTGCGGAGTAACCGCATGCACGTAAATCGAATGCGATTATTTTCAATCTTCTTGACCGTCAGTTTTTGTATTGCCGCGCTGCCCTCTTCTGCGCAGAGGAACGCGGCTGCGGATCGCCCGCTCATAGTCGGATATTTTCGCGGGGACAGCATGCGCCAGCAGTTCTTTCTCAAGGACTTGATCTCACGCGGTGCGGCTCCTCTACTTGATCAGATCAACTACTCGCAGGCCAACATTGCCAACAATCGATGCATCGTAGCAGACCCTCCCGCGGACCTGAGTTACTCGTTCTCTTCCGACAATAGCGTGGACGGAACTGCCGATGCGCCCGCCATGCCGCTTCGAGGAAATTTCCATCAACTGCAGGAACTGAAACGCCTTTATCCGCACATCAAGATACTGATTTCTCTGGAAGGCAACGCAGACGTGTTTGTAAAAGCGGCGCAACCCGAAAATCGCAGCGCTTTTGTCGCCTCCTGCATTCAACAATTTATTCAAGGCAAAATTGCGGACGGAGTCGAGGCCCCGGGTCTGTTCGACGGCATCGATATTGATTGGGAGTACCCCGAGGAAGCCGACAAACTTAACTTCATAGCGCTGCTGGGTGAGTTTCGCCGGCAGTTGAATACGATCCGTCCGAATTTCATAGTAAGTGTTGCCATGGGCACTCTGCGGTCGACTTATCAACACCTTGATATGGCAGCCGTTGCCCTTTATGCGGACCAGGTTGCGATCATGAACTACGATTATGCCGGACCTTGGAGCAAGAGAACCGGCCTGGTGGCTCCGCTTTATTGCGCGCCGGGGGACCCGGAAATCGGCGGGGACGTGGATTCGACGATCCGGAGCTACAAAGAGGCCGGGGTGCCAGTCTCCCGAATGCTGATGGGCCTGCCCTTCTACGCCTATTCCTGGAATCAAGTTGCGCAGGAGAATCATGGACTGTTTCAACTCGGCGAACCGGATCACAAGGATGTTCTTTATAACTACATTGTTTCCATTCAAGACAAGTTCACTGTCTATCGTGATCCCAAATCAAGGGCGCCGTGGCTGTTCGACGGAACTACATTCTGGACTTATGACGATGATTTATCTATCGGCGCCAAAGTTAAATATGCAAAAGAGCGGGGTTTGCGGGGAGTGATGATCTGGGAGCTAAGTGGGGACACCGCCGATGGGAAGTTGCTAAAGACAATCGCGGCCGAACTCGACCGTCATGATGAAGTAGGAGGTACCGGCCACGAAGCACCGTAGCATCGCCGCAGCGAAGGAATTGGGCAAAGCTGCCCTCCAATTCTGAAAAGGCCACAGTTTGCAATCAACCAACCTCCATCAATCGTCAACACATCCGCAGCTAGCCTCCGTGGGCACGATAACCAATCACAGTCCGCAGTTGCCGCAGAGATTCACCCTTGTATTCCGTCTTCTCCACTTTCACAGCAGCACCCATATTTGGCGTGACGAGTCCAGCCACTATAGCTAAGAGAAATCTTCGAAGCATTCGCTCCCCCGAAAAAAGTGTTGCGTCATTTGTGATATGTGGGTACAGGCTTCCCTTCAATTTTCAGGATTGCTTCCTTCGCGGCGGCATCCCATCGGCGCGTTTCGAGGACTTGTTGAAGCGCTGGAAGAGCCTCTTTGGCGCCGATGTCCCCGAGGGCATAAGCCGCATTGCTTCGAACGAATCTATCCTCATCCTTGAGCAGCAGTTTTTCTGTCAGCGGACCGACCGCCGACTGGGCCGCAGGCCCCATCGCTCCAAATACATTGGCAACCGAGGCCCGCACGTAATTAACGGGATCGTTCAACGCATGAATCAGTTCGGGGATCGCGGCTACCGCTTTCCCGCCCATCCCCTCCAGCGCGATCGCCGCCAGTACCCGTACTCGCGGACTTGAATCAGAAAGCGCCTTCGCTAGCCCCGCTACCACCACCGCATCCGCCAACCCGATCTGTCCCAGCGAATCCGCCGCCACTTCGCGGACGTCCGCAGACGTATCTGACAGTGCAGCCGTCAGTTCTGGCACCGCCGCTGCCCCGTCTGCCCCAAAGTGCCCGATCGCTCGAATCCCATACACCCGGTCCCGCTCTTTCCCACTCTTCAGCTTCCCTACATAAAACGATAGTGACCTTCCGCGATATACCACCCCCGTCGCTGCCGTCCCCCTCCCTTCCTCTTCACCCCAGGCACTCCCGCCTTCCTCCGCAACCGGAGCTTTCTCCAGCACCACATCGTTGATCCCCAGGTTGTATCCCACCGAGCGCGGATCCTTCCCTTGGCACACAAACGTCAAAGTGTGTCGGCCCTTCTTTAACTGGAACAGCCCCAGCGTCCGGTCCCGGGCCACGTATAACTCGTTCAGGTAATTGCGAAACACCTCCGGCCCCGGCAACGGCATCTCCGACGTAGTCGGCTGCCGCGTATCCACGTTCGTCGCTTCCCCGTCCAACAGCGCAATATAGTCCCCGTAATCCGAAAATTCCGCCAGATCCGCCACGATCTCATACTGCCCATCTTCTCCAACCTCGATGGGTACATTAATCCTGGATCCTTCTCCCTCCGCCTTGAAGAGCAGAATGTCTTTCGCCCAGTCCACGTCCCGCAACACCGTCGCCGTCCCTTTCTCCGTCGTCACCTGCGCAATCGAGTCTTCCACCGCAATCTGCGTCGCATTGCCAAACGGCAGACGTTCGTAACCGTACGGCGGCTCCGCAAGACCTTCATTCACTCCTTTCTGGTACCAGAACGCTACACTCGAAAAATAGTCCGGCCGCTCCTCAAAACCCGATCGCACCGAACCGTCAGGATTCGCTGTCCATCCTGAATGCTCAATCCCCGCCCATATCGATTTTCGGAATGCAATCGGATCGGGAACATGCCACCGGTACGCCGCCAGCCTCGACCCCGGCAACTCGCCTTCCGCAATCGGTGTCCCCGTCCACAGAGCACTCGCATCCCTCAGGTCCCACGCGTCGTTGAAGTAGTCCTCCGTACCCGTGCCGTAAAGCTGCGGCTGCTTGGCGCCGTCAATGTAGAACAGATCGTCGCCCTCCCCAAACCACGAAATCTGGGTCAGCACTACGCTCATCACCGTCCCAACATAGTGACCGGTCGCTTGCGTGTCCAGAAACGCATAATTACGACCCTTGCGCGCCGGCCGCTCCTGCCGGTAGTAAGCATGAAAATAACCGATGTCCGCCGGCAAAGAAGCATACTTGCGATAATCAACGTGGTAGTAAAAAAAGGGAACAAAGCGATTGCCTTCGTTGGTCACAGTGATGCGGCACGACTTTTGGAACGGCATCGGCCAATAGCTGTTGCGCGCCCGGCCGAAGGAACTGTCCCGCACCATCATCGAATTGACGTCGCGCTCCGCTCCGTGCCCCACGGCAAAAAAATCGCCCAGCGGCGCATCGACGCTCGGCGTCTTATGCCCGTCGTAGTAAACCCGCAAGCGCAACAGGCGTGGCCAGGCAAACTCATTCTGGGCCACGGTAATCCAGATGTGGGTGACCATCCCCGGTCCGGTCAGGTTGGCCATCTCCAGCGCTTCCCCCGGCATGATGCGCTTACTGTCATCGTTGCTGTAGACAAAACGATTGCCGGAGGAGACTCGAGCGGTCGTGTAGTTCTTCAGCCGCGCCAAACCGAGCGAGTCCAGCAAGTCGTTCGCCGGCGTCTGGGCCAGCGCCACTCCCGCAACCACAACTAAAAGTGCCAGTAATAGTGACTTCATCGTCTTCATAAGAATCCTCCCTGTCACTTCGGCTCGATTCAGATGGCCCGCGCTAGCAGGGTTTCCCAATAGTTCCATAGGTGGTCTTGAGTGTCGTTAGCACGAAACAACTGAATTGTTTTTTCCGAATTGCAAAGCGATTACACGCATGGACTCGGTCGTGAGGGCAAGCGCCTGGGTTAGGACAGAATCCGGCAGTTCAGCTTATCCAGTTGCCGCGCCCGCAAAGGGCACAGACGCGGGGCAGAGCCGATAGCCCCTTCAGTTCGACCCAGGGTGCGAGGTATTCGTCGCGAATCGGTTCATGCCTCATCAGGTCGGTGCTTAAGTACTTCTTGTTGTCGTCTGGAAATACGGTCACGACAACCGCGTCGCCCAGCATCTCCTGCACCTTTACAGCCGCCAGGAAATTACACCCGGACGAGATTCCGACTCCCAAACCCAGCGTCGATGCTAGTTTCTGCGCCATCAGGATCGAATCGCCGTCAGACACAGCAATGATTTCATCCAAGGCCGCCAGGTCAACGATCGGAGGAATGAATTCGTCCGAAATCCCCTGGATGCGATGTTTGCCGACCTTGTGTCCCGAGGAGAGCGTCGGGGACTCCGAAGGCTCAACCGGATGGACGCTGATCCTGGCATTTTTGCTGCGGAGAAATCGACCCACGCCCATCACTGTACCGCCAGTGCCAACTCCGGCGACGAAAGCGTCGGGCACGCGTTCGGCGGCTTCCAGTTGCAGCCAAATCTCCGGCCCGGTGGTCGCTTCGTGCGCTTCGGCGTTGGCATCGTTCGAAAACTGGCAGGGCAGAAACACGTCTCGATGGCTGGCCTTGAATTCCTCCGCCAGGTGAATGCTGCCCAGAAATCCGCCCTGCTCGTGGCTGACGGGTACGATCTCAGCGCCATAGCTCGCGATCAAATCCTTGCGTTCGCGACTCATCCAGTCCGGCATGAAGATTTTGACGGGGTGACCGAGAGCGCGGCCAATCGCAGCAAACGATATTCCGGTGTTGCCGCTGGTGGCCTCGGCGATGGTATCGCCGGGATGGAGTTGCCCGCTTCGATACGCCTGCTTCAGGATATGCAGCGCCATGCGGTCCTTGATGCTGCCCGTCAGGTTTAGCTGCTCGGACTTGGCATAGATCACACGTTGCTTGCCGCGAAATTCGAAGGCGATCTCCAGCAGCGGCGTATTGCCGACGATCTGCGAAAGCCCCGATAGCCGAGTGCTGCTTGCAGTATCGAACGTTGACGATGAAGTCATATCTCCCGCTCAACCTTCAACCGACTGAACAATCTATTGGACCAGGTACCAATTATCACTTTCTGACTACTGTAAAGCTACCGGCTGCCACCACCGTTACCTGTGCTCGATCCAGTATTCGCTCTTATCCGATCAAGTTTGGTCAGGTTCATATGTTTTCGAATCCCACCTCGGCCCCAGCATTCAATTCCCGGGAGACGTGCGCCTTGGATAACGGCCCGTAATCTTGCGGATAAACCCGTGAAAGCGATGGAAGCCCGCAGTCTCCGGGAAGAACATAAACGGACACTCCCCCGGAACCAACTGAATTCCCCGTTCCCGGCAAAACTGGACTGCCTTGGAGCTAACCGAGCCTTTGCCTCCCGCCCGGTACATCCAAATCCGCCGGATGCCCGCTTCGGCGCAGTCGTTCACAACTGTTTCCGTGGCTTCCGGTGAAGTCATCAGCAGGACGGCGTCGACCGGAGGCTGGATGTCCTGCACCCGGGCGAAGCATCGTCGTCCCTGCACCTCTGCCGTGTTGGGATTCACGGGAACAACATCGTACCCACGGCGACAGAATTCTTCAAACAACTTCACGCTGAAATTCGCCGGATCCCGCGAGATTCCCGCCATCGCAATCCGTTTCTGAGCCAGAAAATCCTCGACGGTTTCCATCGATACAAGCTGAGTTGCCATATGTCCTCCTCTGCCGGAAGCAGATTCCTGTCCGACTCGGTCACTGACTCGACCATTTCTAGCTGCTGGCGTCGCAAAAGTCAGTGATCGGGGACACATGCGTGCAAACGCCCGGCCAGCCCGGCAGGAGATGCAGCTAGCAGAACCCCGCGCGCTCGTGTAGTCTCCTCTGTTCAAGACTAAACGCGATGGGCGACTTTGTCTCGATTGCCGCGATCGTGCTGCTGGTGCTGCTCGGTCCCTGGGTGCTGGTCTGGCGGGTTAACTCCAGGCGCAAGCGCGAACGCGCGGAAGATCGAGAGCGATGGCGGGAGTTGACCTCCCGTACTTACGCGCTCGAACAAACCGTGCTGGCACTTCAGGCCCAAAGCTCCAGTCGCTCCAGTCGTTCCAGTCCTTCCAGTTCAACCGCGGAAGAAGCCACGCCGAAGACATCCGAGAGCCCGGTCGCGACTTCGTACGCGCCGCCATTCCCCTCGCCAGATATTGTTTCACCGCCGCCTGCGCCGCCAGTGGTTGAGCCCAGTCCCTCGGTACGAGTCGCCGAGAGATGGGTTACCCAAAAGACAATCGAACCTGCGGCCCCATATTCCTCTTCCTCAATCGCCGATCAATCGACCTCGCCTGCTCCCACGCCAGGCATACCACTGCGTCCGCCGAGTTTCGCCACGGTGGAGTCTGCGCAGTCGCTGGCCGGCCGGTTCCAATCATCACTCGACGTCGAGGAGATGCTGGGCACGAACTGGCTGAACAAGCTGGGCATTGTCATCCTGGTGCTGGGCGTCGCGTTCTTTCTCGCCTACCAGCTCAAGGCACTCGGTCCCGCGGGCAAAGTTCTCGTGGGATTCGTGACCGCTGGCGTCTTGCTGGGCGCGGGGATCTGGTTTGACCGGCGGGAACGTTACCGGATTTTGGCGCGCGCCGGCATCGGAGGCGGCTGGGCGCTGCTGTTCTTCACGGCCTACGCGATGTATCACGTTCCGGCGGCGCGGGTGCTTTCGTCGCAAGCCGCCGATCTGGCGCTCATGCTGGCGGTGGCCGCAGCGATGGTTCTGCACACTCTGCGTTATCGCTCGCAGGTCGTGACCGGGCTGGCATTTTTGCTTGCGTTCTTGACGGTCGCAATCAGCCACTCCAACGTGTACAGCCTGTCGGCGGGCGCGGTGCTGGCAGCGGGCTTGGTGGTCATCGTCGGGCGCATGCAGTGGTTCGAGCTCGAAGTATTCGGCATCCTGGCCAGCTACCTGAATCATTATCTATGGCTGCGGCCGATCATCGAGCCGATGCACGGGAAGCGGCATCCGTTTCCGGAATTTGCCGCGAGTGTGGGAATCCTGGCGTTGTACTGGCTGATCTTCCGTCTGTCGTATGTGTTCCGGCGACCGAGCGACCAACAGCAGGAGCACGTCTCCACCGCAGCGGCCTTGCTGAATACCACTTTGCTGCTGGCGCTGTTCAAATACCAGTCGACTCACCCGGAGTGGGCGTTCTGGGCGTTGCTCGCAATTGGAGCGATCGAAACGCTGCTGGGACAGTTGCCGATCACTCGGCGGCGCCGCAGCGCGGTAATCGTGTTGTCCACGCTGGGCGTGGTTCTGCTGATTGCGGCATTCCCCTTCCGCTACTCCGGTATGCGTTTGACGGTGCTCTGGCTGCTCGAGGCGGAGGCGTTGCTGCTGATCGGAGTGTGGACGAAGGAAGTTGTCTTCCGCCGCCTCGGAATGCTCGGAGCGCTGCTGGTCTCCGGCCAGATGATCGGCGTGGAGGCGGCACAAATC
>Ga0326727_10016600_pt1 | contig 15500 bp, 14 predicted proteins | sample MB2enrmetagenome_FD_207643 | JGI IMG/M metagenome (GOLD analysis project Ga0326727, IMG submission 207643) | Lab enriched peat soil microbial communities from McLean, Ithaca, NY, United States - MB29MY | ecosystem: Environmental > Terrestrial > Soil > Wetlands > Peat | place: USA: New York... | reverse complement strand
CTGCTTCATTAGCGCCGGCCTGGCAACCGGGGCGCGGCTGGAATACAAACCGGACGAATTGCGCTATGCCAGTCTGAAGGCCAACGTCACGCTGGCGCAGCTTTACCTGAATAATATGCAAGCCCTCGGACGGGATTTGAAATTAAGCGAATCCAGTGTGCCGCTGAATGTGGGCAGCACGGATATGGGCAATGTCAGCCAGGTGACGGCGGCGATTCACCCGGTACTGGCGGTGGCGCCGAAAGGGACTTCGCTGCACACGGCGGAATTTGCGGTTGCAGCAGCCTCGGAAAAAGGAATTGACGGCCTGTGCGACGCCGCGAAAGCGGTAGCGATGACGACCGCCGATTTACTGAGCAGCTCCGAAATAATGCAAAAGGTGAGAACCGAATTCGAGCAGGGAAAGAAACAGGAGAAAAAATGATAATTGCAGTTGATGCTTCGGGCGGGGAATATGCCCCCCATGAAATAATTAAAGGTGCGGTCAAAGCCGCCCAGGATTTTAAAATCGGGATTGCGCTGGTAGGGAAAAAAGAAATCCTGCACGTGCAGGCCCGGCGCCACATGAAAGACCTGGATATTTCCATCGTGGATGCGCCGGAATACATTGACGATGCCGAATCGCCAATTGAGGCCGTGACCAAGAAACAGAATTCCTCGATTGTCGTGGGCACGATGATGGTGAAAACCGGCAAGGCGGACGCTTTTGTTTCCGCCGGCAGTACCGGGGCGGTAATGTTCGCGGCTTTCGCGATGCTGGGAAGGGTGGAAGGTATCGAACGCCCGGCCATCGGGAGTATCATTACGATTAACATCACCAGCCCGTTTTTGCTGCTGGACTGCGGGGCGAATCCCAACTGCCGCCCGAAACATTTATACCAGTTCGCCCAGATGGGCAACATCTATGTCAAAGAAGTGTTCGGCGTGGCTAAACCGCGCATCGCCCTATTGAATAACGGCGAAGAAGAGAAAAAAGGCAACACGCTGGCGGCACTGACTTATCAGGTGCTGAAAGCCTCCGACTTGAATTTTGTGGGTAATATCGAGGGGCAGAACCTTTCCAAAGGCATGGCGGATGTTGTGGTTACCGATGGTTTCACGGGTAATATCGTGCTGAAAACCCTGGAAGGCGTCGGCGAGGCATTTATCAAATTAAAGAACAACACTGTTTCAACATCGAGCGCGGAAGCGATGCAATTGGACGCCGGTTTTGGCTCCCTGGTGAAAAGAATTGATTACCGCGAATCCGGCGGGGCCTGTTTACTGGGGCTCAACGGCAACGTGATTATTTCCCACGGGCGCAGCCAGGCGAAAGCCATCCGGAATGCCATCGGCATGGCCAAACAAAGCATCGACCGCCGGGTTTGCCAGATTATCCAGCAGTCCAAGTTCACCGAACCGGTGACGCCGAATGAAGCGAACGGCGAAGAAAAATCCTGAAGTTTGGGAACAAAAGCAGCGGAGCAGAATTGCATTGAGTGAAAATATCTACGAAGTCGTTATTGTCGGGGGCGGGCCGGCCGGGTTGACCGCCGGGCTTTACGCCGCCAGGGCAGGCTTAAAAAACATCCTGATAGACAAAGGAATTTTCGGCGGACAAATCACCTATGCCGAGCATGTGGAAAATTTTACCGGGTTTCCGGACGGCATCAGCGGGATGGAACTCGGGGAAAAAATGCATCAGCAGGCGCAAAAGCACGGATTGAACACGATATCCGCTGAAGTCACCGGGTTGGAAATCAAAGGCGCCTTGAAAATCATTAAAACCACCGAGGGAGAATATGCCGGAAAAACCGTGATTCTGGCCGGCGGTGCCGTCAGAAGAAAACTGGGCGTTGAGGGTGAAGGGAGGCTGACCGGCAGGGGCGTGTCTTACTGCGCGGTCTGTGACGGTTCGTTTTTCCGCGGTCAAAAGCTGGCTGTAATCGGGGGTGGAGACACCGCCATTACCGAGGCGCTGCACCTTACCCATTTTGCTTCCCAGGTTACGATCATTCACCGGCGCGACCAGCTCCGGGCGACATATGTGCTGCAGCAAAAAGTAAAATCCGAACCTAGGATAGATTATTTGTGGGACAGCATTGTTACCGGCATTGAGGGCGCGGAAAATGTGGAAGGAATAAAACTGCTCAACGTGAAAACCGGCCTGACTTCAGTGAAAGAAGTGTCCGGGGTCTTTATCGCGGTGGGCACCAGTCCGGATACGGAATATGTGAAAGGCATCGTGCCGCTGGATGAATCCGGTTACATTATCACCAACGAGAAGATGGAAACGGCGATACCCGGTATTTTAGCGGCCGGCGATATCCGCCACAATTCGGCGCGGCAGGCGATTACCGCCGCCGGGGACGGCGCAACGGCGGCGATTTACGCGCAGAAATATTTAACCGAGAGAATTTGAATTTATCATTCTCTCTCAATCTCTCCCTAATAGGAGAAAGGTTAGATATATCTGAAAAATAATTCTCCCTTAAATCCCTCCTTAAAAAGGAAGGATGATAGAAATAAAATAAAAATAAGGAAATTATCACTAGTTCTTTATGGAATTATCCGAAATCAACCTATGGATTGTCGGGTCAAGCCCGGCAATGACAATGAAAAGAAAACAGCTTCAAGCAAAGATTGAAGCTGTTTTCACCGGTTTGTCATTCCCGACCTGATCGGGAATCCATAAAAATAATTTCTGATGTATGTTTTCGGGCGGTTTCAGATTCTCCCTTCTTCACTGAAAGAGAAGCGGGAATTATTTTTAATAAACTAAATCTTAAAAATACTGTATAATTTATCCGCTAACACCTATCAAGTAATTACACAAAGGAGAAAAAATGAAAGTAATTTTTATGGAAGATGTGCCTAATGTCGGCAAAGCGGGACAGATTAAAGACGTGGCCGACGGATACGGCTCAAATTATCTGATTCCGCACAAACTGGCCGTCGCGGCCAAACCCGGCGATATCAAGAACGTCGAAGCGCAAATTAAAGCGCGGGCGCGAGTCGCGGCCAAAACGGAAGCGGAAATGAAAGCGCTGGCCGCCGAACTGGAGAACAAGGAAGTCACCATCAAGGCCAAGGTCGGACAGCAGGGCCGGCTCTACGGCAGCATCACTTCGGCCGATGTGTCCGCCGCGCTGGAAAGCTCTTTAAAAGTCAACGTGGATAAGAAGAAAATCGAACTGGCGGAAGCCATCCGGAGCATCGGGACTTACGAAGCTACCATCAAACTGGGGAAAGATATCACTACTAAAATCAAGGTGACGGTTGCTGAACAAGACGCGGCCTAGTATAATTTTGATAAATTACGAGGAGTAAACTATCGTGTATAACGATAAACTCCCGCCTCACGATATTGCGGCAGAAGAAGCGGTCATCGGTTCGCTGTTAATTGACGGCGCGGCGATTTACGAGATTGCGCCTTTACTGGAAAAGGATGATTTTTATCATGAGCCGCACCAAAATCTATATGCGGCCTGTGTCTCGCTTTACGCCCGCAGCGAAGCGATTAACCAGATTACGGTGGCGCAGGAACTGGACCGTCTGGGGAAGCTGGAGCAGAGCGGCGGCGTGGCGTACCTTTCGCACCTGATTTCGGTAGTGCCGACGCCGCTGGACATTCAGGATTATGCCCAAATCGTTTACCGCCTGTCCATCAGCCGCCATCTGATATCGGCGGGGCAGCAAATCACCAACATCGGTTTCATGGCGGATGCCGAACCCCGCGCCAGCATCAGTAAAGCGGAAGATATCCTGCTGAAGCTGGCCCAGACGCGCGGCACCCGCGATTTCATGCACGTCCGGCAGGTGCTGGACCTGTATTTCGAACCGCACCCGGTCGGAGAAGACGGGGAGACCGTTCAAATCCAGAAAGTGATGTCCGGCTTCAACGCGCTGGACAATATCACCGGCGGATTCGGGCGTTCCGACCTGATTATCGTAGCCGGGCGTCCCGGTATGGGCAAGACTTCTTTTGCTTTGAACATCGCCCGCAACGCCTGCGTCGAGCAGAATGCCTGCGTGGCGATTTTCAGCCTGGAAATGTCCAGCGAAGAACTGGTGACCAGGCTGATTGCGACCGAAGCCAGCGTCCTTTCCACGCATGTCCGGCTGGGAATGCACTCGGAAATGGACGAACGGAAAATTATGAGCGCCATCGGCACGCTGTCCGAAACCAAGATTTACATTGACGATTCGCCGAAACTGCGCATGTCTGAAATTCGCAGCAAGGCGCGCCGCCTGCTGTACGAGCAGAAAGTGAACCTGATTATCATCGACCATCTGGGCCTGATTGACGCCGACAGTTACATGAACAACCGCGTACAGGAAATCGGTTATATCACCCGCAACCTGAAAGCGTTAGCCCGTGACCTGCAGGTGCCGGTCATCGCCGTCTCCCAGTTAAGCCGCGCCGCCGAAGTCCGGCAGGACCGTTCGCCGCAGCTTTCCGACTTGCGGGACTCCGGCACCATCGAACAGGACGCGGACATGGTCATCTTCATCTACCGGCAGGATTATTACTATCCCACGCGGGAGAAATGGGAAATTGACCATCCGGACAAAGAATATCCGGAAGGCATCGCCAGTATCAGCGTAGCCAAACACCGCAACGGGCCCACCGGTGAAGTCAGTATCCATTTCACCCCGAAGTATTACCGGTTTGAGAATATCGCGGCACAGGAAGAAAGCCTGTTATGAACGATTTCAACGGTTTCCCGGCCAGAATGGAATATACGCCGGTGCCGAATATTTTCCTGAACACGCTGCTGGCGGAAATTAACGATGCGGCGGAATTGAAGCTGACGCTGCACCTTTTCCGCCTGCTTTACTTTAAAAAAGGCTCGCTGCAATATGTCACTTTCAAAGAACTGACGGGCGATGCCGGTTTGATGGGTGCGATGGGCAATAGTGAGGAAACATTGCGGCAGTCGCTGGCAGCGGCAACCAAACGAAATACGATTTTACACGCCGCGGCCGAAGATGGGAACCACGACGATATTTATCTGCTGAACACGTCGGCCAACCGCGAAAATATTGACAAAATCCTGAACGGGGAAACGCACCTGCCCGGATTTGAGGCTAAACGTGTCACGCCGGAAATCCTGACAGCGGCGCAGCCGAATATTTTTACGGTGTATGAACAAAACATCGGGTTATTGACGCCGATGATTGCCGAAGAATTACGGGACGCGGAAAAAACGTATCCCGAAACCTGGATAAAGGACGCGATCAAAGAAGCGGTGAACGCCGGCAAACGGAACTGGCGCTACATTGCCGCCATTCTGGAACGGTGGGCAACCGAAGGCAAGAGCGATGGAACACATCTCCGAGATTTTAAAAAAACAGACCCTGACAAATTCATCAAAGGCAAATACGGCCATGCCGTCAAACGCTGAGCCCCTGCCGGTCGAAGAGCCCGAGAAAGTCTGTCCGGTCTGTAAAGGCGCACGGTTCGTGCACCCGCTGCTGGCGCCGGGCAAGCCGGACTACAGTCGGATTGTGCCCTGCCGCTGTGTCAAGCAGGAATCGGACACTAAGAAACAGTCCCGGTTGCAGACTTACAGCAACCTCGGCACGCTCACGCGTCTGACGTTTGCCAATTTAATCCCCGAAGGAAAAGTTAAAGAAGCGGCCGCCCAGGAGCAGTTCCGCCGGGTTTATGACGCGGCCAGGAAATTTGCGGCCAAACCGGAGGGCTGGCTGGTGATTACCGGCCATTCCGGCTGCGGGAAAACCCATCTGGCGGCGGCCATCGCCAACGAAAGCATCGCGCATAAAAAACCGGCATTTTATGTCACTGTGCCGGATTTGCTGGACCATCTGCGGGCCAGTTTCAGTCCCGGCAGTGAAATGCCTTACGACGAATTTTTCGACCAGGTGAAGAACGCGCCGCTGCTGATTATGGACGATTTCGGGGCGCAGTCCAGCACTTCCTGGGCTAAGGAAAAGCTCGACCAGTTATTGAATCACCGGTATGCCAACAAACTGCCGACCGTGATTGTTTCTATCGTGCCTATAGAGGAACTGGAAGACCGGACGCGCAGCCGACTAACGAATACTGATTTTTGCCAGATACACACTATAGGCAGCAAACCGCCGGCGCTGTACTCCAACGGCTGGGCGCCGTGGTTCGAGCTGCAGAAGAAAATGACCTTCGAAAATTTCGACTGGAAACGGGTCAATTTACCGCTGGAGCAGCGGCAGAACCTGGAAGCAGCTTACAACCTGGCGCTGGAATTCGCCAAGTCCCCGGAAGGCTGGCTGGTGTTTGCCGGCGTTAACGGCTGCGGCAAGACCCACCTGGCGGCGGCGATTGTCAATTACCGCTATAAACTGGGCAAACCGTCGCTGTTTATCGTGGTGCCGGACTTTCTGGACCATCTGCGCTCGACGTTCAGTCCGGACAGCAAGGTTTCCTACGACCAGTTATTTGAAAGCGTGCGCAGTTCCGAACTGCTAGTGCTGGACGATTTCGGTGAGCAAGCCGGAACGCCCTGGGCGCAGGAGAAACTGTACCAGGTCATCAACCACCGCTACAATGCCAAACTGGCGACGGTGATTACGACTTCCTGCTCGCTGGACGAGATTGAGAACCGCATCAGTTCCCGCCTGGTGGACCCCAAAATCAGCATGTTTTTCAATATCATGGCGCCGGATTTCCGCGGCGATAGACCGGCGGCGAAGCGAACCTACCGGCCGCCCAGAAAAAACTGACCTTGTAATAATCAAGATTCAATAGCCAAGATTCAAAAGTGTATTGAAGCTGGCAGCGGGCAGGTGTTAATTAACGGGGTGCTATTTCGAACCTGACCAGCTCTGCAGCCAGGCTCTGACGGAACGGTTCATTTCGATTGCAAAATCCGAGTTGAATTTTCTTTTGTAATATTGCCGGCCGATATCCTCGAGATTTTCTCTCGTGATTTTGGTATTGTAAACCAGCTCCGGCTTAAAAAACATCTCCATGAGTTCTTCGGAATTTAATTGGTGATATGTATCTTGGGAAATAATATACCGTTCGTCGAACCGCGGCGTTTGTTTCCGTTTTATTTGCCCCTGGGAGGGATAGCCGAAACAAAGCAAGCAAACCGGGAATGTATAACGCGGCAGGTTGAACATTTCCCGGTGTGTTTCACAATTTTCCATGATGTCCCCGATATAGCACGAGCCGATACCCAGAGATTCGGCGGCAATCACTGCGGTCTGAGCCGCGATCAGGGCGTCGCAGCAGGCCAGCATCAGGTCGCCTTCGGCGGGTGTGCGCATGGCCACGTTCTGGATCATTTGCTCTACCCCGCAGGCGATAAAGTAATCGTGCCAGCGCTGGTAATCAGCCAGAAACAAAAGTACCAGCGGCGCCCTGGCGATAAACGGCTGGTTATCGCAGGTTTTTGCCAGCATATTCTTTTTCGCCCGGTCGTTTACCTCGATGATGGAGTAAAGCATCATGTTGCCGGAAGTCGGCGCCCGCATTGCCGCCCGTAATATTTCAGTCTTGATTTCATCGGTGATGGACCTGTGTTCGTAGACCCTCACGGATTTCCGTTGCAGAATCGTTTGAATAGTACTGTTCATGGTAATTCACCTCAATCATTCGTAGCAGCTTTTCTGAAGTATCTGATTATAATCCTTTCATTGTGTTCCATCAATCGTATCCCGGCGTCTGTCGTGTAATAGTCATCGTAGCTGCGTTTAAGTCCGGAATTGGCCGCTGCCTTCGGCCGGGCGATTTACAATGCAGATTATCAAAGCGTATAATATTTCATATAAATTGATTTACCGCGAGGACTAGAGAAAAATGATAATCAATCCGGAAGAAAAGGTTTGCGTAATTGAGCGGCGGCATTTTGTGGAAGACCCCATCCGGTTCTTTACCGGGCAGGTTATCGCAGCTTCGGAAAATGCTTTACGGATTACCGGATACGTCTGGATCGCCGACATCATGAAAGGGGTAACCCGCAAACCTGATATTATGGAACGGATTATTTATCCGAACGAGCGGACTAACATTAATATCATTCCTAAAGAAGTTAACATCAAAGAACTAAAAATTATTCTGATTCCCGGCAAAGGCCTTTGCGTGACCGACGGCAAAAATTATAATCTGGATATCAGCGAATTCGGCGTGTCAAAATAGACCGCAGTTGTTTGTTAACCGGAAACTTAACGGCGTTTGGTCTCAAGGTGTGATAATTTACTGTTCCCATGACATTGTAAAACCGGGCAATGATTACACTCAAATCACGTGATTATTGCGATATTTAGTTGTTGACAAACTAAAAACCCGGTGTTAGTATTTTTTATTAATTCAGGCGCTCAAGCCCTTGTTTTTCAGATTTTGATGATCAGTGCGCCATAGCTAATATTGTGAGGAGTTACAACCGATGAAGCATGAAAAGATTTATAGCACCATCGCGGTTATTTTGCTAATTTCAACAGTGCTTGCGCTGACCGGCTGCGGCTCCGGCAAATCAACCGGCCAGCCGGTTAACAGCACTACCACAACCGGCAGCAACATCACCGCAAGCTCAATTCCGGCCGCCTCTGTTGCGACAACAGTTCCGGTCGGCAACGGTGCCGCTGCCATCGCTTATGATTCGGGAAAGAGCGAGATATTTGTGGCCAATTCCGGCGAAGAGACCGTAACGGTGATATCGGACAGTACTAACAACGTGGTGGCAACTATCCAATTGGGAACATATCCCGTGAGCCTGGCTTATGATTCCGGTCAGGGCGAAGTATACGCAGTTAGTAACGTCGGCGGTTCGGTCCTGGTCATCTCCGATGCTACAAATACTGTCGTCGCGACCGTCACCGGCCTGGCGGCGCCGCCGAATAATATCGTGTACGATTCCGGCAAGGGGGAGCTGTTCGTCTCAGAATCAAGCAGCCCGGGCAGCGGCGCAGTAGATGTAATTTCCGACAGCTCCAACAAAGTGGTTGCCAGTGTCCCTTTAAATACGGGCTGTACCAGCCTTTGTTATGACGCCGCGAAAGGGGAAGTGTTCGCGGCTGACGGGTATAGTAACAATGTGCAGGTGATATCGGATAGCACCAACTCCATAAGTGCCACGTTAACCATCAGTCTTTATCCCGGCACGATTGCGTATAACCCGGCTAAGAACGAAATCTTTGTCTCGGTATCCAATGCTGCCGCCGGGCTGAACGTAATTTCAGACAGTAATAATAACGTCAAAACCGTAAGCATGGGCATCCCCGGTTATTACGCCTATAATTCCACTAAAAACGAGTTGTACACCGGGACAGCCAATAACACAATCTCGATCATCACGGACAGCGGTGCGGGGAAGGTGGTCGCAACCTTAAGCGGCAAAGTAGGACCATTTGTTTATGATTCCGGCATCGGTAAAATTTACGTAATCAGTCCCGGTAACGTGGTTTCGGTGGTCACGCCGGCGAGTTAGTTAACGCCGTTTTGTTACAGTTTAATAAATACAGCGAGAAAAGGTTACACCATGAACAATGTGTGACCTTTTTCTTTTTACCCTCGCAGTGAAAAAGAGAGACCGTTGGTTGACAGATATTGGTTTTGAATTTGCCGAAGGCTGTAGGCAATAGCCGGAAGTACTTCGCTTCAGCGAACGTATCCTTCAACTGAAGGATACGTATTTCGATACTTTCGGGGATTTAGGATTTGAGCAAATCAGGCACAGTATTTGCACACTTGCTTGATTTTCCAGTAGAATAAAAATAATTCTGCTAGAGAGAGAAGTGTCGCAATGCTTGACCATTCCGTCCTTGTCCTGAACCAGAATTATGAACCTTTAAACATCTGTCATGTCCGGCGCGCCCTGACGCTGCTGTACCAGAGCAGGGCGGAAATGCTGGAAAATGGCTATGGATACATCCACACGGCCAGCCGGGAAGTCCCCATCCCCTCCGTCATCCGCCTTCCTTACCTCGTCAAACGCCCGTTCCATGTCGCCCGTAAAATCAGTCGCGCCGAAATTTACAATCGGGACCAGTTCACCTGCCAGTATTGCGGCAAACAGACCAAACAGCTCACCCTCGACCATGTCATCCCGCGCTACCGCGGCGGGCAGCACACCTGGGAAAATGTCGTCAGCGCCTGCGCCCCCTGCAACCGGCGTAAAGCGGGCCGGACACCGGAAGAAGCCAATATGAAACTGCACAAAATCCCGGGGCCGCCGCAAAACAGCCGCTATTCTTACCTGCCGATTCATTACATGAAAATGCGCCACGAATGGGAGCGGTATTTCCCGCACTAACAGGTTCGTGCCCGACCGACACCGATTTGTTCCTGCCCTGTCATTCATCGCCTGGGAAAGTAAATCATGGGTTGCAGGAGGGGATAATGAACTTTGTAAGTCTGGCTGACAACGTCTTTTTAGCGGAACTGCCGGCGGAATTGACCGACCCAAACGAAAAGCCGATACTGGACGCCACTGCGCCGAAAAAATCCGGCAAAAAAGCCAGCCTATTACTGGATTTCTCGGCGGTTAAATTCATGAACGGACTGGGCGCCTGTCAATTGGCCAAACTGAATACCGTAGCCAGGCACCGCCGCCAGCGTCTACTGGCTTTTGGGGTAAACCGGCATTACAGGGACGTCCTCAAAGTCACCGGGTTGGAAAAGACAATTGTAATATGCAGCAGCAAAACAGACGCCTTTACTACCGCCGGTATTACTCCGGACAAACCGCCGGTGGCTGAAATTGAGTTAAACCCTTCATTTGACACCACCTTCTGGGCGAAGCCGGTTGACAGGTTGAGTGCCCCGGAATTGCCGCCGCCGGCGATTAACCGGAACCTGGCAGGACGGCGGGTCGTGGGGCCGGTGGACGGCTTCGGACAATTGTGGCAGAAAACCTACCGGCTTGAGATTGACAAGCCGGATTTATCACCGCAGAAAATAATTAAAATATTAAAACAGAACCTGCCGGCTTTTCAGCCTGCTTATAACCGGTTTTATCCGTCACCGTCCGGGATTGCGCCGGGGGAAATTGTGGCCATTGATTCCGCGACGCCGGGCGGACCGGTTTCTACCGGCGTGCTGGTGCTCTACGCCGACGATGTTTCGTTTACGTTCATGACGCCGCAGGGACATCCCGAATCAGGCTGGGTGACTTTCAGCGCCTCCGAAGCCGATGATAAAATTACGGCGCAAATTATGGGACTGGCCCGCGCCGGTGATTTTGTTTATGAAGCGGCTTTCCGGGCGGTCGGTTCGCAGATGCAGGTCAAAATCTGGAAACATGTCTTGACCTCGCTGGCGAAATACCTGGAGGTTCCGGCGGTGGTTACCGTGGCGCCGGTCTGCGTGGACAGGCATCTACAGTGGCCGCAGGCCGGCAATGTCTGGTACAATGCTCAGATAAGGACTATTTTTTACATGCCGTTCCGGCGAATGAAAAAATCAAACAGCAAACAATAAAAAGCAAAGAATGCTGAATATATCAAATCTTTGTGATGCAAATCATTCGGCAACCCCCTCCCTTTCGAGAAAGGGAGAGTTACAGAGGGATTTATTTTTATCTTCGTTCGAAGAAGAGTCATTTAACAATGCAGGAAAATAGTATTTCAACAGTATACAAAAAGGAAATAACCTGATGTCTGAGAAAAAATACGATGCCGTGGTGGTCGGTTCCGGTCCCAACGGCCTGGCCGCGGCCATCACACTGGCACAGGCAGGACGTTCCGTTTTAGTCATCGAAGCGCAGCCAACAATCGGCGGCGGGCTGCGTTCCGCCGATTTGACACACACCGGCTGCATCCACGACATTTGCGCGGCCGTACATCCGCTGGGAATGGCATCGCCGTTTTTGAACTCACTGGGATTGTCCGCCTACGGATTGGAATGGCTGAATCCATTAGTACCGCTGGCGCACCCGCTGGATGACGGCACGGCGGTATTGCTGGAACGCTCCCTTACAACGACGGCGGAAAACCTGGGTTCGGACGGCCGGAATTACTGGCGGCTGATGCGGCCGCTGGTGAATAACTGGGACAAGCTGCTGCCGGACATCCTCAGCCCGTTGCATTTCCCGAAACACCCGCTGGCATTCGGCCGGTTCGGGTTAACGGCCGGTCAATCGGCCGGTTACGTGATATTTAAAAATTTCAGGAATAAACAGGCGCGGGCGCTTTTTGCCGGAATTGCGGCCCATGGTAAAATGCCGCTGGATAAACAGGGCAGCGCCGCTTTCGGATTATTGCTGGGGGCGGCGGGTCACGCCGTCGGCTGGCCGCTGGCCAAAGGCGGCTCGCAGCAAATTGCCGGGGCCCTGCAGAAACATTTTGTGGAAATGGGTGGGGAAGTCGAGACGGGCCGGGAAGTCCGCTCGCTGGCCGAATTACCGCAATCCAAAGTGATATTACTTGACATAACCGCGAAACAACTGGCCGCTATTGCCGGAACCAGACTGGCAGAAAATACGAAAACAAAACTGGCGCAGCACCGCTACGGGCCGGGCGTATTTAAAATGGATTGGGTGCTGGAAGGTGCGGTGCCGTGGAAAGCGCAGGACTGCCTGAAAGCAGCAACAGTGCATGTCGGGGGGACGTTTGAGGAGATTGCCGGTGCCGAAGATGAAGTCTGGAAAGGGGAGCACCCCAATTTCCCGTTTGTGCTGCTGGTGCAGCCGGGCCTGTTCGACGAGACCCGCGCGCCGAAAGGCAAACAGACGGTATGGGCTTACTGCCATGTGCCCAACGGCTCCACATTTGACATGTCGGAGAGAATCGAAGCGCAAATCGAGCGTTTTGCGCCCGGGTTCCGCAGCCGCATCCGGGCCAGAAATATGATGAATACGGCGGCGGTGGAAGCGGAAAACGCCAATTACGTCGGGGGCGATATCGCCGGCGGCGTCAGAAATCCGTTCGGTCTGTTTTTAAAACCGGAAAATTATAGCACACCGATGAAGGGTGTTTATATCTGTTCCTCTTCAATGCCGCCGGGGGCGGGAGTGCACGGCATGTGCGGTTATTACGCAGCGAAAAAGGCGATGAGGGAGATGAGATAGCAGTGCGTAATAATCCCCCTCTCTCTGGCTCTCTCCCACGAGGGGTGAGAGTACTGACCGACATATCACGCCGCCGGTTTATCGTCCGGGGGCAGGATATTTTCCTTCGGTTCTTTGATTTCCTGATTGTTAACATTGGGTTCGGGACGGTTTATCATGGGCCGGCTGACCACTTTGATATCAGTAACCGGTAATTCGACGGTCACCTGCGTTTCCAGTTCCACGACCACCGTTTCTTTCAGCGGGTTGCTGCCGACGACACGGGCAAACCCCATCGGCGTGGTCACGGTGGCGCCGTCCCGCGGCATTTTGCCTTTCATGTCATGATAGAAGTCGTGTTCGTAGGCGAGACAGCACAGCAGACGGCCGCAGACGCCGGAGATTTTCATCGGGTTGAGCGGCAAGTCCTGTTCCTTGGCCATCTTAATCGAAATCGGGACAAATTCCGAGAGGAAGCAGGCGCAGCATAACTGGCGGCCGCAGCGGCCGAAACCGCCGCAGATTTTAGCTTCGTCGCGGGCGCCGACCTGGCGTAATTCGACACGCACTTTAAAACGGCCGGCCAATTCTCGGACCAGTTCGCGGAAATCCACACGTTCGGCGGAGCTGAAGAAAAAGGTGATGTGCGCGGCGTCCAGGCTGTATTCCGCCGAGAGCAGTTTCATCGGCAGGCCGATGCGGGTGATGATTTTGGCGCATTCGACTAAAGCTTCTTTTTCCTTGGCCTCGACCTCTTCGTTGTGCTGGATTTCTTTCTTCTCCGCCTTGCGGATGACCGGTTTTAGCGGGGCTTCCACTTCGCTGGATAAAACCTGTTTAGGCGAAATCACGACACGCGCCACTTCCATGCCGCGGGTCGTCTCGACAATCACCCAGTCGTTAATCTCGAGTTCCAACCCGGCCGGGTCGAAATAGTAAATCCGGCCGGCCCTTTTAAAGCGGACCCCCACGGTTTTTGTGGGGACGGGCGGGGCGCTGACGGCGCCCGGTGCGGCGGGAGCGGCATCTGCCGCCGGCGCGGGGGCTGTGTTTTCTGCCGGTTTACTGGTATCTTCTAAATTGTTGATATTCTGTTCATCCATCACCGCACCTCATTATGCGACCAGATTTTCTACGGGTTTCTTTTCCGGGATATGCAGCATCAATACTTCCATCACCAGCTGCTGATTGGTGTTAAACCTCAATTGTTCTTTGGCTGATTGTATTCTATCAATAAACGCCCTGATTTGCCGCAGGCTGTAGCCGGCCGCCATTTTTTGCAGTTCTTTCTCGTAATCAATATTGACGATATCCTTGGCGCAATCCGCCTTCACTAACAGCAAATCATGCCACCAGCCGAGCAAGAGGTCAAGTTTTTGCTGGACGATGCTGCGGTTCTGGGTGTATTTTTCTACCAGTTTGGCGGCGAAAGTGAAGCGGCGGTCGTAATCGGCGTCAAACATTTCACGCCAGGCATCAAGCCATTCCGTCCGCTGCTGCACCAGCGCATCATCCTGAGCGGCCGATAACGCCCAGCCGAAGCAGCCGCCGGCGATGCGGGATAACAGTTTGGCCTTTTCCGTGGCAACCTGATGCTTTTCGATGAGTCCGCGCGCGATGATTTCACCGGGCACGGGCAGGAGTTCCAGCCGCTGGCAGCGGGAAACAATGGTCGCCGGCACCAGGCTCTCGTTCGAGGCCAGCAAAATGAAAATGACGTTCTGCACCGGTTCTTCGATGGTTTTCAGCAGGCGGTTAGCGGCGCCGATAGACATGAATTCCACGCCGTCGATAATGAATACCTTGTATTTTCCCTCGTACGGCGCCAGGTTGACAGAGTGCAATATCTGGTCCACCTGCTCGACGCTGATTTTGGTTTTACTGTCGCCCTCGGCATCCACAATTTGAGACAGTTCAATGACCTGGACGTCGGCATGCTTGCCGGCGGCAATCCGTAAACAGGCAGTGCACTGGCCGCACGGGCGTTCCGGCGATTCGCAGTTAATTGCCATTGCCAGGTTCACCGCCAGCGTCATTTTCCCGACATGCGGCAACCCGGCCAGCAGATAGGCATGCGCCAGGCTGCCTTTCTCCAGGCTTTTCTGCAGGAAAGTGACAGCTTTATCCTGTCCGATTACCGTCCACATCTAATTAAACCCTAATATCGAAATCCGAAATACTAAACAAAGTTAAAATTCCAAAGTTATGAGACAAGATGGTTATCAGGCGTTAATACAATTACGATGCCCCTCTCTCTAACTCTCTCCCACGAGGGGTGAGAGGACTGATTTTTTGTTTTCTCTTCATATCTATAGCTTACCATGTATTATCAAAGTGCTAAATTGGTATCCAAATTTTTATTTTTGAATATTCTGATTTGTTTAGGATTTCGATACCTGCGGGTATTTAGCAACTGTGTTACTTGTCAAGGACTAATTGATTGGTTAACACTATAATTCCAAGGGGTACGATTTTTAAGCATTGCATTCAATACGCAAAGCAATTTCCGCATGCACGCTACCATGGCTA
>Ga0326727_10016599_pt1 | contig 15502 bp, 7 predicted proteins | sample MB2enrmetagenome_FD_207643 | JGI IMG/M metagenome (GOLD analysis project Ga0326727, IMG submission 207643) | Lab enriched peat soil microbial communities from McLean, Ithaca, NY, United States - MB29MY | ecosystem: Environmental > Terrestrial > Soil > Wetlands > Peat | place: USA: New York... | reverse complement strand
TCCAACGCGCGCGATATGCTGCTCAAAAGCTTGAAGCTTGCTTCGGAGGGCGCGAGCCAATGAACGCGTGAAGGAAGGTAATTGTTTGGCTATGGGCCGCCGCGATTCTTGCCTTGTGCATTTATCCGCCATGTATCTACAACTATGGCCGAGTCCGTGCCTTCGCCAATAGCTGGCTACTGAACCCCGCTGCTTCCCCGCCGCGAAGGACCGGGGTGTGGCGGGCGGAGCTAGATGCCGGGAGGTTGAGCTTAGAGGCTGTCGGAGTTAGCGTCATCGGACTCCTCCTGGTTTTCGCCGCCCCCTCGCCCACTTCGCTTTTTGCGACGGGCAGGATGGTTGGTTCGACCGGAGCAAAGTCGGCGAAAGCGCTAATTTGGTTGGTCCGCGGGGTAGCCACAATTTTGTTATCGGTCGGCGCGAAGTTGGTCGGTTGGACGGTTTCGATGTTCCGCTGGGCAGCTTTGCTGAACCGCCGTACTATAGTTGTCGGACCTGTCCTGGCCGCCGCTGTAGTCTGGGCGCTCGTAACTCAAGCCGGGACAGCTCTGAATACAGAATGGGAACCCGGTCCCCCAAGGGTATTTTTTGATCGCGACGCGTCGGGTTTGGAGGACATAAGGTCAACTCACGGGACCTACGTTGAGATCGCATCCACCCCGAAATTCCAACAGGCCGACCATGAAACTCACCGCAAGATTCTTTCAGATTGGAGCCCGGTGTTTCAAGGCATGGATAAGGACTCGCTGCCAAGCGCGACCTGATTCGGCAGTGGGTTTGGTACGCGGAGAATGCTGGAACGGAAATCGCCGATCGTTTCTTCCGCGCCGTCGATTCCACTCTTGCGACGCTGTCGTCCCAGCCCGAAAGCGGAATTCAGACTTTCACGAAAAGGCACTTGCTGCAGAAGGTGCGTCACTTTCCCGTAGGCGATGGGTTCGACAGGTTTCTACTTTTCTACATCCCACTGCCTGACGGAATCGATCTGGTACGGATTGTGCATGGCAGGCGAAACCTCGAACGGCTTCTCAGGGAGGGATTTCCCCTGGGCCCGCAGTCCTAGCCTGCAGGCCCGCGGCTTATTGGACTTTCATCACAATCAGCGTCATATCGTCATGCTGCGGCGCGCCCGCCGCAAACTCGTCCGCCGCGCCCATCAGTGACGACGTCATTTCCCGCGCGCTCCGCCGGCAACACGCGCGGGCGGCGTCGATCAGGCGATCTTCGCCCCACTCTTCGTCCTCGATAGTCATCGCTTCGCTGATCCCGTCGGTGTACGTAATGAAAACGTCGTACGGCTGGAACTGAAATTCAGCGCTCTCATAGCGCACGTCACGCAGCAGCCCGATCACGGGGCCGCACGCTTCGAGGCGAAGCACTTCGTCTCCCCGCAGGATGATCGGGGCGTTGTGTCCAGCGTTCACGTAGGTCATTTTGCGAATAGCCGGATCATACTCGCCATAGAAGAAGGTGGCGTATCGGTTGGACGTCGATGCTTCGTAGATCAGGCGGTTGGTATTCGAGATCAGGGTAGCCAGGTCTGTCATGCCCGCTACCAACTGGCCGCGCATCAGAGCATGCAGGCTGGCCATCATGAGCGAGGCCGAAATTCCTTTTCCCGAAATGTCGCCAAGCGCGATGCCCATAATGCCGTTCGGCCTGGGCAGAAAATCGTAATAATCGCCGCCCACGGCGAGAGCCGGACGGCAGAGCCCGAAGTAATCGATTCCTGGTACGGGTTGATAGGACTGGGGAAAGAATCGCTCCTGCACTTCGCGCGCGATTTCAACCTCGCGATTCAACCGCTCCCGTGAGGCGGCTTCGCGGGCGACTTCTTTCAACAACTGGGCATTCTCCAAGGCAAGGCCGGTCTGGCTCGCAACGGACTGCAAAAGCGCCAGATCGGAAGTTGAATACGGCTCTTCGGACAACTTGGGACCTAGGGCCATAAGGCCGAGCAGGCGTTCGCGGCCAGGCAGGGCCAGCAGGACTTCCGCGTCGAGGCCGCGCAGTTTGGTCTGCTCTTCGAGCGCCGCGCCATGCACCCAACTGCGCGGGTCGTCAAAGTACACCAGTTCAGGTTTGCGCGCTTCATTGAGCAACTGTACCGTGCGTGCCTGAACGGGCAGACAGTAGCTGGAGTTCGGGTCTCCACCGATAGCTTCCGCAATGCAAAAACGATCTTCTTCCCGCACAAAAACGGTGATGCGCGAGATGTGAAGGGTGTCGGATATACGATGCGCCACCGTATCGATCAACTGGCGGCCATCGGTAAAGTTCCGTGCATCCATGCTCAACTCGCCCAGAACCTGCTCGGTGCTGTAAGCTTCGCGAAAGAAACGCTTGTCGATCCAGAGTTGCACCGGCTCCGAGAAGCGGCGGCGCAGGACGAGGGCTATGCCCACTAGTCCGGCGGCGCGGACGCGGTCCACGTTGCGAGATTTCGGATCGTTGATGGTCTGGACCAACATGATGATGGCGATCGCCAAAATGGATGCGCGTACAACATTCAGGCCGCGCCTGGCAAGGGCATACTGAACGCCCTGCCGCAGCACCATGCGGACCTGCATGGCGCGCTGCACCACGATCACATAAGCCAGTGTGATCGGGAACAAGAGCAGGAATAGCAGTGACGTGATGACTACCCACTCCGGCATCCCATAGAAGATGTCGGACTGGCTCTTCAGAGCGATGAGCGAGACGATGAATGTCGGCGTTAAACTGACCGACGTTCCCCAATAGATAATGCGCAGTCGTCGCTTCGCGTCCAGGTTACTGGCGCTCCGGATCTTAAATCCAATGAAGGTGAAAAACGACCCGACGGCCACCATGCTCACTATCACGTAGACCGGTACACGGATCAGGAAGTCGAGTGCCGGCTTCATGAAGTGGATGGCCGAGATGTTATACCCCAAACCTTCTGCAAAGGCGAAGAAAAACAACGTCTGGAACAGCAACGTTCCCAGCAATACCCACTTGAGCCATTTTCGTTTCCGTTCAAATTCGGCGCGCTCCGGAAAAACGATTGCGAATCCGACCAGGAAAACCAGCCATGCGCCATAAGGAGTACCCATAAGGAAGTGCCAGGTGGTCGCTACCTCCTCAAGTGGCCAATCCCACGCGACTCCCTCCACGATTTGCGAGAACCCGATCATCAACCCCAACAGCATCCACGCGGCCACGTCGTAGGGGCGGGCGGCCGCGACGTAAAACCCGAGCGCCAGACAGAAGACGGGCAGGACGAATTCGATCACGGATTCAACCACCCAGGCCTTGAGCGATGCGGGTTGGGGCCGCACAGGCGCAAGTTTCACCAGGGCGGTGTATTCGCTCCCGTTCGGACGAGCAAGATCAAAACGCAGCAGATCGCCGGGGCGCCTTTTTTCGAGTGCATGCTGGATCTGGATGTCGGCGTTGAAAGGTTCGCCATCAACGCGCTTCATCACGTCGTAGAGCTTGATGCCGGCGGCCTGCGCTTCGGGTTTGAGGCCACTGACGGTTTCCAGCCTGAAGCCGAATGTAACTGGATCGCGGGCGATCTCTTGCGAGTCGTGCAACAGATTATACGCGCCCACGGTGAAACCCGCCTGGTAGAAAACCGAAAAACTGAAGAGGAAGAGCAGCAGCCGCTGGAGGGGGTTGAGCGACGATCTGGGCAACGCCATCAGACTAGACTAACGGACGATCCCCTTCGATTCGTTGATCTTCAGAAATTGGTTCGCCGGGATGTTGGAAAATTGCTGCTTGATCCCGCTGGGCCATTCGATGCTGATTTTGTTTACGACCAAATCCTGGGCTAGTCCGAACGTGAGCGCGAGATCGCTTTGCGAGCAGTAGCTTCCACCGGAACGTACCATGTTCCATTGCTTGCCCAAGGCGGATTCAATGCGCACGACGGCGCCTAAAGCGCTACGGTTGGATTTTGTTCCCTCAAGGCGCAGGGAAAGCCACTTATTGCGGTTGCCACCGTCGTTGCGCAACAGAATCGCAGGACCGCCGTTGGTGGTGAAGAGAACATCGAGGTCCCCATCACGATCGATATCGGCATTGGCAACACCCCGCGCCAATAGGGGCCGGGTGAAATCCGCTCCCACCTGGTTACTCACGTTCTCGAACTTCTTGCCACCGACGTTGCGGAACAGGAGCGGCGGTTCCTTGTATTGAACCTTGGGCTGCACGCGGTCGATGTCGTTCTCAGTGTGTCCGTTGGCCGCGAGGATGTCGGCATATCCATCCAGGTCATAGTCGAAGAAGAATGCACCGAACGTGAGGCTCAGCAGGCTGGCGCGTCCGACTACCGACGCAGGCGCTTCGTCGACGAAGAGGCCGTTGCCTTCGTTGTGGTAAAGCCCCAGCATTTGGTTTGAAAAATTCCCTACCAGCAGACTGGCGCGCCCACTGTGATCATAGTCCGCCCAATCCACGCCCATTGCACCGCGCGCGGCGCCATCTTCTCCGAAGGCTACCCCGGCGCTGAGACCTTCTTCCGTGAACGTGCCGTTCTTATTGTTGCGATAGAGTTTGTTGGCCTGGGTATCGTTGGCGATGAATAAGTCCGGCCAACCGTCGTTGTTGTAATCCACCACGAGCACGCCCAGCGATTTACTCGTCTTGTCGGCGATTCCCGCCTTCTCGCTCACATCCTCGAACTTTCCATTCCCTAAGTTGTGATAGAGCCTGGACGGCGCCCCTTTGGATTTATCCGGTGTGCAATAGGACTTATTGACTCCGTCAAGCGAACACCATTGATCGGTCTGCGGAGTCCATTGGATGTAGTTGGCGACGAACAGGTCGGCTTTGCCATCACGGTCATAGTCCAGCCAGGCAGCGCCCGTTCCGAAATTCGCGTTCTTAATGCCGGACTGCGCTGTGACGTCCTTGAATTTGCCGTGTCCTTCGTTGTGGAAGAGGCGGTCGCCTTCAAGCGCAGTGATGTAGATGTCGGGCCTGCCGTCGTTGTCATAGTCTGCCACGGCTGCGCCCATGGCGTACATCTCGATATCAAGGCCACTGCCTTTCGTAACGTCGGTGAACGTACCGTTCCCGTTGTTGTGATAGAGCGCGCTGAAATAGTGTTGGCCTTTGGGCGTCCAGTCCTTGGCGTTAAGTAGAAGGATGTCGGGATATCCATCGCCATCGTAATCGATAAAAGCGCAGCCGGAGCCCATCGTCTCAGGCAGATACTTCTTGCCGAAAGCGCCGTTGTGCTGAACGAAATGGATTCCCGCTTGCTGAGTGATGTCCGTGAAATGCACGCCTGCCTGAGGGGGCATCACGGAAGCTCCGGTCAGGTAAAGCGCGGCGGCGGCCGCCGCGAAGATAAGGGGGAGTGCTGCGCTAAGTCGCATGGTTAGTCAATGCCCGGATCAACTTCAGTGCCGGCCTGGTCAAGTATTTCTTTCGGTAGTCCTGATGTGCCGGATCGTTCGGAAAATGTTCATCCGAGCGATATGGGTAGGCGCTCATCGCGTGAAAGGGCAAGGGTTCCACAGTTTGCGAGAAGGCGGTGTTGGCATCGCCGTCCTTAGCCCATCCGTCGACGAACAGAAGGTAATCCCGCTGCCATTCATTCGGGGGCGGTTTCAAGTTGGCTGGAAAACGCAGCGTGAGTTCATCGCCCGAACCCATGATGATCATCTTGTCGTCCACATCGGTTACCAGTTCCCGCACGTCGCCATAGCGTGTATAGAACCCCGCCGTTGGATTCCACATGGAGAGCGGCATCCATTCGTTGTAGAGGAACTTCTCGGGCTGCGTGCGCTGGGGATCGATTACGGGCCGGGAGAATCCGCGAAAATGCAGATCGGCGGCATCGGCCCCGATCCTGGTCATGCGTGCTTCCGGCGATCCCGCAGCTTCGGCAAGAAAAATCTCGTCCCAGTAAACGCAGATATTGGTGACGATACGAATTTCGCGAGATGCGGAAAGAAACTTCCCCGTCATGTCCACTGCGATGGTCTTCGGCTTCCCGGACGGGATGCCCATGTCCTCGATGACGGTCTGCCATGCGCCCCGCTGGTTTTTCACCTGCAGGTAGGGCATGATCAAGCCGCCTTTACCTTCCTGCGCAGCGCCTTGGAAGGTGCTGCCGTCGGCCCAATCCACCCAGCCATTCAGAATTAAAACGGCATCATTATCATGCGCCGCGCCTTTGAAATCGAGATCGATGGAATGCAGTTCCGCCACGCCCTCGTAATTCCGGCGGAACTGATCTGGATAGACTTGATCTTTCCTGAGAAGCGCAGAGCGGATATCGCGGCCATGATCGTCATGCGCACTCACCGGATAGATTCTCTGACTCGCGCCGAATAAGTGAAATTCCGGGAAGGGCGGTGCTTTGAACTTATCGTTGATGAAGATTTCCTGCGCGCGGGGATGATCCACGGCGACTAATTGCACTTGATCGAGGTAAGAGACCTCGCGCAATTCCTCCGTAATGCGCACTTCGTACTCGCCATTTCTCGCGACCAGCTTCTCGCCCGGAATCTGAATGTACTCGTTATGATCCACCGGAAAGTATCGACCATCTCCGGAACTTGCGCCCAACGGCGCCACACCCAGCACGTCCGTGATGAAATCAAATCCACGACCGTTCCAGGTGAAGATCATTGGGCATGACCCGGAAAGCCTCTCCGCCTCCGGAATCGAAAGCGGCACGTTGGTTTTTTTCTGGGGTTCGTTTTGGATCAGGCCGTTAATCCAGGTAATTCGAACTGTGTCAGCTTCCGGGTAGTTGCCCATTCCAAACCACAGCGGGACGCCTTCATACACTTTCTTCTGATACGTCGCCCCCGCTTTGATCTCAACCGTGGAACCAATCCCCAACTTCACGTTCTTGATGCCCGTGATTTGAATCTTGAGCCAGTGTTCGGAATCCGGAGCGGCTTCGACGCGATGCACGCGCCCCTTGGCATCCAGGCTGAAGAGTTGTTTCTCGGGGGCCGCGGAATCCTCACGCACGAATCCCGCGCCATCGTTCCTTAGCACCAGACTGCCGGCCGAAATATCTAGGTAGCTATCGTGATTGAGATCTTCTGTGATGAGCCCACGCGATCCCGCGGACAGAAGTGGGATGGGAACCGCCTCGAAAACACCATTCAGCTTGTCACGGTAGAGTACACCGGCATGGTCGGCATAACTGACTACCAAGTCACGCGCGGGAATCTCAGGTTTCAGCGCAAACCGCGATGCGTCGATCGCGTGCCCCTGCGCGAACGGAAAGGATTTCGTTTCGTCGCTGAACCCAGCTGCACCGTTGTTGCGCATCAGCGCACTGTCTTCGCCCAGCAGCAACAGATCCATATCGTTGTCATGGTCATAGTCCAGCCAGATGGCGCGCTCGAATTTGCCTTTTGGCATTGGGGCGGCAACCTTTTCGTACGCGCCTTTGTTGTTCCTGTACAGCTCGACCGCGGACTTGCGAATCACGCACAAATCGAAGACACCGTCGTTATCAAAATCGCCCGGTTCGATCCAGACCACGTCATTGAGATCCAGAACTTTCTTCGCGCTGGGGTAAATCTCAACACCGCGATTGGACCAGGTAATCACCCGATCCCGATCAAGCGCGGCAAAGCCGTCCACTTTTTCGGCGATGACCTTGTCATCGAAATGCGGATGCGTTGGCTCAGCTGCGCCCACTGGAATATCGATTGGATCCCAAATCTCGGAATACTCGCTGGCTTCCGCATCCTCCGGCACGGGCGCGCCCTGCTGCTGGGCCTTGATCGTCTTGAAAATTGCGACCTCGCGCTCGGCGTCGCCGGCGCGGCCCATGGCGCGATAGAGATTGAAAAGCTGCAGGTGCGGAGCGGAGAAGTTCGGATCCAGCTTCTCGGCCATCTCCAGCTCGGCCGCGGATTTCTCGCGCTCGCCGGCTTGTTTATACAGCACGCCGAGGTTGTAGCGCGTCTTGGCGTCGTTGGGAACCAACTTCTCCATGCCTTCCAATTGCTGGATGGCACGCGGCGCGTCACCATCTTTCTTGGCGATAATCCCGAGGTTGAACCAGGTGTGCGGAACTTTGGGATCTTGCTTCTGCGCTTTTTCAAGTTCGGCCACAGCCGCCTGCGTTTCACCGGCCTTCAAGAGCGCCAGCCCATAGTTGACGCGCTCGCGAACGGAATTCGGACGCATATCAAGAGCCTTCTTGAAGGTGTCGACGGCTTCTTTTTGCGTGGTCGGGTTTTCATAAAACGCCTTCCCGAGATTGCGGAGATGCCACAACTGATCCGCCGCCGGGTCAGCCGGTGCACCCCAAAGCAGGATGACGGCACAGGCAGTGACAGCGCAGGTAACGATTCCTACACGAAGGCCTTCCATGGTTTTTGACAAGAGGAGACTGTGTTCGGATTATGACAGGCTCGGCGAACGCGTTATATAACGTTTTCGGATTAGTCCGATGCGCGCCCGCCTCTAGGCTTATTGGCCTCCCAGTTCGCAGTACACTAGAGGATTCGATGGGCAATCCCTCCTCCTCGCGCCTGCCGCTGCTGCTTCTGTTGATAGCGGCAACGTTCTTCGCCTGCAACCGCGATCCCAATTACGCAAAGCAACGCGCCCTCGAAAGCGGCAATAAGTACTTCGACCGCAAGCAATATAAACAGGCGCTGATTATGTATCGCAAGGCGGTTGCGACGGATCCCAAGTTCGGTGAAGGGTACTATCACCTGGCCCTCACGTTCGAAGCCCTGGGAGAAAACGCGAACGTTGTCGGGATGCTCCGCCGCGCCACTGAACTGATGCCTGCGGGGACGCCGGATTGGCGTAACGCGGCTTTACGTCTGGGCGAAGCGCTCGTGCAGGGCGCCATTACCATTAATAACCCTGCGCAGAATAAACCTCTCATGGATGAGGTGACGCAGCTCGGGGCCACGCTGCATTCCAAAGCGCCGGATTCGTTCGAGGATTTTCGCCTCCGGTCCGATCTGAAACGTGCCGAGGCAGCCCGCGCATTGAACATGCAGGACATGCCAACGCTCAAGAAAGACTTGGAGGATTCCATTGATCTGCTGAGGAAGAGCCTGAGCGTGAAGCCGGGGGACGTGCAGACTTCCATCGCTCTGGCGCGCTCTCTTTCTCTCTACGGCCACGCGGACGAAGCGGAACAGATCTATCGGGGTCTCCTGGACCGCGACAAAACGCTAGGTTCCGTTTATGTGGAACTGTTTCGCCTCTATTCCACAGAGAAGCGCAGCTCGGATGCGGAGAGTATTCTTAAAAGCGCGATTCAGAACCTTCCCAAGGAATACCAATTTCGAACCTTGCTGGCGGGTTATTACTACAGCCAGGGGAACCGCGCTCAGATGACGAGTGTTCTGGAGGGAATCAAGAGCCATTTCAAGGATTTTCCGGACGCTTATTTGACAGCGGGCGATTTCTACGCGCGAATCAGCGACGACGCTTCCGCGCTACGCGAATACCAGCAAGGGCAGTCGCTCGATCCGAAACGCCGGGCGGAATACGACAAGCGCATGGTCGAGATCCTGATTCGGGGCGGAAAGAAAGAAGAAGCCTACAGCAAAGTTCTGGAGATGCTGAAGGCTAATCCTAAGGATGCCGATGCGCGCGCGATGCAAGCCAACTTCATGCTCGAACGCGGGGAGGTTTCGACAGCCGTTAACGAGTTTCAGGACGTAGTGACGCAGAAGCCCGACAACTTCGTGGCGCGCTACAACCTGGGGCGTGCCTACGCGGCGACCGGGGAATATGACAAGGCCATCCAGCAGTACCGCGAATCCGCGCATGAGCGTCCGGACTTCCTGCGTCCGCGCGTCGCTCTTGCGGAAACGGAAATCCAAACCGGCGATTTCGACGCGGCGCTCCGCGATGCCCAGGAAACCGTGAAGATGGCGCCAAACGATCCGGCGGCGAATCTGGTGGAAGCGGTGGCCATGCTGCGCCTGGGACAAACGGCCGACGCCAAAAGGATTTTAGACGCTCTCGCCGTCCGCTTCCCCGCGTTTCCGGAAGTCCATCTTGAACTGGGATCGTTGGCGCTGAGCCAACAGGATTACTCCGCGGCGCTGCAACAGTTCCAAAAGGCATGGGAATTGAGTCCCGCCGACTCGAGATCCCTGCAGGGCGAGGTGGAAACCTATATGGCGCAGAAGGAACAAGACAAAGCGCTGGCGCTGCTGCAGCAGATGGTGACCGCGCATCCGGATCGCGCCGATATTTTGAAGCAGTTTGCGACCCTGAAGGCTCGTACCCGCCAATATGACGCGGCCCTCGCGGATTTCCAAACCCTGATGCAGCGGTTCAAGGAGACTCCGCGGGAAACTGCTCAAACCTACGCCGAAGTTGGCGAACTGTATCACCGGAAGGGTGATGACTCAAACGCTATCCAGTGGCTTGAAAAAGCGCGAGCCCTGCAGCCGAACAGTGTGCGACTGCTGAGCGTGATTGCCGAAATTTATGATCACATGGGCCGGACGAAAGAGTCTCAGGATGCTTACCGTGCCGTGCTGGCGCATTCACCGAATGACGGAGAGGCGTTGAATAATCTGGCTTTTTCTATTGCGCAGACAGGCACCGACTTGGATGAGGCGCTGACCCTCGCCGATAAGGCCAAGAAGGTTCGTCCAACCCTGAATGAAGTGGATGATACGCTAGGTTGGATTTATCTGAAGAAGCACATGCCGGATCAGGCGGTGGATATCTTCCGGCCGCTGGTGGCTAAGTCACCTGAAAACCCCAGTTTCCACTACCATTATTGTCTGGCTCTTTTTGAGAAGGGCGATAAAGCTGGCGCAGAACGCGAATGCGATGCCGCCCTGGCGCGAAATCCGGCGAAGGCGGATGAAGTTGGGGCGAAGCAGTTACTGGCTAAGCTGCATTAGCGGGCCGGCGACTTAGCCTTCGCTGGATCGCGGCCGATACCCCGGCCTGGCTCTCACCCTTAACCGCTTACCCGGGTCATTGGCCAGTTCCACCTGAATCTTCCGGAAGCCTTCATTCGGATTCGCCGCCGGATAATAAGTCACGGTATAGGAGTTACCCAGATCCTCACGAATATTTTCGAACGCCTCCACCTGCTTTTGCCAGGTCTTGGCCCAATAAGCCTTGCCGCCGGTTCTGGATGTAATTCTCTTGAACACGCCGCTTGAAATGGAATCCTTATTCACCTCATTCGTCGAGATCACGTAAATTGGAATTCCTTCGTCTTCCGCGACCGCCCGCACATCGTCAGGCGCGATCATACTGCCGTTATCCGGGCCGTTCGAGAACACGATCACCACTTTGCGGCCCGGCACCTTAGCCGCATCGCGCAACGTCAGGAGCAAAGCGTTATAGAGCGCCGTGTCATCGCCCGCCACCGAAGTGCGGAGTCCTGTGATGGCCGCGCCGCGATCTCGCGTCAAAGAGGAGGCACGGGATAGGTTCCTGCTGAAGGTATAGACCGCAATGGAATCCGCCCGGTCCAGCCCGCGCACAAAATCGGCAATCGCGTCCTCGGCGTAGACAAAACCCCGGTACATGAAGTTGCTGGTGTCGAATAGAACAAATACGTTGGTCCCGCTGAATGCATCGCCCCGCGGATCGAGTGCCGCAGCCTTCTCAGGAGTTTCGGTGGCCGTTGTGTCCGGTGCCGCCATGGGCTTCAGTGCTCCATCGTCCATCACCTGCATTACGGGTTTGTTGCCTTCTTCGAAGGTGGTGATCTTCTCCGGGATACCATCCTCAAAGATTTTGAAATCCCCCGGCTTCAGGTTGTTGATGTACCGCCCGTGACCATCCGTCACCGTAAATGTCAGCACCACCAAGTCCACCTTGGACTTGAATACGGGCGTCTTCTCCTGCGCCCATAGAAGAAATCCGCTCAGTGCAACCGCCGCCCCGCCGGCCGCCGCGATCTTTATCCCCGTTCTCACTTATCAGACCTCCAGAGTCACTGTATGCCCGCGCTGCTCGCGATCACTTCTTCGGCTTTTCCCGCTCTCACATCTTCGCCCACCGTCCGAAGCGACTTCAACAATGCCGGCCAATCCTCCAGGTGGGACGCGAAAATTCGCTCTACCGCTTTCTCCGTCCACTGCGGAATGGAGACGTTCAGTTGCGCCGGGCTCAGATGCATTTCATCCGCGAGCGAAGCCCAGTAGAGCGTGTTCGATTCCCAACTCTCTGCCATGATGCGGCTGGAATAACCCATCAACGTGGGAAAGGTTCTCAGTTTCAGCAATTCCGGACGGTATGAATTCGCCAGCGTCGGCTTGGGCGATCCGAACGCGCTTGATATGGCTTCTTCGGAAACCTCCCTAGGGTGGCGGGTCGACATTTGCTGGATGGCTATTGACGCGGGATCTTTAGCGGCTGCGGCCGAATTCTCGAGGGTACAGCCCAGCACGTACATCTCGACCGGAGTCATTAGTTCAACGGTGCCCTGAACGTCCCCCGCTAGAAGTCTGCGCTGCATCATCGATATGCGATTCGGAGCGGCGAGCGGCCGGAGCGCCTCGATGACGCTGCCCCGCAAAGCGTGGTCATGCGAACCGTCCAGTACGGCCTCTGCCACCAGTGTCTCCGCCAGCCCCATGTGCAGGTTCACCCAGTGCAGTTGCACGGGCGTGACCCCCCACCAGCGGGGAACCTTGGCGCTCAGAATCATCTGCGGTACCAGGTCGCCCCAAATGAGCGCTTGCGTTTGCGTCGGAACCAGGAAGTTCTGCTCTGCCTCGGCCAGGGCGTACGGAAGATTTGCGAGCGACCCTACTAACCTTCCGCCACCATTCGACGGCCATCCCGCACCTTGCAGGTCAGTCGCCTGCCATGTGTGCCCCCCGTTAGCCGTGAGCCCCGTAAAGTCGTGTCCGCGGACGAAAAGAGGATTCGTATAGAGAATTTGAGCTCCCGGTGGTGCGTAGTGGGCATAGTTGTAAGCCACCAGCGTGTCCCGCATCACCGGACCCAAGGCGGCCTCCACGTCGCGAACGCGATCGGCCGGGCTACCCTTCTCCAGCAGAGCGCGCACATTCAACTTGCGTTCCGTTTCTATATGCTTGTCGGTCCAGAAGCCGCTCGAAAGAGCGCTCTTCTCAGCGGCGGAAAGCGGCGGACGCGGGAATTGCACTTCGCTGATTCGTCCGGCGATCGTGGCCATCAAAGCCGTATCCGCTGTCTGGCCCTGCGCTGCCTTTTCCAGGTTCTCAGCAAGTTCGAAAAGGCTCGTCATGCTGATGATCTGCTGGGCGTCCAGAACGCGCTGCATTTCCTTCACCATCTGATCGCGTGGAGCGTTCTCGCCCATTTCCGCATTGCCAGACTCGCCTGCCAGCAGTTCCAGAATGCGTTCCTGCTGTCCGGCTCCGCGACGCCCACCAGTCGCCGTCAGCAAAGCTTGAATACCCTTTCGTCCACCTTCAAACACGTCCCGCTCGCCTTTCACGGCCGCGAACTGCCCGATCACTTCGTTAAACGTCTGGTCCTGGGCGCCTGGCGGTACCGATCCGTGCCGGCTGCAGATCTGCCAGATGCCCACCAGAGCCTGCATGCTCGCCGCGGTGTCGGCACGAACCTGTGAGTCTTTCATTTTGTCGATGGCTTCCATCGTATCCAGATACTTCATGATGGTTGCGTCGGCCAGCATGGGTCCGTCGGCGAGCACCGAATATTGCGCTCCATACTCACGCCATGCGCGCGCCATTCGTTCCACCGTCGCTGCGGTCAGCGGCTTGGCCCGATACCGGTCCAGATCGCTCAGCGCCATGAAGATCTTGAGTGGTTCATTCTCGACGGACTTCCGGCTCAACCCAAACAACGCTTCCAGTACGTCGTCCGCGGTTGACCAGCTTCCCGCGTTACGGCTCAGCTTGGCATCGTACTTGCCGCGTGGATGATTCGTGAACAGGCTTTTCCACACACCCAGATCGCCCGGAATATGAGGGTGCCCATAGGAATCGAGGCGCAGGCGCGTGGTTAGCAACATCATATCCGCGTTCGCGCGGAAGACGGGGCGTGCCGGGCCTGGGCTGGTCACAAGGCCTCGCACCGCCGCGTAGAACCTTCGCATGCGTGATGGTTCGGTCAGGTAGTCCTGAACGGGTCCGTGAATGCGCGCCAGAGAATCATAAAGACTCGCCAGCCATCCGTCGTCTTTCGCCAGCAGCTTATCGAAAAACGCGGCGCCGTTGTCCGGTGATCCTCCTGCGAGTTCACCCCATGTTGCAGCTGACTTCTGTCCGCCGGGAACCACCGCATGCCCGTCGCGGATCTCGAACATGCCTCCAAAGAAGTCCAGCACGTGCGCATAAGTGCGCAGACGCGCCGCCGGGACTCCGGCCTTTAGGGCGTCTGCGGTATCCCGGTCGAGCTTTGACATGCCAAGGTAGAAGCGGCAGAGCGACGGGTCGTCCAGAAACGCATCCAAGGTGCTGGAGCCCTTCTCTTTCGGGGTGACCCAATAGTCGGGGCCATACAGGATCGGAACGCGTGCGGGGTGAAAATCATAAATAAATGGACGGTTGGTGCGCAGCGCCTGCTCCAGATCCGCTGTGGGGAAGCCCGAATCGGTGGTAAGGAACGCCCGCGCCGCATTTACAGTTTCCAGCACCACTTCCGCGCCGCACCCACCGCGCATGCGGAACCCAATCACGCGCAGCAGATCGCCGGTCTGCGCGGATTCACAGGCTTCTATTTTGATCACCTTGTCAGGGCCTGCAAGCTTGTCCAGTTCACGCGCCTGGGAGACGTAGCGAACCAACAGCTTCAGATACTCGGTAGGCTCCAGCGTTTCGCTCGACCGGGAGGCCTGATACCCATTCATTACAACGTTGCGCGCCACGGCGGAGACGACTTCTTCAGGCTTGGCATCTTGCGCAATTGCGGCCATTCGTGAGAATGAGCGCAGGGGCCCAGGGATTTCCATGGTCCCGTAACCTGCCGCCGTTTCCGACTCAGTTGCGCTCTTGGCTGCGGCGGGCAGCGTTAGACCGGTGCCTGCCATATCTTTCTCAGCCGCCGCGCGATCGCCCTCGATCAGGTCGAGAAGCACCAACCGGCGCGTGGCCGAGATTGCCTGCGGTGAACTTGCAGGCAGCGCCGCAAGCCATTTTCGGTATGCCGCCCGCACGTCTCTCTCGCGATACCGGTCCAGAAACTCCGCATAGGCTCCCAGCGCTTCGGCATCGTTCGGATTCTGCTCCACCGCTTGCGCCAGCACTTCATGCGCGCCAGCGCCGTTGCCGGAGTCCTCAAGAGCTTCGGCCTTTTTCAAGGTCGAGTCCGCGCCCAATGCGCCACAAGGACAAGAAAGAACCACCGCGAGAATGGAAATCCCCATTTCCGCCGCAAAAGAAAACCGCATCCAGGTCACCGCTTTCTTGGAGAAACTCTACCACGCAATCGGGTCAGTTCAAACCCCGAACATTCGTGTGATGTGCTGTTTACAAGTCTTTTACGAAGTTCGATGCGAAAGCGGATGAAGCTGGGGTATTAATTTGCAGTGGTTTTCTCCGGTGGCGAATACGGGGCGGCAGCGTCAACAGAATAGCCGTCCTCGTACTTA
>Ga0326727_10016598_pt1 | contig 15502 bp, 11 predicted proteins | sample MB2enrmetagenome_FD_207643 | JGI IMG/M metagenome (GOLD analysis project Ga0326727, IMG submission 207643) | Lab enriched peat soil microbial communities from McLean, Ithaca, NY, United States - MB29MY | ecosystem: Environmental > Terrestrial > Soil > Wetlands > Peat | place: USA: New York... | reverse complement strand
GATTTTAGGGGCGGTTCGCGAACCGCCCCTACGAGTTGCTCCAGACTAGTCGATCTTCAGGACCCACAGCGCGGCTTTGCTGAACAGCCGCCGCGTGGCTGGCCTTAAGAAGAGCCAGGCAAGCGCTTTGTTGATCCCGTGCGTGGCGGGCAGAAAGTGGGGAAGCGCTTCGAAGGGTTTCTCGCGCACATAATCCGCCATGGCGGTTTGATGCACGCAGGAGACTGTGCATAACGGCGCGCACGATTTGGCGATGTGGTACTCGCGCTCCAGGTGTTCCGCGGTGTAATCGGCCAAGGGGATTCCCGGTCGGCCGCGCTGCTGGGAGCAGTAATGGACCAACCCATCCTCGCAGATGTAGAGGTAGCGGCTGCCCGCGTGGCAATGCCAGTCATTGGGGAGGCCGCGCACCAGATTTTGTTGAAACTGGTTGTAGCGAGCATACAACCCCTTTTCCATCCGGGTAAGCTCGCCATAGATCTGCTGTTGCGAGGCATCGAGGGGGCGAAGCTGTCCGGTATGGTCGTGGACAATTCCCACGGTGCTCGTGAAACCCAAATCGCGGGCACGCCGCGCAATGGCCAAAGCATCGGAAGGATTGCGGACGCCTGTGCCCAGCACGGTGTTGATGTTCACATCGAACTTGGCGTGCCGGGCGAGCAGCACCAACTTTTGATCCAGAACCTTCAGGCTTTTCTTTGAAACCTGGTCCGGCAGGACGTTATCAATGCTCAACTCGACGTGCTCCAGCCCCGCGCGGTTAAGCCGCTGGATGCGGTCGGCGGTGAGCAGGTAACCGTTGGTGATGAGCGTGGCGATGATGCCGTGCGCCCGAATGGCGCGGATGACTTCATCGAGGTCGGGGTGCAGAAGCGGCTCGCCTCCGCTGATGGTGATGATGGTGGTCCCCAGGCGCGCCAGGTGGTCGATGCGGCGGAGCATTTCCGGCGTGTGGACCGGCGCGGAGTGGTCGTCAAACTCATTGCAATACGTGCAGGAAAGATTGCAGCGCCGGATGGGAACAATGTGCGCCTGAATAGGATGGCGCGGCGAGCGCATGGCCTTGGCAAACATGCGCGCCTCGCGAAAACGCCGGCCTATCCCGAGAATTCTTCGCTTGGTTGCCGCACCCAACACAGAGCCATCCTATACCCGGTGATTGGAATGGGAAAAGGGATAAGAGGTTGGCCGAAGAGTCAGTCCAGGCACGTGCGGGAGTTGCTTGGGGTGGGTGACGGGATTCGAACCCGCGACGTCCAGAGCCACAGTCTGGCGCTCTACCAGCTGAGCTACACCCACCGTATCGGCGTGCTACGCTGAAAACAGCCGTATTCCTTTTGTAACATCGGGTGGCGAGGGATGTCAACTGAGGTGTGGGCGCTCGGCTCCCGAAAACATGGCCGGGCCATTGTAGGCTGTGGCGGTCAGCGGTATATTATCGCTCGTTTGGCAAGTCAAAACACGAAATCCAGCTAAGAGGGGCAAAGATGAAATTGCGACCAGCGCTCTCCGCGAGTTTGCTCGTTTTTGCGTTCGGTATTTTCCTGGCTTCCGCGTGGGGTCAACAGGCGCCCGGTCCCGGCGCCATGCCGGCCACGGCCATGCCCTCGGTGGTCCAGATTCCACCCGAGGCGCAGCCCTCGGACCATTTCGACGCGGTGGTGGCCACCAACGCGTACCTCGCGCAGATTCCCGCCAGTGCACGCTCGCGTTCCGATGCCTACTTCGAAGGCGGATATTGGCTGATCCTGTGGGATTTTCTTTACGGCGCAATAATTTGCATTCTGCTTTTGCACCTGCGGTGGTCGGCGACGATGCGCAATATGGCCGAGCGCCTCATCCGCTTCAAGCCGTTGCAAACCCTGATCTACTGGGTGGAGTATATCGTGGTTACCACGATTCTGGTCTTTCCGCTCACCGTGTATGAAGGCTACATCCGCGAGCACCAGTACCGCCTGGCCACGCAGACGTTCGGGCCGTGGCTCGGCGACCAGTTCAAGGGCCTGCTGGTGGGCATCGTCCTGGGCGGCATCATCACCATGTTGCTCTTTGGTGTGGTGCGCCGCCTGCCTCGCACTTGGTGGATATGGGGGGCCGTCGTCGCCACCGTGTTCCTGGCTTTTACGGCGATGGTCGCTCCTGTGTACATCGCCCCGATCTTCAACAAGATCACGCCGCTCGAGGATCCCCGCATCACCGGCCCCATCCTCAGTATGGCGCATGCGAATGGCATCGCCGCCGACAAGGTCTATCAAATCGACGCTTCCCGCCAGTCCACCCGCATGAGCGCCAACGTCAGCGGCCTCGGCCACACCATGCGCATCACTCTCAATGACAATCTCCTGCGGCGCGGCTCGCCGGAAGAAATCCAGGCTGTCATGGGACACGAGATGGGCCACTACGTTCTTCACCACGTCGTCAAGGGAGTCATTTTCTTTTTCGTGGTCATCGTGGCGGCATTCGCGTTTCTGCACTGGGCGCTCGATTGGTCTCTGGCGCGCTGGGGTGAAAGGTGGCAGATTCGCGGAATCACCGATACCGCCGTTCTCCCCCTGGTTGTCCTGCTTTTTTCCCTCTTCCTCTTCGTGCTCATGCCCATCCTCAACACTCACGACCGAACCGACGAGTACGAAGCCGACATGTACGGCCTGAACGCCAGCCGCCAGCCCGACGGCTTCGCCCAGGGCGCCATTCATCTCGGTGAATACCGCAAAATGAACCCCGGCCCCCTCGAGGAGTGGGTCTTCTACGATCATCCCAGCGGCCGCAACCGCATCTATGCCGCCATGCGCTGGAAGGCCGAAAATCTGAAGCTTTTCACGCCGGCACCCGCCCACTGATTCCGGGGGAGAGCACCCCTGCGGCTTGCGGCCGGTCGCCGAGCGCTGCGTAGGGGCGTGTGGGGCTTCGCCTCGGGGGGGCAGGGGCCGTTCAGCCTTACATTGTTCCTTGGTATTAGCATGACAAAAGAGAAGGAGCAAGTCGCAAGCGGGAAGAAGCGGGCCGGGTTGAAGGCGGCAGGCCGGAGGAGCGAGATCTTTCGGTGTTGCTCAGGATAATAGTGATGGGGAGGGTGGTGTCCGCAACCGCGTCGCGCATTGAAGGCGGGTTTTGAGTCCTGGCAGGGACATTGACATATTGCACTGGATTGGTCATTCTCACCGTATCCGGAATTTCTAGGATCAAACGAAACTATGAAAAAGATTCAGATCTATGATACGACTTTGCGGGACGGTTCGCAGGGCGAAAACATCTCGTTCTCCCTGGAAGACAAGCTCCACATCGTCCGGAAGCTCGATGATTTGGGCGTCGACTACATCGAAGGTGGTTGGCCCGGTTCGAACGCCAAGGATGTGGCCTTCTTCCAACGCGCGCAGGAGCTGAAATTGAAGCATGCCCGGCTGGCGGCGTTTGGCAGCACCTGCCACCCGCGCCATGGAGTGACCCACGACAAGAATCTGCAGGCTTTGATCGAAGCCGGCACGCCGGTGGTGACGATCTTCGGGAAGACCTGGGACCTGCACGTCAAAGTGGCTCTGGGGGTTTCGCTCGAGGAAAACCTCGGCCTGATTCGCAATTCCGTGGCCTTCTTGAAATCCCATGGGCGGGAAGTGATCTATGACGCCGAGCATTTTTTCGACGGGTACAAAGCTGACCCGGCGTATGCCCTGGAAACGCTGAAGGCCGCGGAAGAGGCGGGCGCCGACATGCTGGTGCTGTGCGACACCAATGGCGGCACGATGACCACGGACATTCGCGAGCGTTTTCAAGCGGCGGCCAAACAGGCGAAAGCGCCCCTGGGGATTCACACGCACAACGATTGCGAGATGGCGGTGGCCAATGCGATCGCCGCTGTGCAACTGGGCGCCGCGCAGGTGCAGGGGACCATCAACGGCTATGGCGAACGGTGCGGGAATGCCAACCTGTGCTCGGTGATCGCCAACCTCGAGCTCAAGCTGGGGATGCGCTCGATTGGCAAAGAGAACCTCAAGCATCTCACGGAAGTGTCCCATTACGTCAGCGAGCTCGCCAACCTGCCGCATCGCCAGGATCTGCCCTACGTTGGCAAGAGCGCGTTCGCCCACAAAGGCGGAATTCATGTGAGCGCGGTGATGAAGGAGACCTCCGCTTACGAACACGTCGACCCATCGGTGGTGGGCAATGAGCGGCGCGTCCTGGTTTCAGAGCTTTCCGGCAAGAGCAACGTGATTTACAAGGCGGTGGAGTTGGGCCTCAAGATCGACCAATCTTCTCCCGACGCCAAAGTGGTGGTGGACAAGCTCAAAGAGATGGAACACGACGGGTACCAGTTTGAGGGGGCGGAAGCGTCCTTTGAAATGCTCTTCGACAAGCTGGTCCATCACGCCAAGGAGTTCTTCGAGCTGGATGGATTTCGCCTGATCACGGAAAAAAAAGGAGCGGGCGAACCCTATTCGGAAGCGGTCATCAAGCTGCGCGTGGACGGCAAAGAGGAACATACGGCGGCGGAAGGCGTGGGCCCGGTGAGCGCCTTGGACAGAGCCTTGAGGAAGTCCCTCACCACTTTCTTTCCCTGCATCAAGGACATCCGCTTGACCGATTACAAAGTTCGTGTGCTGAACCCCAAAGGCGCCACCGACGCCAAGGTTCGCGTGCTCATCGAATCCAGCGATGGACATGACACCTGGGGGACCGTGGGCGTTTCCGAAAATCTTATCGAAGCCAGTTGGCAGGCTCTGGTGGACAGCATCACCTACAAACTTAAGAAGGAATACGGTTATAAACGCAAGGCGAGCGAGGGACACTCTTGAATTCGTGCGGGGGCGGGTCGCGAACCCCTTCCTGGTTTCATAAAATTAAATACTACCCTTGGGGGACAAAGTGAAAGCACTCGTAAAAAGCAAAAATGAACCAGGACTTTGGCTGGAGGACGTAGAAAAACCCAAAATCGGCATTAATGATGTACTCATTCGTGTGCATCGCACGGGCATTTGTGGCACGGATTTGCACATTTATCAATGGGACGATTGGGCGCAAAAAACCATCCGCGTACCCCTGGTGATCGGGCACGAGTTTGTGGGCGAAATTGCGGAGGTGGGATCGAACGTCGCGGATTTTTATCCCGGAGACATCGTGAGCGGGGAAGGGCACGTGACCTGTGGCCGGTGCCGGAATTGCCTGGCGGGCCGGCGGCATCTTTGCGCGCACACCCAGGGACTGGGCGTCAACCGGCCCGGCGCATTCGCAGAATACATCGCCCTTCCCATGAGCAACGTCTGGCGCCATCCACCCTCCATTGATAAAGATATTGCTGCCATCTTCGATCCCTTCGGAAACGCCGTTCACACCGCCCTTTCTTTCCCCGTGCTCGGCGAGGATGTGCTGATCACCGGGGCCGGTCCGATTGGCCTGATGGGCGCGGCGGTGGTGCGGCACGCGGGCGCACGGCACGTGGTAATTACGGACGTCAACCCGTTCCGCCTGGGGTTGGCCAAAAAGATGGGCGCGACGGTGGCGCTGAATATTCGCGAGAGCAACCTGCCGGAAGTGCAAAAGCAATTGGGCATGCTCGAAGGTTTCGACGTGGGGCTGGAGATGTCGGGCAATGGGGATGCCCTTCGCGACATGCTCAACAACATGAGCCATGGCGCGAAGATCGCGCTGCTGGGTATTCCCAAGCATGCCACGGTGGTGGATTTGAATCCGATCATTTTCAAGCTGCTGACCATCAAGGGCATCTACGGGCGTGAGATGTACGAAACCTGGTACAAGATGACCATGATGCTGCAATGCGGGCTGGACATCAGTCCTGTGATCACCCATCGCTTCCCCTGCGAAGAATTCATCAAAGGGTTCGAAGCCATGGACTCAGGCGAATGCGCCAAGGTGATCCTCCGTTGGGTCTGACGCGGTGAGGCCATCGGGCGAAGGACTTTTGCAGGCACAACTCCTTCCTATAGGGGCTTACGATGAAGAAAACCATAGAGCTCTTAGCCGGGGCACTTTTGCTGGCCGGTCTCATCCTGAATGCGCAAGGCCCCGCGCCGGCATTTAACGGTCTGGGCGGAAGCATGGACAATCTTGCGCAACTCTCCCACGCCCAAACGCGCTCCATCAGCGCCGAAAATTTTACCGGCGAAAAAGGGAAGGGAGGCATGGCCACGGAGGGGACCGGCGCGCGTCCGGCGCGCGACCTCGGCCAAGGGTGGAAAGTCTCTCCCTCCATTGAAATCCAACCCAAACGGGTCTTCACCCTGGCGGAAATTCAAGGGCCCGGCGCCATCCAGCACATTTGGATGGCCGCCCACGGACCCTGGCGTTTTGCCATTTTGCGCATGTACTGGGACGGTGAGAAAGAACCCTCCGTGGAAGTTCCGGTGGGCGATTTCTTTGCCAACGGCTGGGGAACCTATGCCCCTATCACTTCCCTGGCGGTGTGCGTGAATCCCCATGCGGCTTTCAACTCCTATTGGGAAATGCCTTTTCGGAAGTCCGGCAAGATCACCATGGAAAACCTCGATGAAAAACCGATGCGGCTCTATTATCAAATTGATTACACACTGACGGATCTCCCCGCACACACCGGCTATTTTCACGCGCAGTTCCGGCGCACCAACCCGCTCCCCGATAAAACTGATTACACCATTCTGGACGGCGTTAAGGGCTGGGGCCAATACGTGGGCACCTACATGGCCTGGGGAACTCACAGCACGGGATGGTGGGGAGAGGGCGAAATCAAGTTCTTTATCGATGGCGATGGAAAATTTCCCACCATCTGCGGCACCGGCACGGAGGATTATTTCTGCGGGTCGTCCGGCTTTGAGAATCCCACAACCCACCAATACGATGAATACACCACGCCTTATTCTGGGTTGGCACAGGTGATTCGCCCCGACGGCCTCTGGCAATCGCAGGAGCGCTTTGGCCTGTACCGCTGGCACATTCAGGATCCCGTCCATTTCGAGAAGGACCTGAGGGTCACCATCCAGGCTCTCGGCTGGCGCTCGGAGGGGCGTTACCTGCCGCTTCAGGACGATATCGCGTCGGTGGCTTATTGGTATCAGACGGAGCCCCACGCTCCTTTCCCGCATCTGCCGGACAAGGACATGCTGGAAGTGAAGTAGGCGTAATTTTGCGTATTTCTCACAACGAGGGATTTGCGATGAAGCGAACGTTAGGGCTCTTGACCGGAACACTTTTGCTGACCGGTCTCATGTTGAGTGCGCAGGCCCCCCAGCCGGCATTCAACGGTTTGGACATGGGCCTGGGCAACCTTGCGCGCCTCTCCCATGCCCAGACGCGCTCGATCACCGCGGAGAATCCCACCGGCGAAAAAGGGAAGGGCGGAATGGCGACGGAGGGGACCAACGCGCGAGCGGCGCGCGACCTCGGCCAAGGATGGAAGGTGTCACCTTCGATCGAGATTCAAGCCAAGCAAGTCATTACCCTAGCGGATATTCAGGGGCCGGGAGCCGTCCAGCACATTCGGATGGCGCCCCGCGGCACCTGGCGTTTCTCCATCCTTCGCATGTATTGGGATGGTGAAAAGGAACCCTCGGTGGAAGTTCCGGTGGGCGATTTCTTTGCCAACGGCTGGGGAACTTATGCGCCCATAAATTCCCTACCCGTGTGTGTGAACCCCTCGAATTCCTTCAACTCGTTTTGGGAAATGCCTTTTCGGAAGTCCGCCCGGATCACCATGGAAAACGTCGACGAAAAACCGGTGCGCCTCACCTATCAAATTGATTACACGCTGACGGATGTTCCCGCTGAGACCGGCTATTTTCACGCGCAATTCCGGCGCACCAACTCGCTGCCCTACAAGTCCGACTATGTCATTCTTGACGGCGTCAAGGGCTGGGGCCATTACGTGGGCACCTACATGGCCTGGGGAACTCACAACACCGGCTGGTGGGGAGAGGGCGAAATCAAGTTCTTCATCGATGGCGATGGAAAGTTTCCGACGATCTGCGGTACCGGCACAGAGGACTATTTTTGCGGCGGGTTCGGGTTTGAAAATCGCACCACGCATCAATACCAGGAATACTCCACGCCCTATGCCGGATTGGCGCAGGTGATTCGCCCCGACGGCCTGTGGCAGTCCCAGCAGCGCTTTGGCCTGTACCGGTGGCACATTCAGGATCCCGTGCGCTTCGAGAAGGACTTGAAGGTCACCATGCAAGCGCTCGGCTGGCGCACGGATGGGCGCTACCTGCCGCTCCAGGACGACATCGCCTCGGTGGCGTATTGGTATCAGACGGAGCCCCACGCTCCGTTCCCACATCTGCCGGACAAGGACACGCTGGAGTTAAAGTAGAGGCGACTTATTACCCATCGCTCCCCTTGAGAATAACCCATCGAAGGGTTCGATGCCATGGACTCGGGCGAATGCGCCAAGGTGATCCTCAATTGGATCCGAAAAGATCAATCTGCGGAGGAACAAGCGAATGAAGGAAAGGAAGCCGATTAAGGACCGCTTTAAGGACAAGGTCGCAATTATCACCGGGGGCTCGTCGGGAATCGGCAAGGCGACCCTGGAAGAAATATGCAAGGAAGGAGGGGCGGCGGTTTTTACCGGCCTCGACGACTTCGGCCATCAGATGGTAGGGGAAATGACCGATGCGGGATTTAATGTGGCGTATTGCCAGGGCGATATGGCCAACGAACAATTCTGCAAGGATGCCGTGGCGCTGACGTTGGAGAAATTCGGCAAGGTCAACTATCTCTTGAACAATGCCTTCTCATTCGTATCGAAAGGTCTGGATGCCTCGCGCGACGACTGGGAGCGCGTTCTGCAAGTGGGCCCCATGGCATTCGCCCTGATGGGTTCATTAGTTGCCGAACCCATGCGCGAGCAGGGAGGGGGATCCATCGTTAATGTGTCGAGTATCTCGGCTTTCATTGCTCAGCCCAATCGATGGACTTACAACGCGGCGAAAGGGGCCGTGCACACCCTGACCAAGTGTATGGCCCTCGATCTCGCCCGTTACAACATTCGCGTGAACAGCGTTAGCCCCGGCTGGACTTGGACACCAGAAGTGGACAAAGCAGCCAAGGGCGACCGGGCCACCTGGGAGCCCGTGTGGGGTCAATACCACATGCTCGAACGCTGCGCCGACCCCGTGGAATGCGCCGGTCCGGTCCTTTTCCTTTTCAGCGACGACGCTTCGTTCATTACCGGGACAGATTTGGCGATCGACGGCGGCTATGACAGCCTGGGTCCCGAGGGATTGGGTAGGACCAGCAAGTTTGTGGGCACGAAATAGGAGGGATCTGAAGATCGGGAGGATTGCATGACCTATGATATTCAGGTTCTGAAGATGGGACAGTGTGAAGTGCCGGGTCCCGAAGTTTACTGGATGAGCGCCTGGGACACTTGGGAGACCTTGTATTTCTGGATGGTGGTGATTCGCGGCGGGGGGAAGACCATCATCATCAATACGGGTCCGCCCCCGGATATAACGGCCCTGAACGATGCCTGGAAGAAAGCCATCGACGCGCGGTCGCAAATGGTACGGCAGGAAAGCGAGCGACCGGAGAATGCCCTGGCGCGACTGGGGATAAAGCCCTCCGACGTCGACTATGTTCTGATCACTCCGCTTCAGGCTTATGCGACAGGCAACATCCCGCTCTTCACCAATGCCGCCATCTGCATTTCCAGGCGCGGCTGGATTGAAGATTTCCATGCCCCCAAGTACGAAATGCATATTCCGCGAAAGCTGCGTATTCCTGACCACGTGCTGCAATACCTGGAGATCGAGGCCCCGGAGCAACTGCGCTTGCTCGATGATGAGGACGAAGTGCTTCCAGGAATTAGCGCCTTCTGGACGGGCTGCCACCATCGCTCCTCTATGGCATATGCAATTAATACGACATCAGGTAATGTTATTATATCGGACTGTTTCTTCAAGTATCAGAACATCGAGCAGAGAATCCCCCTGGGCATCATGGAAAGCCTGGATGAATGCATGCACGCGTATGCACGGATCAGAGCCGAGGGGGATCACCTGTTGCCCTTGTACGATCCCCTGGTCCCCGAGCGCCTCAGAGGTGTGCTGTCGGCTGATTAAACGTCGATTCGGTATAGAAATGCGTCGCCCACCCAACCGTCGGGGAAAGCAAACATGCGGCTCATGTGCAGCGCGATCTGATGTGTCTCGCGGTCTTCGCGGGCGTAGGAACTCGACAGCGTCAGGATTTCACTCTCGCCGGGCTGCCGATCATCCACTTTGATCAAGCTCTCGCGAATCAGCAGGCCGGAGTCCTGGTCCACTTCGCCGATAAAGAACGGATATCGCGGCCGATTACCTTGTGGGTTCGTGGGGCTGATATTTCCCAGCCAGTAGAGCTTGCCGTTGGAGTGACGCAACAGTTGGGAACAGGAGCTGGGGGAATAGAACGGATCGCCATGGGTATAGGTCCACGGTGTGGGTGTCGTCCAATGCCAGCCGCCATCGTTGGAATAGGAAACCCAGCGGTAACCGGGCAGGGTAGTCTTCTTGGCGTTCGATCCTCGCATCACCAGGATTAACCGGCCGTCGGCCAGCGTTTCAATCGTCGCCTCGTCCATCCCGCGGGTGCATCTTTCCGGATCGCCCTTGATCGGGTTGGCCATTTTCCATTCCAGACGGTCTTGCCTCCATCGGCCGTGCACCACCGCCACATCGGTATAGGTGTAACCGCCGGTGGGGTTGTACAAATTCCCGTCGGGGCCGAGCGGAGTGGTTTCGACCGGCAGGAGAATGGTTCCGTCCTTGAGGGTGATGGGCAGGCAGGGGACGTCGCCGAGCATCACGCAGTTCTTGCCGGTGTAGATGCCCGGCAACGGGTGGCCCGCGTTGAACTCCTTGCCGTGTTGAATGATCTGGAAGCTGCCCTTGCCGTCCACGGAGTAGTAGATGTTCCACTGGCGCATGCCTTCAATGGGATCGTCGGTCGGCAGGATGCCCTCATCCCAAAGCTGGATATACCGCCCGGAGTTGGGATCGACATAACCACCGCGCAGATGCCGGCGCAACATGCCCTCCGGGCGTTTTTCGCCGGTCTTCTTTTCGGTGGGAGCACTCCAAGTGCGGCCGTTGTCCGGGGAATTCCGAAAATAGGCGACGTCAATGGTATCGGACCGGCTCCAGCGCTCTTCCATGGAAACCAAGGCGCCGCCGGTGGCTTGCGTGTAAAACGCGTAACCAAGCACGGCCATGCCTTTGCCCGGCGAACGAAAAAAGACTTCGCGCGAGACGCGCTCGTGCGGGGGGGTCAGGAAAACCATCGATGTCGCAAGAAAATCACGTCGAGTGATTGTCATATGATGCCCAGAGGCAATCTGAATCTGGTGCTTGGTTTTGTCAAGAAGAAATCCGGGTGGTTGAAGGAAATTTGCCTTCGCTGGAGCGGAGGGTTATACTCCCCTGCAACGTACGATAACGCTGATGCCCGCGGCTGGAGGGCCCCGCATAATCGCACGACGCCAGGGAGTTTGCTCGGCGTAAGAGTCCTCGACACATTTTGATCTTTTCATGGGAGGCGGCGCCTCACGGGCGCCTTTGTTTGCTTATGGACCGACGAGAGTTTCTGGGTGTTTTGGGCACGACAGCGACGTGGCGATTTGCCGGCGCCGAGGAGCCAGGTTCTCCGCTCCCGGACGATATTTATCCCGAGTTGGTGAAGAGCGCTGACCGCAGTATTGAGAAGGCGCTTGCGAGGCAACAAGCAGACGGAGGGTGGCTCGATCCTCACGGGATTCCCACGGTGGGTAGCTCCTCCAGCCTATTCTCTTCCATGACTGCCTTGTATCTGGCTCCGGAATCCACTCACTACCACAGCGCCGAATTGCTCGAGCGGATGGAGCGGGCGGCGGATTATCTGCTTCGTGCCCAGCATCCGGACGGCACTATTGACCTGCATATTACGAACTTTGCCTCTCCACCCGACACGGCTTTCGCGGTGGAAATGCTTGCACCGGCTGCGGAGGTATTGCGGGCTCGCAAGGATCCGAGCACGATCCAGGTGCAAGAGAAGTTGGAAACCTTCCTCCGGCGGGCGGGCGAGGCGTTGATTACCGGAGGCATTCACACTCCCAATCATCGATGGGCTGTTTCGGCAGCCTTGTCTCTTTGTCATCATCTTTTCCCCGATCCTCGATACCTCACGCGCATTGACCAATGGTTGGCCGAGGGGCTGGACCTGGACTCGGAAGGCCAATTCACTGAGCACAGTACGGGAGGTTACGACGAGGTGAGCGACCAGGCTTTTATGACCCTGGGCCGGATGCTCAATCGTCCTAACCTGTTCGATCCAGTGCGGAAGAACCTGGAGGCGATGCTCTATTTTCTGCACCCTAACGACGAGATCGCCACCGACATCTCTCACCGCCAAGACCGCTTCCAGCCTGTCTCCATTTTGCGCTATTACCGCTGTTACCGCTTTATGGCCTATCACGATCGGAATGGACGATTCGCCAGCGTCGCGAATTACATTGAGCGCAACCATCTCCCCATCATGGGCGGATACTTGATCGATTTTATGGAGATTCCCGGGCTTCGCCAGGACCTGCCGCCCCGCGAGCCGATTCCCACCGACTACGAAAAGTATTACCCCCATTTATCTTTCGTTCATATCCGTCGTGGTGAACGCAGCGCTTCGATTCTGGGGGATGACTTTCGTTTTGTTGCCTTCCGTAACGGCGGCGCCGTGGTTGAGGCCGTGCGCATGGCCAGCGCCTATTTTGGCAAAGGACAGTTTTCCGGGCCGCTTCGGCACGAAGGAACCGCTTATCGGATGGAGCAACAATTGGAGGGCTTTTACTACCAGCCATTGCCTCCCGAGGATCGCCGCCCCGACGGGAATTGGGCTTTGACGCCCCGGTCATTGCGCGCCCACAGCAATTGTTCCCACTTGCAATCGAGTGTGGAAATCCACGAAACCGCCGACGGCTGCGAAATCACTTTTGATGTTCTCGGAATGGACGAAGTTCCCCTGGTGGTGGAAATCACCCTCCGGCCAGGCGGAAACCTGACGGGTGATGCGCTCTCGCCGGTCGCCGATATGAGGAACGCCTATTTTCTCGGCGAGGGCTTCGCAACTTATGATCTTGCCGGCAGCCGGGTGCGAATGGGTCCGGGCTTCCGGCGCCATACCTGGACGCAATTGCGCGGCGCCCAACCGCGACTGGAGGGAGTTAGCGTGTACATGACCGGCTTCACACCTTTGAAGCAGACCATCAAGTTTTCGGCGGCTTGAAAGTTCTGCTTCTGAGTGGGAGCCGCGAAGAACGGCCCGGCCTTTCGTGGCCGACTACGTCAGTAAATGGGGATGTCGGCGGGCTCGACGCCGTCGCTGCTGACGTGGAAAACGTACTTCGCCGGCGGCTCGAATCCGATGTCACTGAATGTGGCAATGCCATTGATCGCTTTCACGTTCCGATCCGCCGGCGGCGCCGATCCTGCGGGTCCGGTGATGTGCAGATGGACAGTGTTGGTTGCGTTGCGGATGATTTTCCCCTCGGCTTCGATGGTGGCGTAGATATTCACCCGATATTTCAACCACGATCCGTCGGAAACAAGTTTGATTCTCTCGGGCGGGCTCGCCTGCAGCCGGAACTTTCCCTGCACCGTTTCGAGAGTCGCCTCGGCGGGTTCCAGGCCGTCGGCGCGGGCGTGAATCCGCACCTGCCCTGGCACATGGGTCGAGGTCACCTTCGCTTCCACCGTGCCTTGCTGCGCTGAAATCGAACAGGTCGCGACCCCACAGTCCAGGGCGCCTTCCCCCTCGATGCTGAGTTGCACCGCTTGCGCCGCATTCATTACCGTCTGGCCCCTGGCGTCAAGCATTGTCACGAGGGCAGGAGCGCTGCTCCGGCCATCAGCCAGGATCTGCGGGTGTTGAATCTCGATTTTCAAGCGTGCCGGCGGCCCGTAGACGCTGAGCGCGGCTGCGCTCCCAGGCATATTGGGTGCACTCGCGCTTACCGTGGCTTTCCCCGGTGCTACGCCCGCCAGCAAATCAATTTCGGCGATTCCGTCCTTGGTGATTGCCGAGGGAACCTTGCTGCCAAATGATGCTGGCCCGGCCACGGTGAAATTCACTAGTACTCCGGAGCGTGGGACAACCTCGCCACTGCGCGGATCGGTGATGGCCGCGCGCACCCGTGTGTGGCTTCCCGCCGCCAAGGCCGCTTCCTTTGTTGTAACCACGATCTGTGGGAGCGCGATGCGTATCTCAGTGCCGGCATTTTCCCCTGCCGTCGCATCGTCCCAGTACACCGTATCCTGCTCGGGGTCTTTCTGTGGACCGCGACTATCGGCCCCATAGCGCCAGCCCGTCGTCGCTTTGACCCAGACGATTTGCTTTTGCTGGTCGTAATACCAGCCGCAAAGGCCGGAGTTCCCAACCAATGCTTCCCGGGACCCGTGCTCCTGGAGTGCTTGCCCCCGGCGCAACACTGCGACCGGCCGTAACGCGACGTGAACGCTCATGAGATAGGCCCGCCGCTTCGGCATGTTGCGGTAGGAGCCTTGCCTTGCCCCAACGTTGATGGTTACCGCATCGCGGCTTTCGTTCACCTTCACCTCAGTCGTGGCGAAGGCGCCCTTTTGATATTCATAAGTCCGTCCATCGTCCTCATACACGGTGTAGTGCGACTCGGCGGCGGGGTAGATGTCGAGCCGGACCACCTCCAGAGGTTCCTGGTCGATGTATGCCGTAACCGGACCCATGGGGATGATAGCTCCGCCCTTCACCAGAAGCGGTCCACCTGCATAGGGAGGCCATGCCGCCGTGTGCCACTCGCCTTTGCTTTCTAAGCGTCGACCTGTCCAAAAATCGTACCATTTCCCTTTGGGCAGGTACACGTTCGCATGTGTGTCCGTCACCTGCTCACCGACACCCATTTGAGACGACTCCGAGCCACTCACCAGGCTCGGGCGCGCCGACCCCACCAGCAGCCAGTCTCCCAGCAAATATTGCGATTGTATTTGTTGCGCCTGCGGATCGTCCTGGTACTCCAAAACCATCGGCCGCATCACCGGAAGCCCTGATTCCGCCGATTGGTGAAGTGACGAGTACAAGTAGGGCAGCAAGCGGTACCGAAGCTTCACATAAAAGCGGTTCATATCCAGCAGGTCTGGCGAGTAAAACCAGGGCTCTTTGTAGTAAGCCCATGACTCCAGGTACGAAAACGGCGCCAGGTAACCGGCATGAATTCCGTCGGGCACTTCATTGCGGTCGCGCGTGCTGACCAGTGAATGTCCGGAAAGGCTGGCGTTCAGCGCCCCCACGCCGAGCGGGAAGTCGGCCTCCCAGGTGAACGGCCAACGCTGCGAGGCGATCGACGAGCCGTAGCCGTTGAACATGACCATGGCGCGTTCGCCGGTTACACGCGTGTATTCACTCATGGCAGTCTGGCTGTAAAGTGAATTCGTCACATTCGTCATCTCGCCGGTCGAAAGGGTGCCGGAACCACGCAATCCAGAGTTCAACTCCGGCGGAAGCCACTCCGTGCTCTGAATCATCCGCGGGTAGGGAT
>Ga0326727_10016596_pt1 | contig 15503 bp, 11 predicted proteins | sample MB2enrmetagenome_FD_207643 | JGI IMG/M metagenome (GOLD analysis project Ga0326727, IMG submission 207643) | Lab enriched peat soil microbial communities from McLean, Ithaca, NY, United States - MB29MY | ecosystem: Environmental > Terrestrial > Soil > Wetlands > Peat | place: USA: New York... | reverse complement strand
TGTTCTTGCCAGGGACATTTCATCGAGGCAAAGAAAGCGATGCTCGTCGGTCACTATGCGGTGGGTTTGTTCGCCAAGAAGCTTGCCCCGAAGGCTTCTCTTGGCGTTTTCGTCCTGGCTGCGATGGCAGCGGACATCCTGTGGTGCGTGTTCCTTCTGGCGGGCGTCGAACACGTCGATTTCACATCGGGAAGAGGCGCCGGGCAATATTTTAAGGCTGTCAACATAGGTTATAGCCATGGTCTTGCCATGGACCTGCTCTGGGCTGTTCTGCTTGCCGCGGGAGTGTATCTGCTGACCCGGTATAGAAGGGGCGCTGTCATTGTCTTTTTCGCAGTGCTGAGCCACTGGCTGCTGGACTTTGTAAGTCACGGCCCGGATATGCCCATCGGCTTGGGTCCGGGACCCAGGCTCGGCCTGGGCATGTGGACCTCGGTTCCGGTCACGCTTCTGGTGGAAGGGGGGCTGTGGGTTCTCGCACTCATCGTTTATGCCAGATCGCATGCGTTCTCATCGCGAGCGAGGCTCTGCGGATTCTGGGCCGGGAGCCTGATTCTCACAGTAATCTGGTACGGCAATATCACGGGACCACCTCCCCACGACCCGAGATCGGCTCCGATAGTCAGCCTGATCATCTTTTCGATATCCATTGCGTGGGCGTATTGGATCGATCAACGTGTCATGAGATCTTCAACATAATTGAGTGCACGACAGCCGGCGTCAACAATTCAAGCGAGATGAGCGAGTTCTGTCAAGACTCACACCTCGTGCCCCGAGTCGGGATTGTCGAAGCGGGTGAAGCGGGCGATGAAGTTGAGGTGGACGGTGCCGGTGGGGCCGTTGCGCTGCTTGGCCAGGATGATCTCCGACTTCGCCCTTTCCTCCTTGGTCATATCCTCGTCGTGTTTGTAGTAGGAGTCGCGGTGGATGAAGGCGACCACGTCGGCGTCCTGCTCGATGGAGCCGGACTCGCGCAGGTCGCTGAGCAGGGGGCGGTGGTCGTCCTTGCGCTGCACGCCGGCGCGGGAGAGCTGGGAGAGAGCCACCACCGGCACGTTCAGCTCCTTGGCCAAGGCTTTGAGGCCGCGAGAGATGGCCGAGACCTCCTGGGTGCGGTTTTCGTAGTTCCTCTTGCCGGAGTTGGGCACCGTGGCCGACATTAACTGCAAATAATCCACCACCACCAGGTCGAGGCCGCCAGCATTTTGCTTGAGGCGGCGGGCCTTGGCGCGCATCTCGGCCAGCGAGATGCCGGCCGTGTCGTCGATGAAGAGGCGCGAGTCGACCAGTTGGCCGAGGGCGTTGGTCAGCTTGTCGTGGTCCTCGCGGCCCAGAAATCCCTTCTGCAGCTTTTGCTGGTCCACCCAGGCCTGAGAGGCCAACATGCGGCGCAAAAGCGACTCCTTGCTCATCTCCAGGCTGAAGACGGCCACGGTGGCCTTGTGGTTGATGGCCGCGTTCTGGGCGATGTTGATGGCCAGCGCGGTTTTTCCCATGGAGGGGCGGGCGGCGATGATGATCAACTCGCCTTTCTGCAGGCCGCTGGTCATGATGTCAAATTGAGTGAAGTCGGTGGCCAGGCCGGTGATCTCGCGGCTTTGTTTGTATAAATTATCGATGGTGCCGAAGGAGTTCTGGACGATCTGTTCGAGCCGCTGAAAGCCCTGGGTGAGGCCCTTTTCGCTGACTTCAAGGAGTTTGGCCTCGGTCTCGTCCAGGACCCCGAGCGCGGACTCGCCCTGGTCGGCGGCGCGGGCGATGGCCGTCGAACAGATGAGCATGAGCTTGCGCAACAGGCTCTTGTCCTTGACGATGCGGATGTACTCATCGATAACCGGGCGGCGCGGCAAACCCTCGGTGAGCGAGGCCAGGTAAGCCACGCCGCCGATGGATTCGACCTCCTTGTAGCGGGCTAACTCGTTGGCCAGGGTGACGATGTCCACGGCGCGCTGAGAGTTCATCAACTCCGTCATGCGCAGGAAGATGCGGCGGTGGGAGTCGAGGGAGAAGTCATCCTCGGAGAGTTTTTCGGCGGCCTCGGCGTGGGCGGCGTTGTCCAGCAGGATGGCGCCGAGGATGGTCTTCTCGGCGTCGAGGTTGGCCGGCAGTCCTGTGTCGAAAGCCAGGTTAGGAAGAGTGGCCATATCAGAAGAGTGTAGGCGGAAGGCAGTCTACAGAGAATGTGGAAGTTTTCGCAAATCTGGAAAAATGGCAATAACTATTTGCGAGTAAGATTTCTGTTCAATCTCGGCATTTCAAGACAAAAGATACTACCGTATTGATCACACAAATGCTCTATTTTGCACTTGCTCCCACAGGGGAGTTTTCTTTAGGATTCCTTCAGTTGGTGACCCCGGAAGGGATTGGACCTTCATCAGCCGGGTGAGAACCAGGTGCTCTATCCAATTGAGCTACGGGGCCACCATTGGGCGCCAGGGATTTGCATATCCTTGGCGCCTTCTTTTTGTCCGTAGATCACCCAAAATATAGGCAGATCTGCGAACAGGATTTATTTTGGCATGAGAGCGGGCTGTGCAGAAGGCAGGCGATTTTGGAAATTGAGGAAAAGCCGTCCAAAGTGGCTGTCGAATGGTGCAGAAATGCCTTATTCTCAATGCAAAGCAAGGAGATTAGAAATGGCTAATGGAACGATGAGCAGCGCCAAGCTGAAAAAGGTATTGGCGTCTCTGGAAGGGAACTGGCAGGCAGAGATGGAGGGCTACCACAGCTACATGACGCTGGCCGACCGGGACACGGAGCCGGTGCGCTCACAAGTCCTGCGCCATCTGGCCCAGGCAGAGCTGGAACATGCCGAGCTGTGGCATGGGCGCATCCTCGAGTTAGGCGGTCCCGAGCCGGTTTACCATGGCAGTCCGGGCGGCAATGCCGACTCGCTGGCCAGCCGCGCCGGCGGCGTGAGGATGGCCCTCAGGCGCCTGGAGATCGAGGAGAGCCGCGCCATCGCCAACTACGGATTGCAGTTGAAGGAGCTGGGCGACGAGGAGTCCATCGCCATCCTGGAGCACGTTATCGAGGACGAACGGGACCACCACCGCGAACTGGGATCGCTGATCCGCGGCCACTATCAAGCTCCTGCGGGCGCGCCGAAGATCGATCCCAAAGGGGTTCTGGAAGAGCTGCTGGCCAAGCGCACCCAGGGGCGCAAGCAGCCGGGAAGCTGGATCGGCGACGCCATTTACGGCGTCAACGACGGCCTGGGCGCCATCTTCGGCATCGTCAGCGGCGTAGCCGGAGCGACGGCCGGCAATCCCACCGCCGAGCATACATACGTTTTGCTGGCCGGACTCTCGGGCATGATCGCTTCGGCGCTCTCCATGGGCTCAGGGGCGTACCTGGCCGCCAAGAGTGAGCGCGAAATCTATATGGCGGAGATCGCCCGCGAGCGCGAAGCCATCCAGATGAACTCGCCCGAGGCTCGCGAGCTGCTCTCGCTCTACTACCAGGTGAAGGGCCTGCCCGAAGCCGACGCCGACCACATGGTGAATCACATCGCCAAAGACCCCGAGCAATTGCTGCGCGTTCTGGCCAGTGAGCGGCTGGGCACCAGCGAGGAGGCGCTGGCCAATCCATGGGTCTCGGCCGGCTCGGGCGCGCTCTCCACCGCCGTTGGAGCCTTTATCCCCGTTATACCCTTCTTCTTCCTGAATGGCATGACCGCGGTGATAGCCGCCGCCGTGGTTTCGCTGGCCGCGCATTTCGCGGTCGGCGCGGCCAAGTCGCTGATTACCGTCCGCAGTTGGTGGTCCTCCGGCTTGGAGATGACCCTGGTCGGCGCGCTGGAGGGCGCAGTCACTTATGGCATCGGAGTTTTGCTGGGCAGCGCGGGCGGATTGTAGGCAACATCTCTTTAGACAAGATATACGTTCTTCCGAGGCCAAACCGATAGAATGAAATCGGCTTTCGCCTCGGGGGAACTTCGTGCTGAAAAAATCTCTTTGCCTGCTGGCTTTCCTTGTCACTCTGCTGCCGTGCATCCCGGTCAAGGGACAGGCCGCTGCCGACATCGTTGTTGAGCGCAATGTAGCGATGCAGACGCGTGACGGCGTGACGCTGCGCGCCGACATCTACCGGCCGGCCGGAGACGGTCCGTTTTTCGTGCTGTTGCAGCGGACGCCCTATAACAAGGACAATGCCGCCGTCTTTGCCCGCAAGGCAGTGGCGCGCGGATACATGGTGGTGACGCAGGATGTGCGCGGGCGGTTTGCCTCCGAGGGCGAGTGGTACCCCTTCAAGCATGAAATCAACGACGGCTATGACGCTGTCGAGTGGGCGGCCGCGCTGCCCCATTCCAACGGCAAGGTGGGCATGTTCAGCGGCTCCTACGTGGGCGCGACGCAGATGCTGGCCGCCATCAGCCACCCGCCGCATCTGGCCGGAATTTGTCCGGTTGTGACTGCCAGCAACTACCACGAGAACTGGACTTATCAAGGCGGCGCCTTCGAGCAGTGGTTCAACGAGTCCTGGACCTCGGGGCTCGCGCAGGACACTTTCAACCGCACCGTGCGTCAAGGGGCAAATGCAATGCTTGGCAGTAATGTTCTGCCGCTGAACCAGTTTCCGGTCTTTAATGTCACTCTCCCTCAGGACGGCGCTGGACTCACCCACACTCTGGCCCCTTACTTTCAAGATTGGCTCGATCATCCCACCTACGACAGTTACTGGAAGCAATGGTCGATTGAGGAAAACTACGCGAATATCCAGGTTCCCGCGCTGACCATCGCCGCGTGGTACGACATCTTCCAGGGCGGCTCACTGCGCAACTACATGGGGCTGAAGGCCCACGCCGGCACGGAGGCCGCGCGTAGCGGCCAGCAGCTTGTGGTGGCTATCGGCGGCCACTCCGGCTGGGGCCGCCAGATCGGCGAGGTCGATTTCGGCCCCGACGCTCCTTTTGATGAGAACGAGATCACTCTCGATTGGTACGACTATCTCTTCATGGGCAAGCAGAATCAATTCGCCAACGGCAAGCCGGTCAAGATCTTCGTGATGGGCGAGAATAAGTGGCGCGATGAAGATAATTGGCCGCTTCAGCGCGCTGTAACTACGAGTTACTTCCTGCATTCGGCGGGCAAGGCCAACAGCGCCTCCGGCGACGGCGCGCTTTCCGCTATCACCGCAGCAACAGAAGCGGCAGACAAGTTTGTCTACGACCCCGCCAACCCCGTGCCCACCGTCGGCGGCCCACTTTGCTGCGACGTTGCTCACCTTGCTCCCGGCCCACGCGACCAGAAGGAAGTTGAAAGCCGCACGGATGTGCTGGTCTACTCCACGCCGCCTCTGGAAAGCGACATAGAAGTTACCGGTCCTGTAACTCTTGACTTATACGCCAGCTCTTCTGCTGTGGATACGGACTTTACCGCCAAGTTAGTTGATGTGTGGCCCAATGGATTTGCGCAGAATCTTACAGAAGGAATTCTACGCGCCCGTTACCGTGAGTCAACGACGGTGGCCAAGCCCATCGTTCCCGGCAAGGTCTACGAGTACAAGATAGACCTGTGGTCCACGAGCAATGTCTTCTTGAAGGGGCACAAAATTCGCCTGGAAGTGAGCAGCAGCAACTTCCCGCGCCTTGACCGCAACCTGAATACCGGCAAGTCGGCAAGCACGAGCGCTGTCTTTGTGAAGGCGACCAATACGATCCTTCACGACGCAGCCCATCCCAGCGCGCTGGTGCTGCCTGTGGTGCCGAGACAGTAACTGGAAGCTAAAGGCTAGAAGCTAATAGCTCTCTCGCTGCCTTCCGTCCCATGCGGATACAGTCGGGGATGCCGATGCCGTCGTAGGCATTGCCGGCCAACTGCAATCCAGGCAGGGCGGCGACGCGGGCGTGGATGCGCACCATACGCTCCTGGTGGTTAACGGCGTACTGGGCCATGGCACGCGGCCAGCGCGAAACCTGCGCGTACTCCGGCTCTGCGTCCAGAGGCAGAATCTTATCGCCGAGAATCTCGCTCAGTTCGCGGCGCACCGTAGTTAGCAGATCGGCGTCCGGCGCGGCCATCAGGGCCTCGTTTTTCATGCCGCCCAAAAATGCGCGCAGCACGGCTTTGCCCCGCGGCGTGCGGCCCAGGAACTTGCGGTGGACAAAGGTGCAGGCCAGCATGGAGCGGCCTTCCACGGCCGGAACCAGGAAGCCGAATCCGTCGGGCAGGCGGCCCAGTTGGTCCTCGTCGTAGATGAGATTGACGGTGATCGACGAGGAGTAAGGAATGCCGCGCAACTCCCCGGCCAACTGCGGATCAATTTGGCCGAGCAGCTCACCGGCTGCCCAGGCGGGCGAAGCCAGGATGACCGCATCGTAAAACTCGGATTTGCTGCCAAAAATGATCTTCCAACCGTCCGCTGTCTTTTCCAGGGCGCTGACCGGCGTGGAGAGGCGGACGGATGTGGGGTCAAGCAGCGCGGCCAGGGCATCGACCAATTGGTTCATGCCGCCGCGCATTGCGGTGAAGATGGAGCGTGCTGCCGGCGCGCTGCCTGTTACGCTCGCTGGACGCGCAGTCCTCGCGGCAGCCTTGATTCTGGCGCGCATTTTGCGGTGCGCGGCCAACATACCGCGGGTGAGCGAGCCGTATTCAACTTCCATCTCCACCAAGCGGGGCAGCACGGTGCGCGCGCTCAGTTGCGCAGAGTCGCCGCCAAAGATGCCGCTCAGCAGCGGATCGGCCAGCCGGTCGACGGTCTCGCGTCCGAAGTGGCGCTCAACCAGCGAGGCCACCGACTCATCCTGATTTGAAGACCGCGGCGGGTGCAGCAGTTCCAAGCCCATGCGAATCTTGGTGGGAAGGCTGAAGAGGCGGGTCAGCGCGGTGGGAATCAGCTTGGTGGGTATCAGGAACATAAGTCCGTCGGGCAAGGGAATGAGCCGATTGTGGACAACAATATAGGTCTTGCGGTCGGTATCGTTCGAGGGGGTCAGCTCGGCGCCCAGGCCCAGTTCACGGCAGAGCTCGGCAGCCGCCGGCTTCTCGGTCAAAAAGGAGTCCGGGCCGCGCTCCAGCACCGCGCCGTCCACCACTTCGGAGCTGAGGGAACCGCCCAGCCGGTGGCGCGACTCGAAGAGCGTGTACGCGACGTTCTTGCCTGCCCGGTGCGCCTGCTCCAGCTCATAGGCCGCCGCCAGTCCCGCGATTCCACCGCCGATAATTGCCGTCCGCATCGACTCCCTCCCACACCATTAAAGCAGTTCAGGGCAGCGGCGCGGGAAACGCAGTTTCCGTGACCCGCCTCTGGCGTAGAATGACTTTGTCGGCACGGTGCGAAAGAAGCCCGAATGACGGCATGCGACTGGAGCTGGCTGTTGGCCATTGTGATGAGCAGAAGCTCAGAAAGGTGATTGAGTTACCTCGATAGAATCGCGGTATAACTTTCTATGATTGCTCACTTGCGCGGAAAACTCATCTACAAACAGCCCGGCCAGGTCATTGTCGAGGCGGCCGGGGTGGGATACGACGTCGCGATCTCCGTGCCTACATTCACGGCGCTGCCCTCCATCGGCGCCGAGGCCGCGCTGCACATTCACACCCAGGTCAGCGAGGATCAGATTGCGCTGTTCGGCTTTCTCGACTCTCAGGAAAAGCGACTCTTTGAGCGGCTGATTACGGTCTCGGGCGTCGGCCCCAAGCTCGCGATCAAAATGTTGAGCGGGCTGTCGAGCGATCGCACGGTGCAGGCCATTCGCGGCCAGGACCACGCGCAACTGACGCGCATACCCGGCGTGGGCAAGAAGCTGGCCGAGCGGCTAGTGGTGGAACTGAAAGACAAGCTCGATGACTTTGCCGTTGCGCCGGTGCCATCTGCCGTGCAGGGACCGGCGGCGGAAGATGTGCTCTCGGCGCTGGTGAATTTGGGCTACCAACGCGCTGCCGCCGAGAAGGCGATTGAGCAGGCCGTGGCCAAGGAGGCCGCGCTGGGGGATAACTTCGACGGGCTGTTCAGGGCGGCGCTGAAGGTGATCCGGTAGACCGCTCCTCTTCTGTGCGCTGTTGCATGGAATCCATCTTTCCCGGCCGATTTATATAGCCTGTATCGCGATTCCTGGCGGTCAGGGACTGTATCTGTCTTTCCAGCCTTGTGTTGTGCCACGTATAAACCGCTTGGGCTAACAACAAAGGAGCAAGCACGAAATGAATCGCAGAAAGTTCATTCAAAACTCTCTGATGGCTGCCGGAGGCGCATGGACTGCCGGCAAGGGACTGGCCAGCGCAGAATCTTCCGCGCCATCGCAGGTTGCGGGCGCAGTCTCAGCCGCGCAAATCGCAGCCGTGCGTTTTCCCAAAGACTTTCTTTGGGGCATGGCAACATCCTGCTATCAGGTGGAGGGCGCATGGAATGCCGATGGGAAGGGCGAATCGATCTGGGACCGGGCTGCGCATACGCCGGGCAAGATTCGCGATGGCTCGAATGGCGATGTGGCCTGCGACCAGTACCATCGGTACAAAGAAGACATCGCCATCCTCAAGCGGCTGAACATGAAGAGCTATCGCTTTTCGACTTCATGGCCGCGCGTCCTGCCCGAAGGAACAGGCAAGGTGAATCAGAAAGGCCTCGACTATTACAGCCGCTTGGTTGATGCCTTGCTGGAGGCGAACATTCGCCCCTTCTGCACCATCTATCACTGGGATCTGCCGCAGGCGCTGGAAGACCGCGGCGGATGGCCGAATCGCGATCTGGCCAGCTACTATGCCGACTTTGCCTCCATCCTTGCCAAAAATCTCGGCGATAGAATCACCGTTTGGGCGCCCTTCAATATGCCCGAGGACTTTACCCGCAGCGGTTATGGAACCGGCTGGGCTCCTCCTTTCAAGTCAAACATCGATCAGTTTCTCAGAGCCGCGCACACCATCAATCTGGCACAGGGCATGGCCTTCCGCGCCATCAAAGCAGCCTCCTCCAAAGCTACCGTGGGCAGCGCCTACGGCATGGAGCCGGTCTATCCCAAGACCAACAGTGAAGCCGATCGTGCTGCCTCCGCGCGCTATCACAACTACCACAATCTTTTCTACATCGAACCGGCCTTCCATGGAACTTATCCCAAGGCATTTATCGGCGAGATTCCTTATGAGGCCATGGGATTCAAACCGGGCGACGAGAAGATCATGAAGGTTCCACTGGATTGGGTGGGAGTGCATTACTATGTCCGGCTTATCGCTTCAAATGCAAGCAATGGCGCGCCGCCAAACCTGACGAGTCACGATCCGTATGCGCAAATCCGCATCGAGCTAGCAGGCGATGGCCCCAAGACTGATGGTGGCCTGGAGATGTGGCCGCATGGCCTCTACGACCTCATGATGCAGGTTTCGCGCGACTATGACCACCCCATCATCGAGATCACGGAGACGGGCGGAGTATTTATGGACGCTCCTAACGCCAGCGGCCGCGTCGCCGACCTGCGCCGTATCGAGTTCTACCGCCAGCATCTTGCAGAGCTGGCGCGAGCCATGTCCGATGGAGCCAAAGTGCGCGCCTATCACGCCTGGAGTTTGCTGGATAACTTCGAGTGGGGTAGCGGTTATACGCAGCGGTACGGGCTGACTTATGTGGACTTCGCCACGCAGAAGCGCACCATCAAGGATTCCGGCTACTGGTATGGCCGCGTCGCCGCTGCCGGCCGGCTGGACGTCTGATCCGATAAACTTACATTCATCATGGTTCGCGCCACAAAATCCGCACCCGCCGCAATCGCCGCTCACCTTCGCCCCGAAGGGCTTGCTTTTCTGCGCAATCTGGCGCGCCACAACGACCGCGCGTGGTTCACGCCGCGCAAGGCGGTCTTCGAGGCTGAGCTGAAGGAGCCAATGCTGGCCATCATCCGCAAGGTGACGGACGCGATGACCACTTTTGCGCCCAGCTTTGTGAGGCCCGCGGAAAAATGCCTCTTCCGCATTTATCGCGACACGCGCTTCAGCAACAACAAGCTGCCCTACAAAACGCACGTGGCGGCGTGGTGGTCGCATGAGGGGCTGGAGAAGACCTCCGGGGCAGGGTACTACTTCCACATCGACGCCAAGGAGGTGATCATCGCCGCCGGGGCTTATATGCCGGAGAAAGAGCAACTGGCCGCCATTCGCCACTGGCTGCTGGAGCATCACGCGGAGTTTCGCAAACTCTTGCAGAAGCCCGTCGTGCGCAAGACGTTCTCCGAGTTCGAAGGGAACGCTCTGACGCGCCCGCCGAAGGGCTTCCCCTGCGAGCATCCGGCGATGGATTTGATCCGCTGCCGGCAGTGGGGACTGAGTACCTCGCTACCCGCCTCGGAGGCGCTGAAACCCGGCTTTGCCGCGGTGCTGACGCGCCATTTCCGGCTGGCCGCGCCGGTGGTGGATGCGCTGAATACGCCGATTGCGGCGACGTTGACGCCGCGCAAAAAGGTGCTCTTCGGGCTGGAATAGAGTGCACTATCCCACCCTAGCCGCAAAAACAAGGACGCGGCGAGGATGGGGCACCAGCGGGCTTTTCGAGAGCCTTGCGGGTTGGACGAGCCACTGAAACCGGCAATTCCCGGCAAAAATAGGCAAAAACCGAAGCAAATAGCATAAAAACCGCAAAAAAATGGGAAAATCACTACTTTTTGCCTTGACTTTGCACCTTCGAATGTTGCAAGGTAACGAACGACGGGTACTCCGACCCGCATGAATACAGGAGTTTCGCGCAATCGTTGCATGACTCTCCACATGCGGTACGCATTATGCGGCGGAAGCCCTGGCAACATCGGCGCGCCCAAGGGCATGCCCGAAAAGGAGAACACACGATGGCAACTGGATTGACGAAAACCGCTTTGACTCGGCAACTGGCCGAGAAAATGGAATTGACCAACAAGCAAGTCGCAGCCTTCCTGGATCTGCTGGCGGAGACCTCCATCAAGGAGACCAAGAAAAACGGCGTCTTTGTGATTCCCGGCATCGGCCGCCTGGTGAAGGCGGAGCGCAAGGCCCGCATCGGGCGCAACCCCCAGACCGGCGCGGCCATCAAGATTAAGGCCAAGACGGTGGTCAAGTTCCGCGTGGCCAAGGCCGCCAAGGACGCGATCGCCCCACCGAAGAAGTAGTATCAGTACCCCTGGACCGAAGACAACGAAAACGGAGGGGAGGAGCCTCAAGGGCTTCTCCCCTTTGTTTTTATTGGGCGGAATCCCTCCGCGCCAGCGCCCGTACGACCATCGACAGGCCAAAGCTGACGATGATCACCTTGATCATCAGCCAGTTGTTAAAGCTCCAGGAGAAGAAGGCCAGCGCGATGAAGATGCCGATGGGGTTGATCTCGGTGATGAGCGCATGGAGCCAATGCGGCTTGCGGCCGGTGGGTTGGCGGGCGGTGCGCGAGAGAATGGTGCGCAGGCGCGGGAAGAGGCGCGGAACCGTGCGCAGATAATCGCGGTAAGGCTGGCCAAGCTGGCTGGCCAGAAACGCCTCTTCGCCCAGGATGAGGCGCAGATAGAAGACCGTCTGCAGCGTCATCATCACCAACGCGCCGGTGGGCGGCATGAGGAACGACAGGGCGGCCATCATGTACCAGCCGCCGAGATAGAGCGGATTGCGCACATAGCGAAAGGGTCCGTCGGCCATTACCGCGCCGGCCTGCATCTGCTCGTGATGGACGGTATCGTAGCCCAGGCAGGCCGCGCCCCAGACGCGCAGCACCGCTCCTATAGCGGCGAACAGCGCGGCCACGGCGAGCACTAGCGGCGCTGCGACGGCAGAGGAGACCAGGCCCAGGCGGTTCAGCTCAAGCGCCAGCCAGGCCCACAGCGGAAAGCGATTCCCGATGCCCCAGATCTCGATCCACGGCGCCCAGAAGCCCAGCGCGGTGATGAAAATCATGATCACCATGCGCAGGCGGAATTCAATCTTCGTTGCTTCCATGTACGTCTCCCTGTTGCAATCAGATCATCCTCGCATGCTTATTCCAGCGCATAAATCGTCAAACCGCTGAGCAGCTTGGGGAAGAAGTCGGTGGATTTTTGCGGCATCACGTCGCCGGCAAAGGCCACTTCGCGGAGTTGCTCCATGGAAACGGGGTTGGTGAGGAAGGCGATGTCGGCCTCGCCGCGGCGAATCTGCTCGACGGCCTCGGCGGCGTCGCGCAGATAGCGGAGGTTGGTCTGCTCGCGGACCTTTTCTTCATTCAGGCCGAGCAGCCGGTCGAGGACGATGGAGTGCAGGCAGCTCAGATCAAGCTGCCGCTGGCGCTCGGGCAGGCTGGCGAGCGCGGCAGCCACCGGCGCGGGCTTCACGCGCAGCAAGAACGCCCCTGAGCGAGTGACGGCGACAAAGGCGGTGCTGGCCTGGGCGCGGAGGGTTGCGGTGAGGGCCACTGCATCATCGTCGGCGCGGAGAGGTTGGACGGTGAAGAAGAACTCGGCGGCGCGCGCAAAGGCGGACGGATCGAAGGCTTGCAGGCTGTGGACCACGCGATGGGTGGGCAGAATCACCAGCCCGTCGGAGTCCATGTTGACGAAGGTCATCATGGCCGCGGCTTCAGGAAACTCCGGCTGCGGCAACCGGGCGGCGCTCGACTGAGGTTTGGCGGCCGCGTGCTCTTTCGCGTAGTTCAGCGCGGTCTCGTAGCGGTGGTGGCCGTCGGCGATGATCAGCTTTTTGCCGGCCATGGCCGCGGTTACTGCGCGGATGGCCGCCGGATTGCTGATCTTCCACAGCCGGTGCAGCACGCCGTACTCGTCGGTGACCTCCGCCTCGGCCGGCCCAGCGCCGTCGTACAAAATCTTCTCCACGCTCGCGGCCGGGTCGGAGTAAAGCATGAAGATTTGCCCAAAGTGCGCGCGCGTGGCCTTGAGCAGGTTGAGCCGGTCGCTCTTGGGCTTGCTGAGCGTCTGCTCGTGGCGGAAGACGACCTGCTCGGCGTAGTCGTGCAGCTTGCCCAGGGCGATGAAGCCGCGCCGCTCCTTGACGATCTCGGTTCCGGGAACCGTAAACCGCTGCGCATAGGCGAAGATGGAGGGGTCTTTCTCCTGCGCCAGCACGCTCTGCTCCCGCCAGGCGCGGAAGTAGCGCGCCGCGCGGGTATAAACGCTCTCGCCGCGCTCGGCGTCGCCTGGCTCCGGCAAACCCAGAATGATGCGAACTAAATTAAACGGGCTGCGCTGGTAGTAGGCCTGCTGCATGGCCGGAGAGATTTTGTCGTAGGGCTGGGTGACTACCTCCTCCAGACGGACAGCGGAGGGATTGTAGCGCCAGGCGCGAAAGGGATAAATGTGGGCCATGGGGAAGGTCTTGCTCCTCTTGCTAAGGTTGAATTTGCGCGCGAAGGCCCCATTCTGCGCACGTTGAGGCTGTTTCTCGCTTGCGTCGATTGTATCGCAGGGGCCGTTGCGTCCCGCGCTGGCCGGCCCAGGGACTGCCCCAGTGGCGGCCAGTGGCGTAAAGTGAAGTGGAGGGTCATTCTCCATAGGAATCGCCCTCCACTCATTGCCCATGCTCGCACTGGTTCCTATGCGCTATTGCAATCTCGCGTTTTTCTCGATTTTTTTTGCTGGAGCGGCTCTTTCGCTGGCGGCGCAGCAGCCGTCCGCGCCGCCGGCCCCGGCCCAAACTCCTGTCCAGGCCCCATCGCTCACCGTGGACCGCGACCCGGTGCGGGCGCCGGATGGCGAACCGTCCGCGTTTCCGGCTCTGCGCAAGGAAGGCGATGGCTACGTCCTGCACACCGACGTGGAAGAGGTGGTGCTGAACTGCACGGCACTGGACGGCAACCGCATGGTCCCCGACCTGAAGAAGGAAAACTTCCAGGTCTTCGAGGACGGCGTCAAGCAGAGGCTCATCAGCTTCCAGCACACCGACCTGCCGGTCTCCATTGCGCTGGTGGTGGACAACTCCGGCTCCATGGGCCGCAAGCGCCCCTCGGTGAACAAGAGCACTCTCGATTTGATCAAGGCCTCCAACCCGCAAGACGAGGCCTTCGTGGTGAACTTCAGCGACGCGGCGATCATCGATCAGGAGTTCACCTCGGATGTGAACAAGCTGCGCGCGGGGCTGAGCCACATCGAGGCCCGCGGCGGCACCGCGCTCTACGACGCCGTGGCGGCTTCGGCCGACAAGCTGGCGACCGAGGCCAAGCACCCCAAGCAGGTGATTATCCTTATCACCGACGGCGACGACAACGCCTCAACCCTCAACCTGGAGCAAACCATACGTAAAGTTCAGCAATTCTCCGGTCCGGTCATCTATTCCATAGGATTGCTCTTCGGCGACGAAGATATGAGCCACGACCAAGTGAAGCACGCGCGCAAGGCCCTGGAGATGCTCTCCACCGAGACCGGCGGCATGGCCTTCTTTCCCAAAAATATCGAGCAGATCGATCAGATCGCCGCCGAGGTGGCCCGGGACATCCGCAACCAGTACACGCTAGGCTACCACTCCACCAAGCCGTCTAGCGATCCCGGCTTTCGTCATGTCGTGGTTACAGCCGAGGGCAAAGGCCAGGGCAAGCTCATCGTCCGCACCCGCACCGGCTACTTTCCGGTGGCACGGGTGGTCCGGCAACCGAATGCGGCGGAGAAGAAGTAGGGGTATGGATTTGTTGCAGTAACTATCCTAGAGCCTATGACGATGCAGCGATATTGTTTACGATTTGGCATTGTAGTTGCCTTCGTCGCGTTTGCGCTGCCTGCACGAGCGCAGATGCAAACTATTTCGATTGTAGGGTTACACGCACGCCATTTGGCAGGAGTCATAACAGATGCGCTGGGAGAACCGGTTCCCGGTGAGATCATTGAGGATTGCGATTCGACGTTCTCACACGTTTACGCATCAATGAAGAGTGACACGCAAGGCAGGTTTTCGTTTGCGCACCCAAGACCCGGGTCTACTCACTATCTCCGTATGGGCCAATATAAGCTCAACCCCGAGGCGGTCTTCGACGCGATGCATATCACAGTGCAGCTTCGCCTCTTTGCAAGAGCCAGATTACACATCCGGCTCAGACTCGCTACCTGATCCAATCACTCGCCCGCCCCGCCCGCGATAAGCTATAAGTACGAGGCTAATCGCTGAATATGTCCAACTACAAATACTCGACCCTTGCCGTTCATGCCGGGCAGTACCCGGACCCGCAGACGGGCGCCGTCAACGTGCCTGTCTACCTTTCCTCGACCTTTGAGCTGACCGGCATCGGCACGGACCGGGGCTGGGACTACTCGCGCGCCGGCAATCCCACGCGCGACCATCTGGAGGAGGCGCTGGCGGCTCTGGAAGGCGGCACGAGCGGCCATGCCTTCACCACCGGCATGGCGGCCATCTCCGCGCTGGTGGCCATGCTGCGCGCGGGCGACCACCTGATCTGCTCCAAAGATGTGTACGCAGGCACGGCGCGGCTCTTCAACCGGATTGTGAGCGGCTACGGCATCGAGATCGAGTACGTGGACACTAGCAATCTCGAAGCTGTTGCCGCCGCGATCCGGCCCACAACCAAGCTGGTTCACATCGAGACGCCCAGCAATCCGCTGATGACGCTCACCGACATCCGCG
>Ga0326727_10016595_pt1 | contig 15504 bp, 20 predicted proteins | sample MB2enrmetagenome_FD_207643 | JGI IMG/M metagenome (GOLD analysis project Ga0326727, IMG submission 207643) | Lab enriched peat soil microbial communities from McLean, Ithaca, NY, United States - MB29MY | ecosystem: Environmental > Terrestrial > Soil > Wetlands > Peat | place: USA: New York... | reverse complement strand
AGAATTCCCCAAAGCCCGTACACGACACTCGGTACTGCGGCAAGAAGTTCGACTAGGAAAATCGAGGGAAGTCGTAACCTACTCGGTGCCAACTCCGATTGAAACAGAGCGATACCCAAGCTGATTGGAACCGCAAACAGCAGGGCAATCAGCGTTGTGACCACCGATCCATACATCGAGGGCAGTGCTCCCAAAATAGGGGGCCCACCGTTTGCTGGATTGGGCTCCCAAGCTGTACCCGTTAGGAAACGGAATCCGAACGCTTGAATTGAGTCAAGGCTTCCATTCACAAGCGCGTAAATTGTAAGGGCCGCGATAATCGGGATCGCGAGCGCCGCTATAATTAGAATGGCACGTAAAAAATCGTGGTGCCGTGCTCGTTGCCGAGCACGGGTTTTTTCAATTTCCGTTTGCATTGAAACTCGCTATTGTCTATCCAGTCAGGAGTGGTGTTCCTTGGTAGTTTAGAGTCAAGAGTAGTTGTTCATCAGCAGCGACGACGTTTGCGGGGAGTGGCACGTAAATCAATGCTGTTGAATACTGTTGGCCATCGTGGATAGCCCACCAAAGGAAGTGTGCTAGGGCCTGCGCTTTCGCCATTGTTGTGCTCGGGTTTGCCGACATGTCCCTGTAGACGAGGATGTAAGTGTAGGTCGCGATCGGATAGGACTCAGCTCCCGCTGCATTTACTATGTGCAGTCGAAGGTCCGCGGGGTTGGGTGTGCCGGTCGCATTCTGGGCCGCCCACAGGATCGTTTGAAGAGTTGGTACGACGAAATTGCCTGCGGCATTTATCACTGCACCTACTCCGAGGTGGTTGCTGACAGCATAAATGACGTCCACGTAACCTATCGCCCCGTTTGTATTCACAACTGCACCGGCGACGCCAGGATTACCCTTCGCGCCAACGCCAAAGGCGCCAATTGCAGTATCGACAGGCCATGTCACCGAAGTGCCGTAATTGACTTGTGCAGCCCAATTTGGAACTGTTACGGATAGGAAGTTGGTGAAAGCGTATGTGGTTCCGCTGCCGTCGGATCTGTGAACTGCTGTTATGAAGGCGGAGGGTAATGGAACTCCGGGGTTGAGTGCTACGAGGGCTGGGTCGTTCCATTTGGTTATAATGCCCATGTAGATCTTAGCTATGACGTCTGGTGTGAAGTGTAGTACCGTGGTGTTAGTGATGCCCCAAGCTACTAGGTTGTATGTGATGGCAACGCCACCAAGTGTCTCTGGGAAAAGCACCAAGCCAGGCGCTGCTGCCAAGTTTGGGTTACTCAGAGGAGCGTCTGATGCGCCGAAGTCTACTGTTTTTAGTGTTATCTGTTGGATACCGCCGCCACTACCGATGCCGCTGTAACTTATGGTCACCGCGGGGTACAGTTTATTGTATTGCACCGTCCAGGTTTGGATTAGAGGCTGAGGAAAGGTAGCCCCAGCTCCCAGAATCGAGACGGGCGAAGTCGGTTGCCATGCTGCTACAGAGGATGTCATCGAGGCCATCGATGTCTCGGACATGGTTGGGGATGTCGTTACTGACGTCATCACTGATGCAGCGGAGGACGGCATCGATGCTTCAGAAGTTATCATGGATGTAGCTGACATGCTTTGAGTATTGTTCATTGTCGTGAAGTAGTATCCTCCTGCAACTGCCGCCAGTATGACGACAACAAGAGCAACTATTCCGACATTACGTTTCGTATTCTTGCTTGACATGCGAATCATCGCGAACGCACGTAGCTCCGTATTCTTATTTAGCGAAAACGCATTGTGAACATGTGTGCGCACTATAATCTATATGATTCATATAACTCGTATTCAATTACTCAATCATCACAGTAACTACTGGCCGGTAACTAGTCATGACTTCGGAACTATTAACGGAGTTGGGCAGTAAACCGGAAGCCGACAAGAGTGCCGTCGATATGTCGAACCTAAAGGAAAAATTGCAGGTAACCGGCCTAAGCGCCGGGTTTGGACGAAAAAAAGTCTTGGATGACATATCAATCTCGTTTAAGCAAAATGCCGTTACAGCCATAATCGGCCCTTCAGGATGCGGGAAGTCCACATTCATCCGTTGCCTGAATAGAATGCATGAGGTCACCCCAGAGGCGTGGACTAATGGTCACATAATTCTTGATGGCGAAGACATTCTTGCTCCCTCCATGGACCCTGTCGTCGTCCGTCGAAGGATAGGGATGGTATTCCAAAAGCCCAACCCCTTCCCAACCATGTCAATATACGACAACGTCGCGGCAGGCCTGCGGCTTAACGGGGTTCGCGATCGTAGAGTTATCGCTGCGAAGGTTGAAGAGAATCTTAGGAAATCGTTTCTTTGGGACGAGATCGGTGATAGAATAAAAGAGTCAGGTGCAAGCATCTCTGGTGGACAACAGCAGAGACTATGCATCGCACGCACCTTAGCTGTGGAACCTGAAATCATCCTAATGGACGAGCCATGCTCAGCTCTCGATCCTATCGCAACCGCAAAGATCGAGGAACTTATCACGAAACTGAAGGCCACATACACTGTAATCGTTGTAACGCACAATATGCAACAGGCAGCCCGAATCTCCGACCTTACCGGATTTCTGTACCTTGGAAGGCTCATCGAGTATGGGCCGACACCAGAAATATTCCAGAATCCCCACAACGAACTCACAGAGCGCTATATCAGTGGAAAGTTCGGGTGAACTCAATGCCGCGACTCATGGACATGGGAGAAGAAAGGCTCTCTAATGCGATCGTCGACATGGCAAACCTAGCCCAAGACTCAGTAGCTAAAGCTCTCGAAGCCTACGAGAAAGGGGACAGGATCAGAGACGCCGCGCGTAAGAGAGCAGCTCAGCTCGTGCAATTAAGCGCAGAGGTCGAGGAGCTCGGCGTCGACCTCTTGGCACGTTATCAACCGGTGGCAACAGACTTACGTCTCATTAAATCCTGTCTTGAAATTTCTTATGGTTTTTCCAGGTTCGGAAGGTACGCCTACGATATCGCTCAGGTTCTGGAGACTTATGGAGACTTGTCGGTTTGCGACAAATCTGTTATTCACGAGTTAAGTGACAGAGTTACGGGCATGATTGAAAGAAGTATTCAATCATTCAAGAGTCGCGACATCGAACTGGCGCGGTCCCTACGGAAGGACGACGACGAGGTTGACAAAATATACTTCAAGTACACTGCCGCCTTGGCCAACGATAAGACCGTGTCGGTCCGTTGCGCTCTCGCATCTACCTTGGTGTTACGGTATCTGGAAAGAATTGCCGATCACGCCTGTTACATCGGAGACTCCGTCGTTTACATAGTAACCGGATCAAAGGCATGAAATCATGAAAGCGGATCCGGTAGGTGCAAAGAATGAGACGGATGAAGAGCAGTCTCCCTATGAGGATCGATATGTTCGGCGCGTTCAGGTGACTGGCCGCGGGTCGTACATAGTGTCGCTGCCTAAGCCTTGGGTTCAGGAGGCGGGACTAAGAAAGGGAGGAAGGGTTGAGTTTAGTAAGCAAGAAAATTGGGGACTTACTCTTACTCCTTTCGGCAGCACAAGGTATGATGACGAACGTCCCCGATGCACCATGTCACTCAACGCCAATGTTGACCCAGATGCTCTAACTAGAATGATTATCTCACTTTACGTTGCGGGGTATTCGACGATTGAGATTAGGTCGAAGTCAGGAAACCTCTCGTCCACGACTAGAGACACGATTCGCGATGTCGCAAGAGGTAAGCTTGTGGGCACGGAGTTGGTTACGGAGTCTGCCCAGAGCGCAACCCTGCAGGTGCTGTTAAGCTACCCTCAATTGCTCGTGCCCGACGCCATGAGGAGAATGCTCTCGATTCTGAACGCTATGCAACAGGATTCCATGCAGGCCTTTTCAAGACTAGACAAAGAACTGGCAAATCAGGTGGTTAAGATTGACGATGAGATTGACAGGTTCAGCCTGTACGTAATTAGGCAGCTTAAGTGGGCGGTAAAACATCCCACTCTACTTTCAAGAATAGGTTTAGCCTCCCCGGTCGAATGTCTGGGATACAGGATCATAAGTAAGAGCGTTGAGCGTTCTGCGGATCACGCGGCAAGGATCGGAGTCAATGTTCTACTGCTACAGCAGGCTCCCGGGCCTTCGCTGTTCAAGGACGCTAACGCGCTTAGCCAACAATCGTCCAGAATGATGGAAACCTCACTCCGAGCTTTATTCGCCAGCGATTACAAGCTCGCGGAGACGGTGCTGCTCGAAAGGGACAAGGTTACGGACCTCGAGTCGAGGTTAGTTGAGAGGTTGCTTAAGGAGAAGCTTCCAGCGGGCGACCTCTCCGCAATGCGCCTAATCTCAGAGAGCCTTAGAAGAATCGGCGAGTACGCAACCGACGTTGCGGAAGTGGTGCTTAATTCAACGATTCAAAAAATGTTGGACCAATCGGAGGGTATAGAGGCCGAACCATAGATCGGACATTTTCCGCTAATTGGAAACCGAGACCACTTGTATCCTCGGCCTAAAGACGGCCCTAGCAGTGATGTTGGCCGCATAGCGTCCATGCAGGCCACAAAACTCCTCGCAGGACTCCGCGGCATCAACATCCGTATACCCAAAGCCGCAAAGTTCGCACACATAAATTATCCCATGTCTGCTATGCCTTCGCTCAACCAATCCGTTACACCACTCCCTCAAACCGCGGCGAGCGGAACAAGATCCTCCTTCATGTAGAATCCCTTGAACCCGCAGTTATCGCATTTTGCTCCTAGCGGTGAATCGCCATAGTCGTCATAGTATTGATTGAGACTTAGGAGCCCACACTTCGGGCACTCGGCTCCGATCTCTTTTTCCATAGTTCATCCGTCCGATTGCGCCATTCTACCTATTCCGCGAACCAGGCGTCGCCTTCAGAAGATGCAACTTCCGGCGATGAGTTCACGTGTTTTTTCCTTAGCCGTGTCATTTTTTCGTCGGGTAAAGTTGACTATTCTAGGAATTTAGCAAGTTTCGTCGTAATTCATTGCACGAACGTGAATTCCTATGATTCATGGCACTGAGGCTTGATGTGAATGAAGGACTGGCAGTCCGATCAGCAAACGAGATATTCGAGGCTAACACACGGTTTCAGGTTCTTTTCGGAGCCGATCTCCGACAAGGTTTAATATGGTTCTGCCTGTTCGCTACCGTAAATTTCGGTGAACGAGTCATGTCTAAGGACTTCAGGCTTGTCCTTCGTGTCGCAGGGACGAACATTGACGGCACGAAGAAAGTCGTCTATGGCATATCCCACATTAGGGGTGTGGGGCCAAGTTATGCCGCGGCGATAGTGAAAGCCGTGGAAATCCGGCCTGAAGTTAGAATGGGCGATTTATCCGAAGCTGAAGTACAGAAACTTGAAGATGCCATGCGAGATCCTGCTAAGTATGGTTTGCCGCCTCGTCTTTTCAATCGGCGCAAAGGTCTCGATTCAGGGCGGGATATGCATTTGATAGGTGCGGACCTCACGCTAAGCACCAAGAGTGATATCGACTTCATGACCGACATCCGAACCTGGAAAGGAGTCAGACACTCTCTGGGCTTGAAAGTCCGTGGGCAACGGACTCGCACGACGGGCAGAAAAGGCAGAGCAGTTGGGGTTGCCAAGAAAGTAGTGATGGAAGCAGCTCGAGCCGCAGCCTTAGCAGGCGACAAGGAAGAGAAGAAGTAGGCGACGCGCTATGGGCGATCCAAAGAGAACTAGAAAGAGCTACGAAACCCCCAGACATCCTTGGCGCAGAGACCAACTAGAAGTAGAACTTCAACTCATGGGAGAATTCGGGCTGCGCAACAAGAGGGAACTCTGGCGTTACAAGACAATGCTCTCTGAGGTCAGAGGTATCGCGCGGTCTTTGCTCGGTTCAACCGGAGAGCAACGCGCACGCCTCGAGCAGGAATACCTCTCTAAACTGGGCAGGATAGGAGTGCTATCGGAATCTGCTACAATAGACGATGTTCTCGACCTTGACATACGAGACCTGCTTGAGCGTCGACTGCAAACAATGGTCTTCAGAAGGGGCTTGGCTAAGTCTCTGTTCCAAGCGAGACAATTCGTTTCCCACGGACACATAACGGTCGCTGGTAAGATAATCTCGGTTCCGGGCTACATCGTAAAGCGCGATGAAGAGGGGAAACTCAAGTACTTCTCCCAAAGCCCGCTCTCAAAAGCAGATCACCCATCGAGGAAGGTTATCACGGCAACCGCGGCCGGCCAAGCCGTGGCCGAGTCCTAGTTACACTCCCCGTCTTCTCAGTACAAGAAAGAAGATTATCGCCACTATCGTGACGCCTACGGATAGTGCGATGAGCGGGAAGGAATAGGGGCCCGTTCCGAGAATTATCGGAATCGGTCCTATTAGGATGACCGCACTCGCGCTGCTAGTGCCTGAATTCGCGATCGCACCTAACGCAATCAGTAAGGTCCCAACGAAGATAGCTGCAAAGGCTACGAGAAACAGCAAGCTTGCTAAAGAAAATTGGAATTGCTGGAGGCAGCTCACCTCACTACGGGCCGCAGCAGCTTTCCTGCCACAATCGTAACAGGTCCAGCTGGCTGCGTCAAAGCAATTGCCGCACGTTGGTTTGCCGCAGATTTGACAAACGTAGGTCGCAGGGTTCGTTCCACAAGTTGCGCAGAGAGGAGGCGTGGCATTCACCTTACAAACAGATAGGGGAGAACCATGATGATGAGAACGACGAGTATAAGCACGATCGCTAGGATCATTAGCCCCTTCACGGAGCCCTTGTCTGTACCGAAGACTATGGGAATGGGGCCAATGAGGAGGACTCCTGCGGCTCGAGTCTTCTCTGAACCGGGAGCCGAACGAAATGCAAGAAGAATCATTGCGGCAACGGCCAGAACGAATCCGAAGATGATCAGTATGAATCCAACTTCCGTGACGGAGGGCGTGACCACGGGCTTCACTTGCTCAAGACAATTCGGGATGAATCGTGAACTTTAACTCTTCGAGATTTTTCTCCGCAAATCCTGTTGCGACTCGTAATAGTTTATAAGCACCAGAGCCTACCTCCAAAATCTCTTTACGTAGAAGTGAAAATATCGTGGACTTCGGACCAGAAAATAGGAATTCAGGCCGAAAACCTGCCGTAAACGGCCCACGAGAGTTGCCGTTCTTCCTGCGGGGTCCGTAGGTCTTGGAAATCAAGATTCTTGAAGACAAAGAGAACTCGCTCCGGTTTCTCTTAAAAGGAACGAGCCACGCCCATGCCAACGCCTTGCGCCGCGCGATGATGGCTGAGGTTCCGGCAATGGCGATTGATGACGTTATCATAATCGAGAACACCTCAGTTCTCTACGACGAGGTTATCGCACACAGGCTCGGGCTAATTCCACTTAAGACAGATTTGGACACCTTTGTCCTTCCCGAAGAATGTGACTGCAAGAGCGAATTAGGCTGTAGCAAGTGCAGGGCTTCATTCACGTTAGAAGTCGAGTCTGTGGATGAACCTGTGATGGTTTATTCGTCTGATCTAAAGGGGGAGAGCGACGTAACTCCCGTGAGCAGTAGCATTCCTATCGTTAAGCTTGGCCCGTCACAGCGGTTGAAACTGGAATTGTACGCGAAGCTCGGTCGAGGCCTGGAACACGCCAAGTGGCAGCCGGTGGCGGCATGTGCTTACAAATACCTTCCAAAGGTAACGCTGAACCCAGACAACTTAGCTAACCCGGCAGAGGTAATTCGAATCTGTCCCACCGACGTCTACGTGAACGACCCTGAGAACAAGATCGCGGTGCGGGATGAGCTTGCATGCACGCTTTGCATGGACTGTGTGGAGAAAGCTGTCCCGATTGATTCTAAGAAATCGTTTCCGGTCAAGGTTGAAGAGGACGATACGGCTTTCGTATTCTACGTTGAATCAACTGGCGCCATACCCCCCAAGAGGATTGTAAGCGAAGCCTCAAAGATACTGGACAAGAAGTCAACCACCCTAACTGACCTTGTAAGGAAAGGACTAGAATAAGAAGGACTAATCTTGCGACGCGAAATTACCAACCCCGAACTACTCGAAACAATTCGCTTTCTGAAAATCAAGGCACGGGAGAACGAGGCCAAGATATGGACGCTCGCAGCCGAACACCTATCCAAGCCAAGAAAGGGCCGAGCAGAACTGGACCTGAACCATATATCCCGCGTCTCGAAACCAGATTCGCTCCTCCTCGTGCCCGGTAAGGTTCTAGCTTCAGGTCACATCAAACATCCGGTAACCGTCGGGGCTTTTCAATTCTCACACGACGCTAAGTCGAAAATCGAACAAGCCGGCGGAAAATGTATCGGAATAAAGGACTTCGTGGAAAAGTACCCCAAAGGATCGAACGTTCAAATTCTCAGGTGATAGAACAATGTCTGCTGAACCAATTCTCTTGGACGCTACAGATCAGGTCATGGGCCGATTGGCTAGCTACGCAGCCAAGACTGCACTTAGTGGAAACATGGTAGTGGTCCTCAACGCCGAGAAAGCAGTCATCTCGGGAAGGAAGAGCAACATAGTCGAAGAGGCAATGCGCCGACTCAAGACCAGAACACTCGCTAACCAGACAACGGCCCCCGTTCATCAACGTCGCCCAGACCTTTACTTCAGAAGGGTTGTCCGCGGTATGCTGCCCTGGAAAAAGGCGAAGGGAAAAGCTGCGTTCCACCGGGTTTTCGTATTTATGGGCGTACCTGAGGAATATTCAAAGAAGAAAGCTACAAAAGTCCCAGAGGCTGATGCTTCTAAACTCAGGACAGCATACATGACTTTGGAAGACTTGGCGAAAGAGATAGGAGGAGTTGAAGCCAGTTGAGCGAAACGGTTGAAAAGTTGGAAAAGCCGGAAAAAGCTCAGAAGCCGGAGAAGCTCGAAAGAAAGCGGCTGATACTTGTTACCGGAAAAAGAAAGACCGCGATCGCCCGCGCGATAATCAAAAACGGGTCAGGTCACGTGTTCATCAACGGAATTCCGCTAACCACCTTCACGCCGGAGATCGCCAGAATGAAAATCAATGAGGCACTGGTACTGTCAGGAGAGAGGCCGAAAAGCGTCGACATAAATGTGAAAGTCGCTGGAGGCGGGTTTATGGGTCAAGCCGAAGCGTCACGCATGGCCGTTGCAAAAGGGTTGGTACAGTGGACGCGCAGTTCCGAACTTAGGAGGTCGATGACGAACTACGACCGGACCATGCTCGCAGGGGACCCGCGAAGAAAGGAACCCAAGAAATTCGGCGGACCCGGAGCTAGAAGACGCGAACAGAAGTCGTACAGGTAGAATGAAATGATAATTCCTGTCCGTTGCTTTACATGCGGGAAACTTGTCGCCGATCGTTGGGAGGAGTTCGCGAGACGGGTTAAGGCGGGCGAGACGCCGAAGAAGGTCCTGGATGATATGGGAATGACACGCTACTGCTGTCGGCGCATGTTCATATCACAGGCAGACGTGATCGATGACCTATTACGTTACACACAGGTCACAGCAAAGCGACGGGCACAATTTGAGTAGGAATCGAGCGTAATGTCAGAAGTCGAAGAAAAAGAGGGCATGCCGAAATCAGAGGATCTGCTGATCCCCTTAGAAGACCTTCTCGCCGCAGGCCTCCACATCGGAACACGGATCAAGACCGGTGACATGGAACCATACATTTACCGAGTTAGACCAGACGGCCTCTTCATACTGAACATTGGAAAGACGGATGAAAAGATACGCACAGCATCGCGATTCATAGCGAGATTCGAAGCAGAACGAACCCTCATAATTTCCTCTAGACTTTACGGGAAAACACCTGTCGAAAAATTCTGCGAGATAACGAGAACAGTTCCAATGGTCGGCCGTTTCATGCCTGGCCTAATATCAAACCCGCTTCAGCCGTACCACGCAGACCCGCAAGTCATCATGGTAACTGACCCTAGAGCAGACTGGCAATCAATCAAGGAAGCTTCAACGGCGGGCGTCCCGGTGATCGCACTCTGCGACACCGACAACGTCTTCAGCGGCGTCGACCTAGCCATACCCGTAAACAACAAGGGCCGCCGCGCATTAGCGATGCTTTACTGGCTGTTAGCCAGACAAGTTCTGCGCGACAGAGGAGAACTACCCGCGGATGGCACAATAACCGCTACAGTGGACGACTTCGAAACAAAGCTAGCCGCTATCGCCCCTAGATCGGGCGGTGAGCTTTGAAAATACGGAAATCATACGTCGCAAACGCATTCTACGCCGGAACTAAAGCTTCACTGACCAAACAAATAACCGATTGCTTCACCCACCCCTTCGGGCCCGGGCAGGTCCCAAAACCAAACCAGCAAGGCCCACGAAAGCTCCTTGGAATAATATGTCCGCATGCAGGATACATGTACTCTGGGCCGGTGGCTGCAAATGGATACAGTAAGCTCGCAATGGACGGCCAACCCGATGCCTGCATTATTCTCGGGCCAAATCACACAGGAATGGGTACCGGGCTTTCAATTCAGACCGAAGGCGCATGGGAGACTCCAATCGGCATAACCCGAATTGATTCTGACCTAGCCACGAGAATCCAGAAGTCAAGCAGTATAATCGACGTCGACGAGAGCGCACACGCAGGTGAGCACTCCATAGAGGTTCAACTACCATTCCTCCAGTTTCTATTCAAAGATGCCATAGAATTCGTACCCATATGCATGATGATGCAAGACCTGACAACGTCCAGAGAAGTCGCGAAAGCCATCGTTGAAAATACGAAAGGAAAGAATGTCGCGATAATCGCATCCAGTGACTTCACCCATTACGAGCCGCAAGCGGACGCAAACAGAAAGGACAACGAGGCGATCGACGCGATACTCAAACTCGATGATGAGCAACTAAATGAACTAGGAGAAAGCAATCGCGTCACAATGTGTGGGTACGGCCCCATAACAACTCTGGTCGCCGCGGCAAAAATGCTCGGAAGCGTGAAAGCCGATTTGTTAGCACACAAGACCAGCGGCGACATCACCGGCGATAAATCGGCGGTAGTCGGGTACTCATCGCTAGCGTTTACTCGTCAATAACGAACACATGCAGCCGTTTGATTTTTCTAGAGGACAGACGAAATAATTCAAAGGCGCACGCCCTTGGGTCAAGGTGTAGGATTTGGTAAAGTAATTCTCTTCAACGAACACTTCGTCGTGTACGGGATACCAGCAGTGGCGTCAGCTATCGGAGCCAAGACTACAGCTGTCATCGAACGTAGTCCTGGGTCTGGAGTTGAACTCGAGGATCACCGACGTGAGACTCCAGGCTACAAAGCTGAGAAATTTGAGCAGCAAAAGGAGTCTTTAGATATTATGCTCAAATTCATGAAGATTGACACACAGCATAATCACTACACCATTACTTTGGGCGGAGACTTAATCGCTGCTAGCGGTGTAGGATCGAGTGCGGCTTCCTGCGCTGCAATTGCTCGAGCATTTTCACAGGAGCTTAACCTCAACTTTTCGGACGAGCGAGTAAATGAAGTGGCCTACGAGGGAGAGAAGGGATACCACGGCACGCCATCTGGGATCGATAACACCGCGGCAACATATGGCGGATTGATCTGGTACAGACGCGAAGGTTCTGCACAATTAATGGAACGCATGCGACTTCGTAATCCTGTTGAGATCGTAATGGGAAATACGGGTAAGGTCGCAGACACGAAGCTCGTGGTCTCAGGCGTCAAGGAGCGAAAAGAAAGGGAGCCTGAAAAGTACGGGCGCCTCTTTCAGGAGGCAGATCAACTCGTACGGGATGCGAGGAAGCAACTTGAGGATTTCAACCTCGAAAAAGTGGGGGCGTATATGAACGAAAACCACAGACTGCTCCAGGAAATAGGCGTCTCCTCCCCAGAGCTGGATGCACTTGTGAAACTGGCCCGAGACATGGGCGCTGTTGGCGCCAAACTTACCGGAACAGGAAGGGGAGGTTACATGGTTGCTCTAACGCCAGGACGAGAACTCCAAACTCGCGTAGCGAACGAAATCGATCGTCACGGTCCTCAAGCACTTCGCACCACGATCGGCATATAGGCAACCGCCGATCAATCAGCTACATTTCTTTCGTAACAACCGTAAGCGAATGCTTACGAAGTTCGTTGAAGTGAATCCCCTATCGCGACATGAAACTCAACGCGGGCTGTCTCAATTAGAAAAGATGTTGGTCAACCGAGTACGCGGGGCCGCCGACACCGCTTTTCATAATCGAAACGTTAGCGTTGCTTTCGATGTCTTCGCATACTTTGTCTAAGTATTCGGGTTGGGTGTTGAGGAAGACTGAGGGGCCGGTGTCCAACGAGTACCAGACCGGGATACCTTTCTCTTCCCGCAATGTCCTGACCCTTTGGATTACGTTTATCGTCTGAGGGGATACGAGGACAAGCCTTTGCTGACCTGTCATGGTGACCGCGTGCAGGTTAAGTGAGTCCGTTTCTGCAAGCGTGCAGACTTCAGCAATGTCGCCTTTATTGATTGCACGAATCATTTTGGGGACTGCGGCTTTGACTGTCTTGATCCTTGAGGTGAAGAATGGTGAGGTTCTCGACTCCTCGTGTGCCATATCGGTCTTTATGGGTGAAGGCAACGGCACGATTCCCATCGCTAGTTTGACACGCGTTCCGTCATCCAGCTGCTCGGCGAATGACCTTCCTTTTTTGTTTGCGTACCAGATGGAAAAGCCGCCCACTAGGCTTCTGCTGGCGGATCCTGCGCCTAAACGTGCTATCTCGCTCAAGCGTGATCGGTCAATCTTCATGTTGAGAGCGTTGCTTGCTGCGAACGCTACCGATGCGAAGGCCGCTGCGGAAAAACCGACGCCTTTTACGTTTTCGAGATTGTTCTTGGTAACTATTTTGACGTGGTCTTTGGTCTTCTCGAGTTTACGTAGAGCATCAATGACTACCATCACCCGCTGTGCTTCGGTTCCATGCGCAATGCTTCCGTTGATCTCAATCGTGTCCTGAGTGTACTGCGGGCTGAAGTCAACGGTGGCTGTCGTTGTTAGCTCTTTGACGCAAACTGAGATGCTATCATGGAATGGGAGTCTGAGTTTCTTATTCTTGAGGCCATGATATTTCAACAAACCCTGGATAGTGTGAGCAACCGCTGTTGCCTTAGCCAACAGATTAGCACTTCATCCTAATTTTCACTAGGCAAAACATCGTTGCAGCTTTCGTCTCAAATATAAATTTTCCCAGCAGAACGCCGTTCTTTCCGGCAGAGTTACCAAGAGAAGTTCAAAATAGTCTCAGGCATGAACTTTCAATCGGAAGCTTCTACAAGTGATCTATCAGCGTCGACCTTGAGCTGCTTCCCGCTCTGAAAGAGAGTCAATGGGTTTTTTTCTAGCCTGTCGATGGCGGGAATGTCGGATATGATTGCGCCAACTGCGACGATAGGTTCGCATTCGACGTTTATGATGGCGCGCGGGGCAACACCATTTCTCTTCATCCTGTACAGGGTGTAGGATCCGACGGTGGAGCCCTTTCCGTTGGGGAAGATGAGTACTCGGTCCTTCACGGTTGTTCCTTCAAGTTCATGTCCTTTCTCTGTAACGACCCCGGAATCCGGGTTGACCCCTCCGAAGAACGAAATGGGTTCGTGGGAGACAAGCGCTAGGCCTTCAGCTCTTCCGGGAGATATTTTCCTACCGTGCACTAACTCCATTTTCCTGTCACCGCTGCATTTACGCAGTTCTCGACGCTTCCGATGCGGGTTTTGAAATCGTTCGTACCACGCCCATAGTAGCATGCCTTCGCGGAGTCGGTGGCTAGAACGCTGAAACGCCCTTTGAGGGGGGCTACGGCCATGCATGTGTCGCATGCAAATTTCGCGCCGGCTAAGCGAATTTTCTGTGCATACCCAATCTTCTCCGCCTCCTTCATGGTCTGCCTGGCTGTGCAAATCCAAAACTCCCTTGTCACCCTCCTGCCTTCTAGGAGGTCTGCGATTTTTTTGATCTCATCTAATGTGCAGTGGGGGCAGCCGAGCGCGACGAAGTCGACCTCCGCTGTTTCATCATTGAGTGCGTGAAGTGCTCCCTCAATGTCGGCTCTGGTCATTGTGAGTGTTTCTGCGGGCGCTTCCTCTTGGTGGTAGGTTGCGTCATGGGTGTAGAAGAGGGCTGTTCCACCGTAGGTCGCAATGGAGGCACACAAACTCTTTAGTTGCTCAATATGCGCGTCTTCGATTCCTTCGAATAGTGGAATCTTCGGTCCGATCTTCTTTCCGACGGCGTAGCCGAGCGCCCCAAACTCTGGGACGGCGGCTAGTTTCGTGCCGACTTTGACGCGAACTTGGGACTTGCGGTTTTCTTCAATGTGCATGCCGTAGCAGGGCGTTCGCCCGGTGATCGCCGCGGCGAGAGCGCTCGGTCCGCCTTCGCGGTTTGTCATTGCACCGAGGATTGAATTGGCGTAGGTGACAGCAGAAGATTCGCTCCACGCAATATGGTCTCCGCGGCTAGGTTCGTTCCCAACTAGGTACGGGGTGCAAGTGCAAGAAGGGATTATGCCCATTTGTGTAAATGCCCGGATCACTAGTTCTTGCTTGCGCGCGAACTTTTCGTCGATTCCGAGTTCACGCCAATTCTCTAAATCCATGCCAGCAGGGTTCAGCGTCGTCTTCACCCTAGTCTTCGCGCCTTTTCCGGCCAGGTCTTCTAAGTATTCTAGGCCTGCGTCGCCCAGGTTGTAGTATGACACGCCAGCCACTTGCACTGAGGAAACTGGAATCATTTTGTCGGCGCCAAATATATCGCCCAAGGCCGTAAGGATCTGCATGCTCTTCTGTACCGCGTAGCCTTCCTCGCCCGCAAGCATCTTCTCCTCTACGTTGGTTAGGTGCATGGTGTTTCCGGCTCGCTAGGTGAATCTTCTCCAATCCACTTCAGGAAACTTGGCTTTGAGTAATGATTTATTTAGGGAAACCACTCTAATTATCTCCGTGGTCTAGTTTGGCTTGGATTGAATCTACGGAAGGTAAGGCGTTCGCCGCTGATAATCCTAGTGTCCAATTCTGGTTAAGCAGAATCGGCAGACCCGGGAGCAGGAACAGCTACGCGCGAGCGTTGAACCTGTACTGTCGCGGGGTTGGGCTGACGCCCGAACAGCTACTAAGCTACGCCAACAAACCCGCTCCCGAGCTAACAGAGCTGAGAAAGACTCTGCATTTACCAGCGGCTAGGAACGGCGACACAGGCGGCTACGTTATGCTCGATCTACTGCAATCATTCCTGACGAACGGTAGAGTGGAAATAAAGCGCACCTACAGGGCAACCGGCAAAGTCACCACAAGAACCACCGTCATACCTGAAACCTCAAAGAAATATCGAAAGTTCCTCTACGCCTCCGTCCAAAGCTTCTTCATCCACAACCGAGCCGCATTACCGCGCGATAAGTGGCGGGTTCCTGAATCAGAAACTAGAGTCGGCAACGTGAAACCCACCTACATGCCGTTATCCGAAGCCCGAAACATTATTTCAGCGTGTAAGGCTCCCTACCGCG
>Ga0326727_10016594_pt1 | contig 15504 bp, 18 predicted proteins | sample MB2enrmetagenome_FD_207643 | JGI IMG/M metagenome (GOLD analysis project Ga0326727, IMG submission 207643) | Lab enriched peat soil microbial communities from McLean, Ithaca, NY, United States - MB29MY | ecosystem: Environmental > Terrestrial > Soil > Wetlands > Peat | place: USA: New York... | reverse complement strand
ATCCGAGCATCTCACGATTTGTTACCTCCTCGTGCCCCGGATATGCTAATCGTCCGTTTCGGGCAACTGACGATAAGGAGACTTTCACTCCTCTAGATACACAGCCTTGCCGGCTGCTCCCCCAAGATCCGCTTACCTTCGCCTACGAGCGCGTCACCGAAAGAGATCCGTCCGAGCCGCAAAAGATTCATGGCCGCCATCGAATTCCCGGAAGGGGTCACCACGTCGGCAGCACTCTTCTTTCTGATCAGCACCTCTTCGGCATCGTACCCTGAATCATATAGTCCCCCCTCTTTGTCCCCGAAAATGCGGAGCATGTCGTCGCTCAAGCGGAGCGCTTCATTAAGCCAAGCCCGGTCAAGGGTCGCCTCATAGAGACCGATCAGGCCATGGACATAAAAGGCGTAATCCTCGAGAAAAGCCGGAACGCTTCCCTCTCCCCGGTGAAAGCTGCGCAGGTGCCTCCCCCCGGCACCCTGCAGGTGCTCACGGATGAACCGTACTCCCCCTTCCGCCGCTGTCTTATAGCACTTCTCGTCGCACATGGCGAAACCTTTCGCCAAAGTGGCGATCATCAGCCCGTTCCAGGAGGTGAGCGTCTTCTCGTCCCGGAATGGCTGGATACGCATATCCCGCGCCGCCCGCAGAAGCCCCTGCCAGCGCACCAGGTTGGCCCGCAGTAGTTCCGGAGTAATCCCTCCCCGCTCTGCGAACTCCGACGGCGGCTGTGCCAGGTGTAGAATATTTCTCCCCTCGAAGTTCCCCTGCTCCGTCAACCCATAAAGCCTGCAGAAAACGGCGGCGCCTTGTTCGCCGAGGATTCCCCGGATTTCCGCCTCTGTCCAGACGTAATACCTTCCCTCCTCTCCCTCCGTCTCGGCATCCTGACCAGCATAAAATCCCCCTTCTGGGGATGCCATCTCGCTAAGAACATAAGCAAACATTTCCTCGGCCGTCTGGCGGTAAAAGGGGGCACCGGTATCCTGGAAAGTCTCAAGATATGCTGTCGCAACGAGGGCATGGTCAAAGAGCACCTTTTCGAAGTGGGGTATCAGCCACTGTCGGTCGGTGGCGTAACGGTGAATGCCGCAGTCGAGTCAGTGTAAATCCCGCCAGAGCGCATCATCCGCAAGGTCAGTTCCGTAATGGCCAATGGAGCGGAGGAGCCGCTCCTTTTCCAGCAGCGCGGGAGAAACAGGAGATTATGGGGGATGGGAAATTTGGAGGCGTGGCCGAAGCCACCCCATTTGGGGTCAAACATAGCAGCAAGCTGTTCCATAGCATCCCGGAATATCCCTTCATCGGGCAGGGCACCGGAGGCTGGTCGGGCATTTTTTTGTAATTCGGCCATTACAGCGACTCAATTTGCTTCCACCTTCCCCCGTTCTGTGCGCCAGATATCCGCCAGCTTTTCGAGCAGCTTGATTATCCCCGGCATCCCCATGCGTGTTTCGACCGGCGGGTAGGTGGCTGCGAAAAATGGCCATTTGGCCGGGGTCATGATGATGTTGAGGGGCCAGCCACCGCTGCCGGTCTTTATCTGCGCCACGGCCATGTATTGTTCGTCGATGTCGGGCCACTCCTCCCGGTCCACCTTGATCGCCACGAAATGCCGATTGATGACTTCCGCCACGTAGGGGTTTTCAAACGGCTCCTCTTCCATGACATGGCACAAATGGCAGGTGGCGTAACCAATTGAGAGGAAAACCGGCTTATCCTCTCTCTTGGCCCTAGCAAACTCCTCCTCCCCCCCCCCACGGGTACCAGTCAACCGGGTTCTCGGCATGCTGCAGGAGATAGGGGCTCGCGGCAAATATCAGCTTATTGAACGCCTGTCCGCCTTCCGGCGGCAGCGTCCCCCTGTCAATGTCCATCAAGCCTGCACAGCCGTGCATTCCAGTCACGATCCCTTTCCTCCGCCGTCACACTTCCTCCCTCGATTAGCCGGAAGCGCTTGCGCTTTCTTATCTCTCAAGTATATTCTATCATATCGGTTCATCCCTTACTTTCTACTGATATTTCTTTGTTGGGAGAGATGATTGAAAACCTCGGTTTTTCTTCCCCTTTTTGCCATGCTGCTTGTTGTGGCAATCTCCGGAACGGCTGCTGAACTGCATCTGGGAAAATTCAGCGACGGCGATCTAACCGGCTGGAAAGACGAAATTTTCAAAGGGAAAACTATCTACACCCTGATCAGGAAGGATGGCAGGTCCTTGCTCATGGCCCAAAGTGAGAAGGCGGCATCAGGGCTCATAATGAAGGTAAGAATCTCTGCGCGGGAATATCCGATCCTGCGCTGGTCATGGAAGGTAGAGCATACCCTGAAAAAGGAGGACGTGCTGCACAAGAGTGGCGATGATTTTGCCGCCCGGATATATGTGGTGTTTCCAAAGACATTTTTCTGGCAGACAAGGGCCATCAACTATGTGTGGGCCGCCGGACTGCCGAAAGGGAGCTCTGTTCCCAGCCCTTACACGTCAAAGGCCATAATAGTTGCGGTCGAATCGGGAGATGAGAAGGTGGGTCTTTGGGTTAGCGAGGAACGGAATTATTATGAGGACTATCGGAAATTGTTCAACGAAGAACCGCCAATGCTCGGCGCAGTGGCGCTCATGACCGACACAGATGACACCGGTGACTCGGTGATTTCGTACTATGGCGATATCTTCCTGGAGAGTGCCAGATAACCGATTGGACCTCGCCATGGATGAATCCAGGGTATCCGGACATGCCCCATATAGCCATCTCGAGGGTCGTTCCTATCCCGGCAAAAAGCACCTTGATCGCGGCATTCATGACGCGGTAGTGAGGTGTTCCACACACGAGCGCGCCCATTGCACAAGCGACAGTCCCGCTTTTCCCGTTGCCCGGTTGGGCCTAGGTACCTCGAGCAGATCCTGGGGGAACCTTTGCCGAAAACTTCAATATACTGTTTGCCGCCTGCGCAGCTCTTGTAGTCGAAGATTGATCGAATTTGCGAGGCCACCTGAAGCCACCTGCTTCAAGAATTCTGCGCGGAACACCCCCCGCAGGTTGTCCATGCTGATGACAATGTCGGCGTTCTTCCTTTGCACTCCCCGGCTGGGCTTGTGATTCCGATCCCTCCTCTGTTTGCGATCCTTTCCTGAATACGAACGGATAGATTCCAGTTCCTGCCTCCCTGGGCCCGGCCGAGATTTTCCAGATTCCTTTGAAGCTCAACTAATTTTTCCCCGGTGGAGATCGTTATAAGGTGCTTGAATCCCTGGTCGATGCCGATGGCGCCGTAGCTAGTCGCCGTAGCAGTTTTCGTCTCCGCATAGATGAACAGACAGAGATACCAGCCAAAGGCCCTTCTAACGATCCTGATGTTCCTTATTGTGCCGGAAAATCTGTTAGTGATACCGGAGAACCATGCGGAAGCCTGAGACTCTGATCCTGCCTTCTGCCGGGTCTTACTGCTGAGCCACTTGCAGCACCTTTGCCATTACTGATACGCCAAAGATACCATTCCCCGGATAGTATGCAATGGTATCCCGAGGATCTTGCTGGTCCCAGGCAACGGACTCTGATACCCTTTCGGGTGCAATATATTCAGCCCCTGGCATCCATCTCAATTTTCGGGTCGCCCAGTTCCAGAGGAAGTCAGAATTAGCAGCTACTCGATGAGGGCATCCTCCAACTTCTTCGTCATCCTGAGTTTGAGCTGGTGTTATACCATCTATTCAGCTTGACTCAATAAGTAAACGGCGGCTGAATCCCCGCCCACAGGACGGGGGTTTTCAAGGCCCACTAAAGCAGGGTGATTGAGCTCGCTGTTTGTTCAACCAATTAGTTTGGCCAATTTGACCCGTTGTTTTTCGAGTCGCGCCTGCCCATCCTCGATAACCCTCAGCACCTCTTTCTTGGCATCATAGGCCAGGTCCTTTCCCTGGTCCAAGATGTCGGACGCCTTTTCTCCCACAGCTTCGACCATGTCAGAGAGGGTGTCGGAAAAATTGTCCACAACGTCTTCTGCCTTATGCCGCGTTTTTTTGGCGATACGGACAATATCCTTGCGGGTCCGTTTCCCTGATTGGGGGGCAAAGAGCAAGGCAACCCCCGCGCCAATGATCCCCCCCGCAACCAGCATGAGGGCGCCTACCATTGCATTGTTGTTATTTTCGTCCATCTGGTACCTCCCTGTTCTTTGACGATCTATGTCTACATTCTACTGCAAAAACAGCCGATGTAAACTTTTCCCCCAATTATATTCCCATATAACATCAATCCGGAAAAACATTTTAGTTTATACACGATCAACAGCCCAGTTGCTTGAAGAAGTCGTTCCCTTTATCGTCAACCAGGATGAACGCCGGAAAGTCGACCACCTCGATCTTCCAGACCGCCTCCATACCCAACTCAGGGAAATCGAGGCACTCGACCTTTTTAATGTTCTCGAAGGCGAGGAGCGCCGCTGGACCGCCGATGGAGCCCAGATAAAAACCGCCGTATTTCATGCAGGCATCGGTGACCTGCTGGCTCCGGTTCCCCTTGGCGATCATGATGAGCGAGGCCCCTTTGGACTGGAGGAGATCGACGTAAGAATCCATTCGACCGGCCGTGGTTGGGCCGAAGGAGCCAGAAGGCAACTCTTTCGGGGTCTTGGCCGGTCCGGCATAATAGATCGGGTGTTTGAGGAGGTAATCAGGCAGATGCCCGCCTTTGTCTATGATTTCCTTGAATTTGGCATGGGCGATATCGCGGCCAACGACGATGGCGCCACTAAGGAGGAGCGGAGTGGCTACCGGATGCCTGGTCAACTCGGCAAGGATTTCCCGCATCGGCCTGTTCAGGTCAATGCGCACGCCGTGATCATGCTTTCCGCGGTAAGCGTCGGGGATGAGCCGCGCCGGGTCGCGGTCCATCTCTTCAAGCCAGATACCTTCTTCATTGATCTTCGCTTTGATGTTCCGGTCAGCAGAGCAGGAAACCCCCATCCCTACCGGACAGGAGGCGCCATGGCGCGGCAGGCGGATGATGCGCACGTCGTGGGCGAAATACTTGCCGCCAAATTGGGCGCCGATACCCAGCCTGTAGGCCGCATCGAGGATCTTCCTTTCCAGCTCCACGTCGCGGAACGCCCGTCCGTACTCGTTACCTTGCGCCGGCAGGCCATCAAGGTACTTGGTGGAGGCAAGTTTGACAGTCTTGAGACACGCCTCGGCGCTGGTGCCTCCGATGACGAAGGCGAGATGATAAGGTGGGCAGGCAGCGGTGCCCAGGCTCTTCATCTTCTCAATGAGAAACCTCTCAAGGGCGACGGGATTGAGAAGCGCCTTGGTCTCCTGGTAGAGGGAGGTCTTGTTGGCGGAACCCCCTCCCTTGGCAATGAAAAGGAACTTATACTCTGCGCCTGGGACGGCGTAGAGGTCGACCTGCGCCGGGAGGTTGGTTTCAGTGTTGATCTCCTGGTACATGTCAAGGGGGGCGGTTTGGGAATAGCGGAGGTTCTCCTCGGTGTAAGTTTTGTAGACCCCACGGCTCAAGTACTCCTCGTCATTCACCCCCGTCCAGACCCGTTCCCCCTTTTTCCCCACGATAGTTGCTGTACCGGTATCCTGGCAGAAGGGGAGCGTGAACCTGGCCGCAACCTCTGCATTGCGCAAAAGGGCAATCGCAACCCCTTTGTCGTTCATGGAGGCTTCCGGGTCGGCAAGGATGGCGGCGACCATCTCGTTATGCTCTGGCCTGAGCAGGAACGAAATGTCGCGCAGCGCCTGGTTGGCGAGAAAAGTGAGGGCAGCAGGATCTACCTTGAGGATATCCTTCCCATCAAACATGGTTACCGAGACACCACTTTTCGTCAGGAGACGGTACTTGGCGGTATCAGGGCCGAGGGGAAAGGGATCCTGATAATGGAACTCTTTTACGTGCATCGGCAGCACCTCATTTCAGGTTCAAAGTTCAAGGCTCGAGGAAAAAATGAATCTTGCTTTTCACATCCTTCACTCATTTTTTGTATACAGTATGCCAAAAATATATGGGAAAAAACCCGTTTTGTCGAGAGGAAGTTGAAAATGCATATATTTACAATGAAATAACAAGCGGGAAAGATTTAAAACAATCACAATGCGGCTAATAGGAGGGCCGTGGACGTACAGATAGTTTAAATAGGGAGACCGGCATCTAGCCAATAGAGTTTGCGCTGTCAATATGTTGTGTAAGCAAATAATACTTGCCTGATCGCAGTTATCCGGCTATTCTATGATGCGCAAGTCGTGTTTTCACCAGATACCCGCTACGTCAGAATTCAAACGATAACAAGAAGGCCCTATGAAAACGATGGAGACATAGATCAACTATGTTGAGGTGCTTTCGACGAGCCGACGAAGTTTGCGCTGGATTATGGCGTTGCTTATTAATTACCAACCTACCTTAATGTCTCAGCGGAGGGGCTGATGGGTCTGAAAGTTATGATCGTGGATGATACCCAGTTCATGCGCCACATGTTGCGCGGTATCGTTGAAGAAGAAGAAGGATGGACCGTTATCGGAGAGGCGGTCAACGGGGAGGATGCGGTGCGCAAGTACCGGGAATATCTTCCCGACATCACCACCATGGATATCGTTATGCCCCTGAAGAGCGGCATCGAAGCTTTAAGCGAAATTATCGCTCTTGATAAAAAGGCCAAGGTAGTAATATGCAGTGCCCTGGGGCAGGAAGGGCTGATCGAAGAAGCGCGTAAAGCCGGCGCCCGCGGTTATATCATAAAACCGTTCGATCCGTCGAAGGTGAAAGAGGTGATAAGAAAAATCGCGGGAATCTGAAGAGGGTTATCCCCTTTGGGTTTGAGATGTAAACGCTGGGGGTCCGATCCCGGCGTTTTGTATTTTGTAATCCTTCTCTTGCTCCTGATTGGTTATCTGCTATAATCAGAGCCATTGGAGGATAATGGTTATGCATGAGGCGATGTTCTATGAAAAAGCAGGGGGGAACAGGGTACGCTGCAGGCTTTGCCGCTTCCGCTGCCTGATCGATGAGGGCCGTCGCGGCATCTGTGCTGTCCGGGAAAACCGCGGCGGGACCCTCTATACCCTGGTCTACGGCAAAGCCATTGCCGAGCATGTGGACCCGATTGAGAAGAAACCCCTCTACCATGTCATGCCCGGGAGCAGGTCGTTTTCCATGGCAACGGTAGGCTGCAATTTCCGCTGCCTCCACTGCCAGAATTATTCTATCTCCCAGCCGCTCCAGGATACCCTGCAGATCACCGGGATCGACCTTCCACCGGAAGAGATCGTCACAAAAGCAGTGGCGTTCGGCTGTCGCTCCATTGCCTATACCTACACGGAACCGACAATATTCTTTGAATATGCCTACGATACAGCGGTGCTTGCTAAAAAAGCTGGCCTCATGAATGTCTTCGTCACCAACGGCTATATAACCCCGGAAGCCCTGGCCTTGATCCGCCCTTACCTTGATGCCGCCAATATTGATCTGAAGGGCTTTTCCGAGCGGTTCTATCGCGAAGTGGCCCATGCCATGCTCAAAGAGGTGCTCGATTCCATTGTCGAATATAGGCGGCAGGGGATATGGATAGAGCTGACTACCCTGATCATCCCCGGCTGGAACGATACCGATGAAGAGTTGCGGGGGATTGCCAGCTTTATTGCCGATAAGGTCGGAAAGGAGACCCCCTGGCATGTGAGCCGGTTCCATCCTACCTATAAAATGCTTGACAGGCCCGCTACCCCAGTAGCCACCCTGCGCCGGGCCCGGCAGATCGGCATCGATGCAGGGCTGCGCTATGTATACGAAGGGAATGTCCCGGGGGAAGGGGGCGAAAACACCTGCTGCCCGGCATGCGGAAAGCTCCTCATACGGCGCAGCGGTTTTTATGTGGATGAGAACAGGATAGAGATGGGAAAATGCCCCGATTGCGCAACCGCCATCGACGGCATAGAGATGTAAACGCCCATGTCGTTGAGTCGCACCACAATGCGTCTCTACCTCCTTACCGAAAGTAGCCGTCAAGTTCTGGCGTTAGCCATGGGGAGGTTCATGCTTTTCATTCTTCACCTTTCATTTGCCCTCATCAGCAAAAAAATGTTATAAGTGAACAAGAAACGTTTATCAATTATCCACAGAGGATCCTTTGCAAGCATCTTTTCTCCGCCGGTTCTGGGTTGCCTTTTCTGCATACGTCATAGGTTTCTACGCCTCCGTTCTCAACAAGTTCCGCGTAAAGGGAGTCGGCAATATCCCGCGCCAAGGCGGGGTGCTGATCGCCTCCAACCATATCTCAGCCTACGATACCATATTTCTCCCATGGGCGGTCATCCGCACCCATACCATGCAGATGCTCTGGGCCCCGGCCAAAGAAGAGCTGTTCAGAAAGCCGTTTCAGGGCTGGCTCTATTCATCATGGGGGGCTTTTCCTGTCAAACGCGGCAGGGACGTGCGTGCCGGCAAGGTCATCAACGAACTTCTCCGGGGCCAGAAGGTGATGCTCTACCCCGAAGGAACCAGGCACAAGGATGGTGTCCTCGGCAGGGGGAACCGCGGCGTGGGAAAGCTTATCCTCGACGCCAGGCCGGTCGTGATCCCCACCGCCCTGATTGGGCTCAACCGCTGGAAATTCCCCGGTTTTGGCCAAGAGGCGCTCATCGTCTTCGGGACGCCGGTCGATTTTACCGACCTGTTCCAGCTCCCGGACACCAAGGAAACCCATCAGTTGATCGTGGACCGCGTAATGGAGGAAATAGCCGAGCTTCTGAAAACGGAGGGGGTCTATGTCTACCCGTATTAAACCGGATTCTGGTATGGTTGCGCCGGACCACGGGGAAGGAGTGGGGATGCCAGAGGTGGTGGTGAATATCTTCTGCGACGGCGCATGCAGCGGCAATCCGGGGGTTGGCGGTTTCGGTTGTATCCTCCGTTATAACGGCCACGAAAAGGAACTATCTGGGGCAGACGGCGATACCACCAACAACCGGATGGAGATGAGCGCAGCCATCACCGCCCTGGAATCGCTCAAACGCCCTTGCCGGGTAAGGCTCACCACCGATTCCCAGTATCTGGTAAAGGGGATGACCGAATGGCTCACCGGCTGGGTCAGGAAACGCTGGTTCAACAGCAAAAAGGAGCCTGTCCTGAACCGCGATCTGTGGGAGCGGCTCCTTGCCCTCTCGCAGAAACACAGGATCGAGTGGGTCTGGGTCAGGGGGCACGCCGGCCATCCAGAGAACGAGCGTTGCGACAAACTGGCCAGACAGGCGATAGAGAAATACAAAGAGGGGGTAGGGGCTGGGGGGTAGGGGCCTGGGACTAGGGCTGGTAAATGCATATCGCAAAGGTTTTGGCATTTCCAAGCCCCCAGCCCCCAGTCCCCTTTCACAGGTTTTATGGACTATTTCATCATCGAGGTTTCCGAACAGGAGATAAAGCGGGAGAAAGAGAAGGCCCGCGAGTTGCGCAAAATGCAATGGTGGAAAAACCGGGTGGCAAAGGGTATCTGCCATTACTGCGGCGGCGTCTTCCCTCCCGCCGATCTCACTATGGACCATCTGGTCCCCATAATCCGCGGGGGCAAGAGCACTCGTGGCAACGTGGCTCCGGCCTGTAAGGAGTGCAACAACAAAAAGAAGCATATGCTCCCCATGGAGTGGAAAGATTATATTCAGGCGCTTAAAGAATTCAAAAACTGAACCCAGACATCAACCTGAACTTGGTATAACAGCGGCCGAGTCCGCTAGGAAAGATCTGAGGAAAGATGGAAAAAACTGTTTACAAGGCCGTTATCTACGATTGCGACGGGGTGATGTTCGATTCTTTTGAGGCAAACCTCGCCTTTTACGACCGTATCATGGCCATGCTCGACAAACCACCCCTAGGCCGGGAGGATGGGGAACTGATGCGGATCCTCCACACCTGCGCCAGCCAGGATGTACTGCGCCGCATTTTCCCTGACGATGCGGCCTGGAACGCGGCCATGCGCTGTGTCCCCGCCGTCGACTACCGGGATTTGATTCCATTCATGCAGATGGAGGAAGGGTTCCGCGAGACCCTTGACGCACTCGCCTCGATGGTAGGGCTGGCGGTTTGCACCAACCGCGCAAAAACCATGGATATGGTGTTGGCATACTTCGATCTTGCCCGCTATTTCGGGATCGTCATGACCGCGTCCCGGGTAACCAACCCGAAACCTCATCCCGAACCGTTATTGAAGGTGCTCGAACACTTCCGGATCAGCCCTGATGAGGCCATCTTCGTCGGCGATTCCGACCTGGACCGACAAGCCGCCCATTCCGCGGGGGTCCCCTTCGTTGCCTACAAGGCTGACCTCCCCGCTTTTGCAAGGATCGACCGACACGCGGATATCCTCCCCCTGCTTTCCGGGCGATCATCTCCACGACGGTTTAATGGATAGACGCTTATTTAGACAGGCTTCAGGCTTATTACAAAAAAATTTATTTCCGCTATGATCCGTGAGATGAAGCGCATTATATTACCAGAGTGATCGTAAAGCTTCAACAGGAACGGAAAACGTTATTATGGAAATTCTCGGATACATGGCAGGGACCGTGACAACCCTCTCTCTTGTTCCCCAGTTGGTTCGCTCGCTACGCACCAGGTCAACGCGGGATATCTCCTGGGGCTGGCTTGGGACGATGATCACCGGATTGCTGCTATGGTTGGCTTATGGGTGCAGTATTATGAACTACCCTATGATATTTTTCAACCTGGTTGGTTTCCTGATGTTTCTGGTCCTGGCAATCGCTAAGTATTGCTTCGAACGAGAGTGATCCTCTCCCTTTTTTTTCCTTACAATCCTTGAATCAGCCGATTCGGATCTTTCAGCAGAAGAACAAAGGAAGGACTTTTTTCAGGTAGAAAGACCGCATAAACTTGTGTGCAGGGTGGAACAGCTCCCTTTGCAAGTCTTCTCGCAACTTCCGGAACGAGGCGTCGAAGGATGCCGGACCTTTCCCCTTTCCCGGGTCATTGCCGCCACCGGAAGACAGCGCAATTTCCTCATCTTCAGAGCTGAAATGATTGCTGATGCTGTTGTCAAACAGGGCTTCTGCTCTTCCAGCCATTTCTTCACGTCGGCTAATTGTTTTAACCGGCCCGCCAAGGGGAGAAAGTAATCAAGGAAGAGGGAGCGGAGCAGCGTCTGTCACGCTTGAGAATGACCGCAGTTCAGCGATTTCCCGGGGAGCGAAAGGAAACAGCTTCGTAGCCTGCAGGCTGTTAAGAAACAGAGAATATAGGAGCTTTTGTCGGTACGGCAGGGATTTACCTTATGAAAGGCATAGGCAAGCATTTCAGCTGCCTCGGAAGCCACGCAATAGGCGAAAGCCCGGGATAACGTCGCCTCCCCCCTCTTATCCGGGAAGCCAGAAAGTCAAGATATGAATACAAAACCACCTGCATCGGCGCGGCCGATCAGCAGAGGCTCTGCTGATCGACCGCCGAGTTGAGATTGGTTTGTTAGAAATCGCCCGTCCAAAGAGACAACTGCATGGCTGCCCGCCAGAGCCGGTGAGTTGCCTTCATGTAAATTTCCCGTTTTCCATAGCCAGCCTTTCCCCGACAGTTGTCCGAGTAAACCGTTATGTCTTTGAAGGTGGCCATCGCCTTCAATTGTGTGAATGAACCGTAATTGGCGTGGAGTAAGGCAACGAATCTGAATGCCGGCGTTTTATCATTATCCGCCAGGCACTGAATGGCAAAACTCGTATGGTCCCGGTAATCGGTGACCGCTATTACAACACCATTTATTGTCAAATTTGAGTAAAGAGTCTTAACTATTCCATTTTGCTGGAAACTCTGTTATGGTGGAATTAAGCTTTTTCGCCGGTAGGTGATCCCACTGCCCGGCTGTCAGGATTACCCCTGACAACATCATCTGGAAAAAACTCTACCTGAATGGACGATATTACTTACGACGTAACGATCGTCGGCAGCGGCCCTGCCGGGACGACTGCGGCCATCCAACTCGCCCGGCAAGGGCTAAAGGTCTGCCTAGTCGAAAAGCTTTCCCATCCCCGTTATAAAGTCTGCGGTGGTGGAGTTACGGCGCGGGCCGCCAACTTGCTGCCAATATCACTGGATGCGGTGTTAGAGGAGCCCTGTTGCCGTTTTGAACTTTACATACAGGGCAGGGAACAGAACTTCATCATCCAACGGGACAAACCGATCATTTTCATGGTCATGAGAGCGAATCTCGACGCGCTCCTTCTGGCAGAGGCGAAAAAGCTTGGGGTGGAAATTTTTGAAAATACTACAGCGAAGGATGTGACGCAGAAGAACGGATGGGTGACGTTGCTCACCAACCGGGCACCGCTCAGAAGCAGCTTCCTGATTGCCGCTGACGGCGTCGCCAGCATCGTGGCGCTCAGAGGCGGCTGGCCCGTCAACTTGTCGTCCATCCCCGCCCTGGAGTGCGAAGTGGCGGTCGATCGAGCAACTCTTGAGCGCTTTAGCGGCGCAGCCAGGTTTGACCTCGATCATCCCTGCCGTGGCTATTCATGGGTTTTCCCCAAGAAGAAGCACCTTTCTGTCGGAGTGCTTTCCATGGCTCGTAACGCAGCAGGGCTTAAGGAATCCTTCTATGCTTATCTTGAAATGTTGAACATCCACAGCGTTGAACCACTGGAGCCGCACGGGGCATTGATCCCGGTCAAGCCACGCCCGGAGCTTTTAGCCAGGGGGCGGATTCTGCTCGTTGGTGACGCTGCCGGCCTAGCCGATCCGATCAGCGCCGAAGGGATCTCCAACGCACTTCTAAGCAGTCTGCTCGTGGCGCAGGCTGTAACTGAAGGCGCCATGGATCCCGAGAAGGTCACATCCATCTACCAGCGGTACCTGGAAATCTCCATCCTGCGGGAGCTTGGAATTGCAGAGCGGCATGCCCGCATGCTGTATGAACATCGTCATATACGAAACATCATGTTTCGCCTCATAGGAGAAAAGTTCTGTGAAAAGCTCATCGATGTCACGATGGAGGAAAGGAGCTTTGCAAGCTTTGGAGGTCCCCTGCGCCTGCTGGCCAATTTGGGGAGTAGTTTCAGACACAAAAATTGCTTAAATCCAGCTGCAAACAGTTAGCATCTTTTCAAGAATGGCAAGAGATCTCCTCCCGGCATCATAAATACCGGGCATATTGCAACAATGGATTGAGCTCATGAGCCAACTCCATCTTTAGACGCCTGAAGATGGACCGGTTTTGCCTGCCACGGCGGATTTCCCATCCGTGGTGTTTATTCGACGACTGCGAAATAAGATGAGAACTACGCTTCAAAGGATTCTTCTTAAGCCTTTCTGCTCGGAACAACAGCTTTCGCCGAGGTACCCCTCGTGCTCTCAACGTCTTTCGAGATCAGGCCCGGATCCCCGTAGAAGATATCGCTGACCGTCCCGAAGGCAGTCACTTATCAATATCTGGCTGATATATGTCATAGAAAATCTATTGGAACCGGTTTTACTCTGGCGATCGTGACCGCCAAAATCCATACCGATGATCAAAGAACCAGGGGGCTTGTCTACGATGAAGCAACATAATTCAAGCAATGCTGCGCATCCCAAGTACATATCAGGCAACTTTACCAGCTTTCATCCCTCCATTGAAAGGAAGGAATTCCCGCGGGATGTCTTTAGTGGCGGTTTCCGGCTTTTCGTTGTGGCATAATAAAATTAAATAAGGAGATTTGTTTATGACCTATTCCGAGTTTCGCGAACAAGAAAAAGAGGTTAAATCTGCTGCATTGGAAACATTCCAAAGTAATTGTAACGATGGCCTCCTCTTCAAATATTTTTGGTTCGGAGTTGAATCCAGGGCCATCGGCAGGGATTTCGACACCTGTCCTTTTAACTCAGGGAAATGGCGGGGGGCGTTCCTGGCTGGAATGGAGTGGTATAATAATTACAACGCCGGCAATGACTTTATTTCTCCGGAACGTATTGCAGGTTTGTCGGCAACTGAAGATTAGAGTATTTAACCGATGATTGGGCTTTTGACCGCCATGTGGCGAGATGAAATGTCAAATGACGGCATTTCCCTGCGCGGAGAAAGTTCCTTCATTAATAGCGGCCTGCCGGAACAGGATCGGAGGGTTTCTTCGGCAGTGGCATCAAATATGCTTTATAAGTTTATAACGAGCTATTGAAAAACGTCATGGGGAGGTTGGTAAGCATGGCGCAAGCAAGTTAAAACGAGGCGTACATGGAAGAATGTTTGGTTTTTGAGCAAGAGGCAACAGTGCAGGCCAGCCAAGCAGTAGTTTTTCGACAGGCTGAAAAGCCTTAAGTGGGTATTGCGTAACGGCTTTTGAGGAATATCTCAATATCTGCACACTATGGAGATATGTAGTGGAACAATTCCTTAATGAGCTTACGGAAAATGGATTTGATGCGCCTGTACGATCTCTTTATTTTTTCTGGGTTGATAGATACATCATTGAAAATAAGGAGTTAACAAAAGATGCACTGCATAAATTTGTAAAAAGGATTGTAGACGGGAAATTCATTCATGACTGTGAAATTTATGATTTTCCTGACGAACAATACCTTCTGGTTTGTAAGTTTACCTTGAATTTGTATGAAATTGTCTTTTTTCTTCCCAGCCGTGAAGGTTATTTATCCGGCAAAAAATATTTCATGCGTATAAAGGGAAAAATTGATCTTGTGAGCCTGAGAAAGCTGTTTAATATTTTCCACCTCAATATCAGCAAATAATCTCACCGCTTTCATTCATCCTCTTTGTATCCTCTCAGCCTGTCCATCCGCTCTTTTATAGTCTCCTCGTAACAATGTACGGCAGGATCATAAAACTTGCGTCCCTTGAGCTGATCTGGGAGGTGCTCCAACTCCATATATCCCTCCGCGTAGTTATGGGAATAGCGGTACCCATTGTGGTATCCGAGATCCTTCATAATACTTGTCGGTGCATTGCGGATATGGAGCGGGACCGAGAGCGCCCCGATCTTGCACCTCGGCCATGGCTGTGTCAATCCTTTTATCCGAAGCGTTTGTCTTATGCGCGGTGGCGAGGTCGGTCACCACTTGGGCCATGATGATCATCGTTTCGGGAGACCTGACGGATGGAACGCCTGGATAGCCGCCACCACCACCTGGAGGTCGCGCGGGTCGGAATTGCTTTTTTCCCAACCATCAAAAGGCTCATATTTTTATGCGTATGAATACTTGAGTTTCTGATCCTGATAAAAATCCCCATTGAAAGCATGCGGATGACCACCAGTACATCATCCAATGCCATTCCTATCGGTTTTATGCCGTGTCGGGCGGTCATGGTCAGGTAGATGCCGTCCATCAGTGCCTGCTTGTCTTGAGGTCATTATGTGGTCGTCGCTTTTCTATTGATCACTATAACCCTTAAAGGGTAATTCCCAAGATTGATGCACTCGCAATAACTGACAAATTGATAACCAGTTAAAATAATTATATTATTTGCAATTTTGTTCTTGCATAAAAATGTGATTTATGCTATTATTCCTCAGCATTTTCAGCCAGTTATGAGGG
>Ga0326727_10016592_pt1 | contig 15506 bp, 19 predicted proteins | sample MB2enrmetagenome_FD_207643 | JGI IMG/M metagenome (GOLD analysis project Ga0326727, IMG submission 207643) | Lab enriched peat soil microbial communities from McLean, Ithaca, NY, United States - MB29MY | ecosystem: Environmental > Terrestrial > Soil > Wetlands > Peat | place: USA: New York... | reverse complement strand
GCGCATCCGGGGCTGTTGAGCGCGGCCATTGGAATGTTCGCCGACCCGTGGCTTTTCTCCGGCTATGCGCTTTATGGAGTCAGCGCGGTGCTGTTGATCCTTGCATTGCGCGACGGCGAATTGTCGATGCTTTACCCGGTGATCGCGCTCACCTATGTCTGGGTCGCCGTGCTTTCGTTTTTGATCTTCCATGAATCGCTCGGCGGTTATCGGATGGCGGGGATTGGCTTGATCGTCGTCGGCGTCGCGGTGCTCGGCCGGAGGACCGGCCAGTGACCACCCCCGTTTCTTCGATGGTTCTGGTGGTCACCGGCTCCTTCATTGGCTCGTTCGGTGCGGTACTGCTGAAAGCGGGTGCGGGACGGCTCGAGCGCACCGTGCGTTCAGTGGTGACCAACTGGCGCCTCGGCCTCGGCGTGTTCCTCTACGGCCTGTCATCGGTTTTCTTCGTATTGGCTAACACGAAGGGCGAGCTAACCATCCTCTATCCGCTGGTCTCTCTCGGTTATCTGTGGACGCTGTTGTGGGCGAAGCTGTTCTTCAACGAGCCGCTCACGCGATTCAAATTCCTGGGGCTGGGAATGATACTGGTGGGTGTATTTTGTCTGAACCTGAGTAACGGTCGCTAGAACTCTGCCGACCGCATCGCCTCCAGACGCCGCGCCGATTCGCGCGCGAGTGAATCGAGCGATGCCTGGACCAGCGCCTCGCGCAGTTTTGCCTGCGCATGCATCCATACCGAGGACACGGCGCACCAGGCTTGTCGATGACACGCGGCCACAGGCGTTGCGCATGCGCCGGTGCACAGGTTCAACTGCACCGGACCCTCAATCGCCTCTACCACGTCCAGCAACGAAATGTCACTCGCCGGAGCGCCCAGGGAGAAGCCTCCGCCCGCGCCGCGGTAAGACACCATCAGTCCGGCCATCGTGAGCCGCTTCAAGACCTTAGTCAGGAATACCGGTGAAACCTCGGCTGCCTTCGCCAGTTCAGCGATACCCGCGCGCCTGCCGGTCGGAAGGCCTGCGAGGTAAACCATGGCACGTACCCCGTAGTCGGCGGCGCGAGTGAGCTGCATGATATCGATTCGCGATGAAGCGGATCTTCTAAGTCCTCTCCAAGCGCAACGTGATTGCCAGAGATGGAACTCAGTGAATCTTCGATGGTTCACGCCGGGGCCCAAGAAAGCTTGCGGAATGTGACTCACCCAGCCCTGAGTGAAATCACTGACCGGCCAGTCATCATGTCATCCCAAACCAGCGCCAAAAGGGTGCGACACGTCCTGGCATTGTTCCTGCATAAGACCCGGCGGACTGCGCCAACTCGCCCCGAACCGGGACCCGCGGCGAAGTTCCCATATCCGGACAAACCACATGAATCAATTCCCGGCAGTCGATCCCATACCGCTGCCAGCACCCGTCTGGCTGCTCAAAGCTCTGCATATTGTCACGTTATCGCTGCACTTCATTGCCGTCGAACTGCTGCTCGGCGGATTGCTTCTGGCCGCTGTGCTCAGCATCGCGCGAAACAACCCCGGCGCCCGCACCGTCACCGCCGCCATCGCGAAGCGCCTCCCCATAGTGATGACTTACGTGATCAACCTCGCCGTGCCCCCACTCCTGTTCGCTCAGGTGCTCTATGGACGCGCCCTCTATACAAGCAGCGTGCTGATTGGCGCTTGGTGGATCGGGGTGATCGGCCTGCTGATGGCCACCTACTGGCTGCTCTACCGCTTCGCCGCGCGTGTGGAGAACGGACGACGCGCCTGGTGGGTGGGGTTGCTGGCGTGGGCGCTGGCCGGAACCGTGGCCCGAGTCCTCACCAGCAATATGACGCTGATGCTGCGGCCCGAGGTCTGGCAGGCCATGTACCAGACGTCGGCATCCGGCACGAACCTTCCGGTGGGCGATCCCACCATCTTTCCGCGATGGCTGTTCATGATGGCCGGCGGTCTTTTGTTCGCCGGATTGTGGCTGATCTGGCTGGCCGGCAATGCACCGGCCGAACAAACCGAGCGCCGTCAACTCGCGCGGTTCGGTGGAATGCTGGCCGTGCCCATGACGATTGTCCAGATCATGGCGGGAGTTGTGGTCATCGCGACGCAGCCAGCCGCCATCATCGCGAAGATGAATGGCAACTGGGTGTATCCGCTCGCGCGCGAGGTCTGGTTGGCGGCTCTGGCCTTATGCTTCGTCGCGGGCGCGATTGCCATCTTCGCGCGCCGTACGTCCGTTCTGGTCGCATGGGTCTCGGCTCTGATAGCTCTGCTCGCTTCGCTCAGCATGACCCTCTACCGCGACGGCATCCGCGACACCACGCTGCTGACCAAAGGCTTCGACGTCTGGAACCGCACGGTGGTCACCAACTGGAGCGTTGTCGGCCTGTTCCTGGTTTTGTTCGTGGCCGGTCTGGGTGTCATCGCCTGGCTGATGACGGTGGTGGCGCGGGCACAACACACGCCCGCTGCAAAGGTGGTGGAAGCATGAGTGAGCTCGTTTCAAAAAACATCGTCCCCGCGGAGCCCGAAGATCTCACCACGCGCCGCCTCTTCTTCGGTGTGGCTACCGCAGCGGGCCTCGGCTACGCGGCGGCCATTGGCTACCCGGTTTACCGCTACCTGGCCTCGCCCATCGAGGAAAATGCCGCGGCGGCTGCTGTCACCGAGGTCGCCCTCCACGACGCGCAGAAGCTCCCCGCCGGCAGCGCCCTGATGTTCAAATTCGGCTCACAGCCGGCCATGCTGATCCATCATCGCGATAACACATGGACGGCGCTCGGCGCCGTGTGCACGCACCTTGGCTGCACGGTTCAGTATGTTCCCGCGCGCGATGTCATCCATTGCAACTGCCACGGTGGCGAGTACGATCCGCACACCGGCCAGAACATCTCCGGGCCGCCCCCGCGGCCGCTCAAACGCTTCGTCGTGAAGCTGAACGATGAAGCCGCCGTCGTTTCGAGGACGTGAGGAGGGCACATGGGAAGCGCAATCTACAACTGGCTGGATGAACGGCTCGGCCTCGGCGAAGCGATGGCTCTGGCCCGCGAGAAAACGGTCCCCGTCCATCGCCACTCGTTCTGGTATTACTGGGGCGGCATCACCCTGTTTCTGTTCATCGCGCAGGTGCTCACGGGCGTGCTGCTGCTGGTCTATTTCCGGCCCGGCGCCGACGCTTACGAATCGGTCCGCCAGATCACTTATCAGATGCACTTCGGCTGGCTCATCCGTTCGGCCCATTCCTGGTGCGCCAATCTGATGATCCTCGCCATCTTCGTGCACATGTTCTCGGTCTTTTTCATGAAAGCGTACCGTCGCCCGCGCGAGTTCGGCTGGTTCACCGGGTTCGCCCTGATGATGCTCACCATGCTGTTCGGTTTCAGCGGATACCTGCTGCCCATGGACGAGCTTTCCTACTTCGCCACCAAGGTAGGCCTGCAGATGCCCGCCGGCGTTCCGCTCATCGGCCCGGCTATCGCGGATATGATTCGCGGCGGCGCTGAGGTGAGCGAATTTACCGTGCAGCGTTTCTTCGCCCTTCACGTGGTTGTTCTCCCGGCGATCTTCCTCCCTTTGCTCGGCCTGCACCTCTGGCTGGTGCAGAAGCATGGCAACGCCGTGCCGCCGTCGGAGGAAGCAAAACCGGCCGACGAACGCCGCAGCATCCCATTCTTCCCGAACTTTTTCGCCAGTGACCTGGCCATGTGGCTGATCGCTCTGAACGTGCTTGCTCTCATGGCTTCTTTATTTCCGTGGGGCCTCGGCAAGCCGGGCGATCCGCTGGTTCCGGCGCCACCAGGCATTCATCCCGAGTGGTATTTCATGAGCTCCTTCGAGATGCTCAAGCTGCTGGGCCGGTGGTTCCCCGGCGCGGCGGGCGAGGCGCTGGGCATGATCATTTTCAACCTCGGCCTGGTGCTGTGGTTCCTCATTCCTTTCTATGACGGCGAGAAGAACTCCGGCAGGCGCGGGCGCATCGCCCATTACTTTGGCCTGCTGGTGCTTCTGATGCTCGTCGTCACCACCGCGGCCGGTTATCACGGGCTGAAATAGGAGACTTGCGATGAATTATCCATTCTGGGACGTGCCTCTCATCGGCAGCGGCTGGGTTATCGGCTGCATCGCGATTTTTCACGTAATGATCTCCCATTTCGCCGTAGGCGGTGGTTTCTACCTCCCACTTGCCGAACGAAAAGCCCTGAGGGAGGGCCGCACGGAGTGGCTCGTTACGCTGCGCGGCCATTCGCGATTCTTCCTCGTGCTCACCGGCGTCTTCGGCGCGATTTCCGGCGTCGGCATCTGGTTCGCCATCGGGCTTACGCATCCCGAAGCCACCAGTACATTGATCCACAACTTTGTTTTCGGCTGGGCCATCGAGTGGGTGTTCTTCATCGTCGAGCTCACCACCGCGGCGGTCTACTATTACACGTGGTCGCGGATTCCAGACGAGCTTCACCTGAAGGTTGGCTGGGTCTACGCGGGGACGTCGTTCTGTACGCTGGTGATCATCAACGGCATCCTCACCTTCATGCTCACGCCCGGCGATTCGTGGCTGCAAGTGGCCGGCACCGGCGCGGAAGCCTCGCGATTCTGGCAGGCCTTCTTCAATCCCACCTACTGGCCCAGCCTGTTCCTGCGCACCGTGGTTTGTGTTTCGTTGGCCGGTGTCTGGGCGCTGGTCACCACCAGCCGCATCGATGGCGTGAAGTTCCCGGTGCTGAAAACCGAGATGGTTCGCTGGAGCGTGAAGTGGCTCGTGCCGTCATTCCTGCTGATGCCGTTCCTGCTCGGCTGGTATCTGTGGATGGTCCCTGAATCGCAGCGCGCGCTGCTCAGCCTCGGCATGTCCACCATCGGCTCGGGAGCGTTCACGCAGGTGACGCGAGCGGCGCTGGTGATCATCATGTCCTCGGCCACCATCCTCGGCATCGTCTACTTCCTCGCCTACCGCAATCCGCTGGATTTCAGCTTCGCGCACGCCGTTGCCGTGCTGGGGGTGGCGTTGATGGCCACGGCCTCGGCCGAATACTCGCGCGAGATGCTGCGCAAGCCCTACGTCATCGGCCGGCACATGTTTTCGAACGGGATGCGCGTGAAGTCGGTGGCGGCGGCCAATCGCGATGGCTACCTCGCGCACACTATGTGGATGCGCACCGATGTCAGCCCCGATTACGCCCGCGGCGAAGCCATGTTCCGCGGCCAGTGCATGTCCTGCCACACCGTGGACGGCTACCGCTCCATGCGCACCCTGCTGAACGGGCGCAACCGCGCGTCCATCACGAACCTCCTGACGATGCTGCACGACTACAAACCCGATTCGCCTTATCGCCGCTTCATGCCTCCGCTCACCGGCACCGCCGACGAGGTGAAGCTGCTGGGGGATTATCTTGACCACATGGAGAACGGTCCAACCAGCACCTTGGCGGCGCGCTGACGGCGCGATGCCTGCTACCGGCCCCTGTCGAATAGGAGTCTCAGCCCAAACCCGACGAAGACCGTTCCGGTGACGCGGTCGAACGCCTTCGCAACTCGTCTGTTCCGCAGCCATAGCGAAAGCGGGCGCACCGCGGCAATCAACACCGCGAACCAGAGAACGGCCTCTGCCGCGTGAATGCCGGCCAGCAGCATGCTGAATCCGACGACGCTTGCGCCCGTGGGAATGAACAGCGGAAGAAACGTAACATAGAAGACGCCGACCTTGGGATTGAGCAGGTTCGACAGAAATCCGCGAGCGAACCAGCGCCGCACATCATCCACGCCTTTCGAATCGAATTCTGCATTCTGCGCCAATGCGGCGCCATGCCGAAAAAGCATCCGGCAACCCAGATAGATCAGATAGCACGCGCCCGCGATGCGAAGAGTATCGTAAGCGGCGCGTGATGCTTCAAGCAGCGCGCCGAGTCCAACTGCCGCCGCAAGACCCCACGTGAGAAGGCCGAGGCAAACGCCGATGCCCGCAGCCACTGCCCGCTTCTCTCCGCTTGCCGCCGCGCGCAGTACCAGCGCTGTATCAAGCCCCGGCGTGATCGTCAGCAAACCGGAGGCGATAAGAAACGCGATCAGTGCGTGCGAGGTGGTCATATTGACATCATCGCCGATGCCGCACGTGGGACATCCCTCCAAATCCCCTGATCGCGAAACACATCTGTTGCAAACTAAACAGAAGTGTTGTATGATCGCAGCGGGTGACGAGCGCCGAATTCAAACGGTGGCTGGAGAAACAGGGCTGCACATTCGAACTCGGTAAGGGAGGCCATCTGAAGGTTCGGCTGGGGCGGCGCTTCTCCGTTCTTCCGATGCACGGCTCCAACAAGGAGATCGGCAAAGGGCTGACGGCGAAAATCAAAAGGGACCTCGGTCTCAGGTAAGGGGAGATTATGTTGCGATATCCCGTGAAACTGCAGCGCGATACCAATGGCACAGTTCTGGTCAGTTTCCCGGACGTGCCCGAGGCTCACACGTTCGGCGACGATCGCGGGGAGGCACTCGCCCGCGCTGTGGATGCGCTTGAGACCGCATTGATGGGTTACATGGAAGATCGCCAGGCGATCCCGGAACCTTCGCCCTTCAGGCGTGGACCATACGTCGTGCTCCCGGCGCTGACGGAAGCGAAACTGGCCCTCTACTCAGCGATGCGGGCGGGGCGGATCAGCAAAACCGAACTGTCCAGACGATTGAACTGCCATCTTCCCCAGGTGGATCGCCTGCTCGACTTGGGTCACAGCTCCCGGCTTGATCAGTTGGAAGTGGCCTTCCGCGCGCTGGGCAAACAGCTAACCGTGCAGATTCTCGACGCGGCCTGAGTACGGGGTTTTGTAATGCCGCATTTGGCGCGCCCGGGACACGGGAGAGCTGGACCTATGTGGGGAATAATACTGCTGGTGCCGAGTGCATCCGGCGCTGGTGATTGTGGTGTCGTCAGTCAACGTCCGGGTGTATTTGCGGCCTGTCCCATCGCTCTCGGAGTCGTTGAGGGGAATATGTAGCGACGAAATCCGCGCCTGGCGCTCGCTCCATAAGCTGGTGCAGCACGTCTTCGAGGCGAACACCCCCTCTTTTCGGGACGTTAACGAGTCTTCCGGCTCCTGATTGTGGGCTCGTGATGTGGCGGTAGCACCAACGAAAGAACGATCTGTACTCGGGGTCAATCCAAGGGCCCCAGTAGAACTCCGCTGAGCGGTGTTGAGGGTAGCACTTGTGGGGGCATTCGGTGCGCACGTCGTCCGGCGTCCACCAGAGTCGGCTCGGCCCTTTTTCGGAAAGGCATTCGGCAACCATGGTGCCTTGCTCTCTCTCGATCACGGTCTGCAGCTCCAGCCAGCTGATTGTGCGGTCCGCCGCGCGCATCTTCGAGGCGAAAGACTTTTCTGACCGCCACTGGACAAGCAATATGAAAGGAGCCACCAACAGCGTGACAGCTCCAGCGATCAGTAACAGCGGAAGAAAAAGGAGCGAGACGAACGGTCCAAACTCCCGTGGCCGCTTCGTCACGGACCGCCGAGTATGGACTCCGACTTCCCGAGGAGATTCTTGAGATACCGACACCAGCCCCCCATTTACCCCACGTGCTTCCGCCCAAATCCTCCGGCCGACATCATCGCTGGTGGGGGTGCGGGCACCGGCTCTTCGGGCGGTGGCACTTTCTTCGGGCGTGAATCGAGCTTCGTCGTGATCAACTGATCGCGCACCTTGCGCCACTTCGGCGAACCGGGAGCAGCTCCCGCAGCCGCGGCCTCCACATCCTTATCCGTCACCTCGAGCGCCGCCGGCAGATACTTCGTGAGGTAGTTCTTAATGCGGTCCTGCACCAGACGCTGCGCCGAATGCGTCAGCAGGAACAGCACCTCTTCGCCGGCCGCTTCCACAATCGCGTGATACACCTGCGACGCCTTCTGCAGCCGCGCCGACTTCGCCGCGCTCTCCAGCTTCTTCGACCGCGCCTCCAGCTTCTGCCACTCGTTCACGTCGCTCTTGGGCATGCCCAGCCCGCTGATCAGCGCCGCCTTCTCCTTCGCCGTCAGCTTCTCGGTCAGAACGTACATGAACAGGCCGAAGTTTTCCAGCTTCAGGTCCGCGCCGAACGGCACCAATTGCTTCGCCTTTTGCAGTTTCTGGAAACCGGCGATGTTCAGCTTTGCGCCGGAGAGCGCGGGCGAAAACAACGGCAGCAGCTTCTCCTCTTCAAGACCGGTCAGCACCAGCCCTGGATCGGATTCCATGGCGATGTGATGCAGTTCGTCGAGCAGTGCATCGGCGCCGATCTTTGTTTCGAGGCCAGCCTCGCGGACATTCTGATACTGGCTCCACGTGCGCTCATCCACAGTGAAGCTGAGCCGCGCGCGCAGGCGGATCATGCGCAGCATGCGCACGGGATCGTCATAGAGTGCGTAGTTCGAAACCGCCCGCAGTTCCTTCCGCTCCAGGTCGCCGATGCCGTTATTCGGATCCACAATCAGCCCCCGCGACGCACGCGAGAGCGACAGAGCAATCGCGTTGATGGTGAAATCGCGGCAGCGCAGATCTTCGTGGATGGTGGCTGGCTGCACCTGCGGCTTTCCGCCCGGCTTCGGATATTTCTCCACGCGCGCGGTGGAAATGGTGGTCATCACCTCGCCGGGAAACTCCAGCCGCACGAACTTGCGATGCTCGTCGGCTTCGGTGATTTTCGCCAGTTTTTTGGCCACCAGATTCCGCGCCAGCTTCGCCGAGCTGCCTTCCACCGTGAAATCGATTTCGCGGATGGGGAATCCACCCAGCATGTCCCGCATGGCCCCTCCGGTGAGGTACAGGCCGATGTTCGCTTCGGTGGCGGCCGCCTGCACCACGCCGATCATCCGGATTTGTCCGGCACTCAAGTGATTCTCGAGCATGAACATGTAGTCGCTCATAGTCGCCTCGCTATCCCGTCAGGCCTGGGCCCGAGGATGGTGCTCATCAATCGTGCTTCGAAGCCTTTGTCGGGCGACATGCGTGTAAATCTGCGTGGTGGCGATGTCGGAATGCCCAAGCATCACCTGCACGCTGCGCAAGTCCGCGCCACCCTCCAGCAAATGAGTGGCGAATGTGTGCCGTATGACGTGCGGCGTCAGCGGCCGCCGGATCCCCGTTTTCCGGCCATAATCGCTCAGCAGCTTCCAGAAACACTGGCGGGTCATGCTGCTCCCCCGCCCGGTCACGAACAAATACGGTGTGGCGCGCCTCTTCAGCAGAAGGGGACGCCCGCTCTCCAGATACTCACGAATGGCCGTTGCCGCCGATTCACCCATCGGCACGACCCTTTGTTTGTTTCCCTTGCCGGTTACTCGAATGAAGCCAAGATTCAATTCAATGTCCGTTAATCGCGTCTGGCACAACTCGGAAACGCGCAAGCCCGTGGCATACAGCAACTCCAACATAGCCCGGTCCCGCAGGCCCCGCGATGTGGCGCCGTCCGGCGCTTTTAGTATAGCATCTAACTCTTCTTTATTCAGGTATTTAGGAAGGTTTTGCCATTGTTTCGGCAGAACCAGCGCGATCATCGGGTCCTGGGCCACCGTCCCGTTCTGAATCAGGAACGCGTAGAAATTTCGAAGCGTGGTGATGTGCCGCGCGATGCTGCGTGTGGCCAGTCCGGCTCGATACAACGAATCGACATAAGCGCGCACTGCTTCGGTTCCGGGCGGCTGGGCGGACGGGCCGCAAAAGGCCGAAAATCGATTCAGATCACGGCGATACGCGGCAATGGTGTTGCCCGCCAGACCCTTCTCGATCCGGCAGAGGTCCAGGAACGACTTTGTCCCGGCGGACAAACAGGCAATGTCCGGCATTCGACCAATGTTACAATAACTTCGAAATTGTTTGGAAGCGAAACGCGTGAGGGAACTGGCGCTTGCCGGCGTCCACCAACAAAAAAGTCCTGGTTTTGCGTTTTGACCGCGAGACGCTGCCCGGCTTTGTGAGCCCGCAGACGTGGCTTCAGGCCGATGGCCTGGAGCTGCTCAGCGCCAGCGGCTCGGTGGCGACTATTCCTTACGGCGACGTCCGCTTCGTCTGCTTCGTCCGCGATTTCGATCAGGGCGAGCCCCGCCGCGAGCTGCGTACATTCACCACGCGTCCCAAGACCACGGGCCTCTGGCTGCGCCTCCATTTCCGCGACGGCGAGATCATGGACGGGATTATGTCCAACAACCTGCTGCAGGTTGAGCCGCAGGGATTCTCCTTCATCCCGCCCGATCCCGGTTACCAAAACCAGAAGGTGTTCGTGCCTCGCGCGGCATTGGCCACTATCCAGGTTCTTGGCGTGGTGGGAAGCCCGCTGAAAACCGGGCGCGCCAAGCCGACGCCCAAGGAACAACTGGAGATGTTCGACAAGGGGTAATGCCCAGTGGGGCGGGATTGCGTTGCGGGGCAGGATTGCCTTTTGGGGCAGGAGGCAATCCTGCCCCACATCGATGCCTGCTCCACTTACTTCAGTGCCAGCGGTTCCAGGAGATGCACGTCGCCGGTGCCCAGCCGGTATTGGCCAAGGTCGATCCAGTTGTTGCCTTCCGTGTTCTGCACGAAGGTGATGGTGTCCAGGCGGAAACTGCGCCGCTGTTTGTACTCGGCCCAGCGTTCTCGCGCCGTCTCGGCGATGGAATCCACTTCGCCCGGTTGGAGATCCTGAGCCAGCGTCACGTGCGGGACGAACTCGAATGGCTCGGCATTTTCCAGACCGTTGCTGTTGAGAACAGCGTGCATCTCGGCGATACGGTCGCTTCCCGCTCCCACCGCGAGGTAAATCACATTCGACCCCGGAAAAATCTGAATATCGGTGAGCTGCGTGTCAACGGGCGAAAGCATCGGGGCCAGAGCGCAAATGTGCCGCCAGGCTTCGTCGGGAGGAACACTCAGAACCCGCGGAGGCAGAATGCTGATGTGGGCTCGTAAGAAACAAGTGGGAACAAGTTCCTGCCGCAGATCATCCAGAAAAGCCGCGAGCGGATCCGGGAGGTAACTGACCAGGGCGAAGGAATTGATCCGTTCCCGTCGGCTCGGATCACGCAACATAAGAATGACCCTATTGTAACGCGGCTTCCACAGGATGCGGCGCCGCTACAGGTTCCGGCATCACCCAGTGAGCTTCCTCGAAACCGGTGTACTTGCAGATCCGCAAGACGCCGCTGTCGTCTTCCAGTATGTCGCCCACCATCAGCGGGCGCTCGGAATCGCGCAGCGACGCCCAGGCCGCGTAGGCCGACGAGGCGTCCACCGTGAGCTCGTCCTTCTCGTAATCCCTGGGGCGAACGCTCGTGGCGCCGCTGGTGTGGGGCGCGAGGCGAAACGGCTGCCGCCGGTCTTCGCGCAAACGATAAATGTGGAAGCAGGGCATGTTCTAAAGCTCCATTCTACTCACAAAACAATTACGATGGTTCATGTTTCAGCGTCGGGAGGAAAGCCCGCGCATCCTCCCGCCCCTGAGAGATCCAGCTCCGCACTTTCGGCTCGGTCCATATCATCGATTCGCGGAGCGATCCGAGCACACCTTCGGGCCGAATCTCGATTACCTCAACCGCTTCCGGCACGCCCGTTTTTCGCCAGGGCGCAAGCGCCTGCAGAGTGCGAATGCCCGCGGTCATCAATCGCGAAGGCAGCGCTGGCAGGCAATTGATCGCGACGATACGGTCCGCGCCCATCTCGACAGCGGCCCACAACGGCAACGCGCCGAGCAGGCCGCCATCGGAATAGACGCGGCCATCGATGCGGTATTGACGGAAAATGCAGATCATGCCCACAGACGCGGCCAGATGCCGCCACGTCACATCAGGCGTGCGGAAAAGGCGGGGACGCAGGCGCAGCGTTTCGGTGGCCACCACGCCGTAATCCACTCGGGGCCGGCACGCTTCGCAGACTTCGCGAATCACCGCCTCCAGCGCGTCGAACGCGAGAACACCGTCCAGCGGCTTGCGCGGAATGCGCCACTCAAGGCGCGACATCACGTGAAGATCGAGCCAGCGGCGCTCCATTTCAGCGCTGGTACAACCGCTGGCCACCATCCATCCGTTCAGCGCGCCAATGGATGCGCCCACCACAATATCCGGCTTTACGATGCCTTCTAACTCGCGCCAGACGCCCACTTCCCACGCACCAAACAGCCCGCCAGCCGAGAAGACGACCGCGGTTTTCATCGAGGAACAAGCGAAGCCGCGGCGGAATCCACAAACCACTGCGCGTTCGGGTTTTCCCAGGTGCCGATCTGCGCCGGATAGTGGAACGGTTCGTATTTGCGGCCCAGCACCTTCTGCAGCGCTTCGGCTTTATCGCCGCCGGCCACAAGCATCAGCGTGTGCCGGGCTGCGGTGAGCGGACCCGGCAGCAGCGTTACGCGCTCGTGCGGTTCTGCGGGAACGTGAACGCCCGCCGCGATCCCGGTGGTGTCGCCAATCAGCGGCTCTCCGGGGAACAGACTGGCCGTGTGAGATTCGCCACCCATGCCCCGGTGCACAACATCGAATACGGGCACTATGCCGGGCGCCGTTCCAAAAAAGCGCTGCACATCGTCGATGTAACGGCAGGTCGCGGCTTCGAGGATCAGCTCACCGCGAACGCGATGCACGTGGTCCGACGGAATGCCCGCAGGAGTGATAAGGTCCGCGTGCGCCATCCGGTAATTGCTTTGCGGGTCGTCGGGAGGAACGCGCCTCTCGTCCACCTGAAATATGTGGACTCTCCTCCAGTCGACGGGACACTCCGCCAGCACCGGAAACATCAGTGCCGGAGTGCTGCCGCCCGAAATGGCGAATGTAACGATTTCAGCTTCGCTGAGCCTTGTCGTGAGAAGTTCCGCGGCGCGGAGAGCGCATGCTCTTGCCGCCTCGGCGGCGCTTGCGTATACGTATAAGTTTCTGTCGGCCATTCCAGAGTGATTACCTCGTGTTTATTCTGATGCTTACGAGAGGCACGTGGGGGGCCTGAATAATGGCGACCATCTGGGATTATAATACCCGGGGGAACTCTGCCGTGGCTACGAGATTGGATTCTAAGAAGATCGAGGTGTTGAGACAGTGCTTCAAGCAGGGACTCACCTTGCGGGCCGCGGCCGAGCGGGTCGGGTGCAGCCCCGGCACGGTCTATGTATGGTTCAGGAAATTCGAAGTAGGCCGCAATGGAAAGACCTGACGCGCTAGGGCTCCGCGATGCGAACCCACTGGCGGACAATCCCGGGCAAAGCCTCCTCGACTTCCCTGCCAAATAAAACGGCGTCCACATAGCCCATATGAAGCATGTCGATGATTCGGCACAGGTATGAGCGCCCGCACTCCCACCATGTAAAATGGTCATCGACAATCAGGTAATGTAAAACGTGAACGCCCTCCGCCGACCTCAGTTCCTCTAGTTCCATACCGTCCACGAGCGTCTCGTATACCCCATCCGCAACGCGACTCCCAAACGTGGTTGTGTAATAGTATTCCTTGATTTCCCAGATCGCGATCGGGTTCACGATTTGCGGAAACGCCCCGTCAACCCGCCGAGACAGCGTTCGCATAGGGGCGCCGTTCCGCGTGACAGTGGTTAGCTCGTGGGGATCGTAATCGCACGGCATCCCGCCGATATTTGCCTCCACCAACATGTTGACGATTGCTGTCAGGTACTTCGGTGTCCGCTTCTCCCCTTTCTGTGTATTCATCGGGATGGCGACTCGTGGCGACAGCTTGTCTTGTAATTCGAGGAACAAGTTCTTAGCCTGTTCCACCAACATCAGACGTGGTTCGACAAACGTGTTCAGAACGTCGGCCCGGTACTGAAAGTACGCAGCGAGGGTGGCCCCTAAAGGTGTCGGATGCCCTGAGGCGTCGGCCACATACATCGGATTCAGTCCAAGATCCTCCAGTCCATCTCGTATCTGCTCAGGCGAAGGTACCTTGATATGGCCTGCGTTGGGAAGGACTGTCGTGCGGCTCTTTCGAACGGTGTAGCCCACGTGCTGGCTGATCGTTCGAACATATGCCCAGAACTGCTTCGACTGATTGACGAAGGCCGGATCGGGGTTCACTTGAGCAGTAGCTCCAGTCTCCGGACGAATTGGCCGAACGTGATTCCAGCCGCCTGGCACACCTCGCGGAGCTCTAAGGGGTCCAAACGGCGCTCGCCCGATTCGTACTTACTGACGAACGACTGGGGCTGACCGAGTCTTTTCGCGATATCTCGCTGGGATAGCCCCGCCTCCACTCTGACCTGGCGCAAGAGATTCTGCAGGTGCTCCCGAGCGGCTTGCCGCGGGTTGCCTTTCTTCATTGCCGGATGGTCTCAGCGTAATAGGCTGGTGGGGGTGATTCCAAAATCGGATCGGCAAGTGGTATATTAGTTCGTCGAGGATGCGGCGATCACTGTCAGGCACGGCGCTCCAACGTCTCATGTTTGACGGGCAGAAGGCCTTCACCGTCGAGCCGTTTCAAACGTCGCTGCTCAAATGGATCGGCAACAAGCAGCGCGTTGCCCATGAGATCGCAGCGCATTTCCCGAGGGACTTCCGTCTGTACCGCGAGCCTTTTCTCGGCAGCGCTGCGGTCCTCGCGACGCTCGCGCCTACGGAGGCGGCTGGTTCGGATTCTTTCAAACCGCTCATTGAAATATGGCGGACGTTGAAGAGCGATCCGGAGACGGTGAAAAAGTGGTACGCCACGCGTTGGCGGATGATGCATGACGGCGATCGCGTGGAGCAATACGAGAGGATCAAGGCATCCTACAACGCCAATCCTAACGGAGCGGACCTCCTGTTCCTCTGTCGGGCCTGCTACGGCGGCGTTGTGCGGTTTCGACAGGCCGACGGTCACATGTCCACTCCTTGCGGGATACATAACCCTATCCCCCCCCACTCGTTCGAGAAACGGGTGGACGAATGGTACCGGCGGCTCGCTGGAGCACAATTCGCTCTCATGGAATACGAGGAGTCTATGGAGCGCGCGCGAACCGGTGATCTCATCTACTGCGACCCTCCCTATAGCGACTCACAGGCGATTCTTTACGGAGCCCAGTCGTTCGATCTGGCGAAGCTTCTCAGGGTCATAGGGCGCTGTAAGGAGCGCGGCGTGCACGTGGCCCTCAGCATCGACGGCACAAAAAGATCAGGGACGTTCACGGTCAGTCTGCCGGTCCCGCAAGGCTTGTTTAAGCGAGAGGTATTCATTCATTGCGGACGTTCAATGCTGAGGCGATTTCAAATGAACGGCCAATCACTGGAGTCCGAAGTCGTCTATGATCGTCTTTTGCTAACTTATTGAATCTCGATGCTTGGTGCTGTCTCAAGCCAAAGACCCAGGGCTGGTGAGTGTCGCACGCAGCCATTCACGCAGGTGTCACAGACAAGGGTATGGCCCTGATTAAAATTTCCGATTGGACCGAAATGGTCCGCAAAGATAGCCTGAGGTATGGCAACCATGTGCGCTGTTGAGCCCCCCTCGTCGCAGGTCGCTTTGCTACACCGTATCAGCAGTGTGGTAAGTTCGCAGCGGTCTCTCGACGAGATGCTGGGCGAAATTGTCGGTCTCACGTC